>JGI24023J19991_10002575_pt1 | contig 13163 bp, 9 predicted proteins | sample Cruoilmetagenom1_FD_19991 | JGI IMG/M metagenome (IMG submission 19991)
CACAGAAGCGGTAATGCAGGCTTACGGACTCGGCGCAAACGTCGGTGTACTGCTTCCTTTTAGCAGGGGACAAGAATCCGAGGCTGATAGGATCGGGCTCATATACATGGCCCGCGCGGGATATGACCCTAGAGAGGCAGTAGCGTTCTGGCAAAGGATGGACGAAGCAGTCAGAGGACAACCCCAGCCTCCTGAATTCCTGTCGACACACCCGGGTTACGGAACCAGGGTTAGAAACCTGCAGATGTGGCTCCCGGAAGCTATACCTTATTACGAGAATTCACAAAAAGCACCTAATAATCCGATAAGTAAATAATATTCGTTTATCTGTTTTATAAACTGCCGATCCAACGTGAGTAAATCAAAGAGAATTAATACCTTCTATAAAAAGCTCTATAAGCGCTACGGCCCACAGGCCTGGTGGCCCGGAGACTCCACGCTTGAGTGCATTATTGGGGCTATACTGACTCAGAATACATCCTGGACTAATGCCGAAAAAGCTATTACAAACCTGAAGAAAGAGCGCCTCATTGGAATTAAAGAGTTGGCCTCATTAAGTACCGAGAAACTTGCCTCACTCATCCGCCCTTCTGGGTACTACAACCAGAAGGCGCTTAAAATAAAACACTTTATTTCCTTTGTAGTTGAAAATTACCAAGGGGACTTGGAGAGTATGTTTGGAAAAGAGACCCGTGAGCTAAGGAGTAAGCTTCTGACAATAAAAGGTATCGGCCCCGAGACTGCTGATACTATTTTACTCTACGCCGGGAACAAGCCGGTATTTGTCGTTGACGCCTATACATATCGCGTGCTCTCAAGACATGCTTTGGTACCACAAGACACTAACTATGATGAGATTCAGGAACTCTTTACGGATTCGCTTACAGAAGATGCTACGGTTTACAACGAATACCACGCGCTTCTTGTAAAGGTCGGCAAGGAGCATTGTAGAAAACGATCCCCCTTATGTGAGGGCTGCCCACTTCAATACGACCCTCACACTATCTTGCAATAAATGCGCGTACATATGTAATATTGGAAATTTATAGGGATGATGCGGATTGATGATGCGTATACGGAGTCTTAGTTAAGCCCGTTCTTTGCAACATCGACAACTGCCTTAAAGCTCTCGGGCTCCCTTATAGCCATCTCGGATAAGCTCTTTCTATCAAGCTCGACACCTGCTTTAATTAGCGATCCCATAAACTTGCTGTAGGAAAGACCGTAAGGTCTCACAGCGGCATTAATTCTCGCAATCCAGAGTTTTCTGAAGTCCCTTTTTCTCTGTCTCCTATCCCTGTATGCATAGGCTAGCGCCCTAATTAAGGTTTCATTGGCCCTTCTTATATTATTTTTTCTTCTGCCCCAGTAACCCTTAGCCTGCTTAAGCAGTCTCTTCCTTCTTTTTCTGGAGGCAACTCCTCTTTTTATTCTCATTTCATTCTCCCGCTTTTGTTAAACACAATAACTCTATTATGTCTTTGGAATTATACCACTCAACTCGCTATCTTATTTATAAGGCACGTAAGTCTTTATTCTTTTAGCAGCGCTCCCTGTTAAGAACTCGGGCTCGTTCAGCCTTCTTTTACGCTTTCTGTTTTTCTTCGCGTTTAAGTGGCTGCCGCCGCCTCTTGCTCTTTTAACTTTACCGCTTCCGGTTAGCTTGAACCTTTTTGCAGCGCTTCTATTCGACTTTACTTTCACTTTTGGCATCTTCATTACCGCCTTTCAGATTTTTCTTCGGTGTAATCACCATTGTTAAATTTTTACCCTCGAGCTTNGGTGGTATATCCACACCACCCAGGTCTGAAACTCGCTCCAGTATCCTATTTGCGAGCATTCTTCCGAGATCGGAATGTACTATTTCCCTTCCTCTGAAGAATATCCTTATCTTTGTTTTATTATCTTCTCCTAAAAACTCCCTTATACGATTGATCTTAACATCGAGATCATGGTCTCCTATATTAGGGCGGAACTTCACCTCTTTTAATACCTGCGCTTTCTGTTTTTTAGCCGCCGCCTGCTTTTTAAGCTCATATTTATACTTACCGTAATCCATCAGTCTGCAAACCGGCGGGCTCGCGTTTGGAGCGACCTCTACAAGATCAACGCCCCTTTCTTCTGACATATTTAACGCATCGCGGATCTGAACAACGCCCAACTGTCCGCCTTCTTCGTCCACGAGTCTAACTTCCCGCGCCCTGATTCTTTGATTAATCCTTACTTCTGGCTCTCTTTGTCTGGAGCCCCTTCCTTTCATTCTAGCTATTGCGTTTCTACCTCCCTCCATTTTTCAGGATCAAGTTCTTCCTGTATGTGCTCTAGAAATTCATTAACTTTCATAGATTCCATATTTTTACCGCCGAGTCTTCTAGGTGAAACTGTCTGCTCCGCTACTTCGTTATTACCTATAACAAGTAGGTAAGGGATTTTCTCTACCTGAGCTTCCCTTACTTTAAACCCGAGCTTCTCGTTTCTAAAATCTTTCTCGACCCTTATCTTAACTTCCTTTAATCTTCTGTAAACCTCTTCCCCGTACTCCACCTGCTCATTCCCGATTGTGGCAATCCTCACCTGCACCGGACTAAGCCACGTTGGGAATGCCCCTCCATAATGCTCAACCAGCACACCGAAGAACCTTTCCATAGATCCGAATATCGCTCTATGAATCATTATGGGCCGGTGACGGCTGTTATCATCCCCGACGTAACTCATATCAAACCGCTCGGGAAGGTTAAAATCTACCTGAACTGTGGAGCACTGCCAAGCTCTGCCTAGTACGTCCTTTATTTTCAGATCTATCTTGGGTCCGTAAAATGCCCCTCCGCCCTCGTCCATATCATACTTTAAGCCCTTGGAGTCAAGCGCATCTTTTAAAGCAAGAGTGGCTTTATCCCAGACTTCCACATCTCCGACAAACTTCTCGGGCCTCGTCGAGAGGTATATCTCGAAGTCGTCAAATCCGAAAGTTTTTAAGAATAGTATCGTTAAATCGAGAACGCCCAGAACCTCTTCTGTAATTTGGTCCGGCCTGCAGAATATATGCGCGTCGTCCTGCGAAAATCCCCTCACGCGCAGTAGCCCGTGAAGCACTCCCGAGCGCTCATAGCGGTACACGGTGCCTATCTCCGCCCATCGGAGCGGCAGGTCCCTGTAGCTTCTGATCCGCGTTTGGTAAATCTTTATATGAAACGGGCAGTTCATGGGCTTAATCTGATATTCACTATTCTCAAGCTCCATCGAGGGGTACATATTCTCTCTGTAGAAATCTACATGCCCGCTTGTTTTCCATAAATCTAAATTTGCGATATGAGGTGTATACAAGAGCTCATAACCGGCCCGATCGTGCTGCTCGCGCCAGAAATCCTCAATTACCCGCCTAACTCGTGAGCCCTTTGGGTGCCAGAGCACGAGCCCTGCCCCTACTTCGTCCTGTATAGAGAACAGGTCAAGCTCCTTACCCACTTTGCGGTGGTCTCGTTTCTTTGCCTCTTCAAGCCTCTCGAGATACTTTTTTAAATCTTTATTATTCCAGAACGCCGTGCCGTATATCCTCTGAAGCATCGGCTTTTTCTCGTCCCCTCTCCAGTATGCCCCGGCAATGCTAAGGAGCTTAAAGGACTTTACATCCCCTGTGGAAGGCGCGTGAGGACCACGGCAGAGGTCGTGCCACTCTCCCTGCTCGTAAATTGTGATCTGCTCATCAGACGGGAGGTCGTTCACTATCTCGACCTTATATTCCTCACCCTCGTCAGAAAATGTAGAAATCGCCTCGTCCCTTGATACCTTTTTTCTTGTAAGAGGTTTTTTCTGAGAGACAATCTCTTTCATCTTCGCCTCGATTTTCTCAAGGTCCTCCGGAGTAAAACCGCGCGAGTAATCAAAATCGTAATAGAATCCGTTTTCAATTACAGGACCTATGGTAACTTTGGCCTCAGGGAATATTTCCTGCACTGCTTCTGCCATCACGTGCGCGGCAGTGTGTCTTATAAGTCCGAGCCCTTCTTCCGTACCCGCTTTGACAGGCTCTACGGTTGAGTTCTCATTTACCTCGTACCAAAAATCTACAAGCTCACCGTTCACCTTAGCGCCAACGGTGCCGCCTGTCTTCCCTAGCGATTCTATTATTTCCCCGACGGCGGTACCTTTAGGAAAGGTAGTCTCTTCCCCGCCAGGGAGATTTATCTGGATTTCTTCCATGTTAGTATTGTTTAAGTGGTGAGCACGACTGGATTTGAACCAGCGACCTCTTGCGTGTCAAGCAAGCGCTCTCCCCCTGAGCTACGCGCTCTTATTTATTAAAACGTTTAAGTGTCTTATATAAATTGTACCCTGTCAAGATAATAATTCTACGGGTCTAAAAGCGATTTTATTGCTATGGATATAAAACCTTGGTAATCTAAAGCAGTCTTTGCAAGAAACTTAGATTGGGCCGTCGTCTAATGGTAGGACCCTGGCCTTTGACGCCAGTAGTGGAGGTTCGAGCCCTCCCGGCCCAGCCAATTTATCTGCTCTGAGACTCATCACCCATCTTTATATCGGCAACATATAAATCATTGCCCTACTTTATATCATTTCATCAATTTTCTTACATAGTCTTACGAACTCATGTTCATTTTTCAGATTCAGCAGATCAGCAAATTCCTTTTTCAATGGTCTTTCTCTCCACTCAAAGTAATTGTTGTACATATCATCATTATCCGACAATTCGAGCAGAAAATTGCCCAGATCCTGAGGATTGTCCCAATTCGACGCATCGATAAAGCACTTCTCCCCAGGAGAGTAATCATCTATATTAGGAGCGCCCAGATATACGGGAACAGAGCCGGCTATTAAAGGTTCATAGAATTTTTCAGTAACATAGTCCCGTGCTATGGCATTCTCAAAAGCAAGAGTGAACTTATAGGTAGAGATAGTATCTATTTTGGTATGTAACCCCTTATCGCTCTGAAGAGAATGGGTATTGAGTATTCGGCCGTAAGAGTGAACATTAAGTTGCCCCATCAATTGCATTAGTAACTGAACTCTCCCGCTTTTATTTATATGACTTGATATAAAAGCATTAACTAGGTTTTCCGGCTTTTTCTCAGATACCGGACGCTGAATTAATTCTCTGAAGTTTTGAGGCACATATGGAGTAAAAACATCCGATTTGGGATGATGTGACATAGTAAGATCAAAATGGTCCATAAACAAGGGGTCGGAGAATTGAGGATAATGAGCTTCACATTCCTTAGACCATGCAACCCATAACTGCCCTTTGTTTTTAAGTGGTTTTCTATCTGGAAGAAAATTGGAAGAAAGAGTGGGTATATGAAAAACCACTGCAACCGCTCGGTCCATCATACTCAGGTCAGTTGTTATAACATAACCATTGGGCAAACCTTCCTCCGGGTAGGTTAGCGGATCCTGCCACATTTTATTGTAAAAAAGTACTACTTTAGGCTCATCCATGATAACTCTTCAGTACTATATCCTATTGTTATATAAATCATAAATCAGGTTTCTATTCTAAATTAGCCAGGTACTTTTTAGGGTATCTTGTCAATGCTGATTAATATATTTCTATACAGAGAAGAACATTCAGTTGGCTCACTACTAAATATCACACATTCACGAAAGTAAAAAAATGAACACTACACCTACCGACAATCTAAATTCCGCACAAAAAGAGGCCGTAAGTCACGGCAAAGGACCGATGCTCGTCCTCGCCGGCGCTGGTTCGGGGAAAACTAAAATAATCACAGAGCGCATAGCGCACCTGGTCGGCACTGAAAATATTGCGCCGAGGAACATCCTCGCTGTCACGTTTACCAATAAAGCAGCAAACGAGATGAAGGGGCGCATAAACGGGCTCATTGGAAACCTCACGCGGTCCCTGTGGATCGGAACTTTCCACTCGGTTTGCCTCAGGATACTTAAGAGAGAAATTACAAATTTAGAAGGCTTCGGAAGAGACTTTACGATATACGACGATGGAGACCAGATAAAACTTATTAAACAGTGCATGGCCGAGCTTGATATTAGCGACCGTACACTTACACCCAGATCAATACGCTCCAAGATAGACGGAGCAAAGAATAAAGGGCTCGGGCCAGAAGACTTTAAGGCTGACGCATATGAAGAGACCGTATCAAAAGTTTACGATCTTTACGAGAAAGAGCTCCGAAAAGCCAATGCACTCGATTTCAGCGATCTCCTTCACATCACAGTAAGGCTCTTCAATGAAAAACCCGATGTCCTAAAGAGATACCAGACGCTCTTTCAGTACATACTCGTAGACGAGTACCAGGACACAAACCCCGTTCAGTATAAAATTGTAGAGCTCCTTTCAAAAAAGCACAAGAATCTATTCGTAGTAGGTGACGACAATCAATCGATTTACGGGTGGAGAGGTGCCGATATCACCAATATACTCGACTTCGAGAAGGATTTTCCCGACACCAGAATCATAAAGCTCGAGAGAAATTACCGCTCGACAAAAACTATTCTTGAAGCTTCAAATAAGCTTATCTCTAATAACAAACACAGGCACGAAAAAGATCTATGGTCTGAAAATGTACAAGGCGATCCGATATCTTATTACCTTGCCCGGAACGAGAAAGACGAAGCAAAGTACGTAGGCGCACAGATACAGCTCGAGGCTGCAAAAGAAGAATTCACTTACAAAAGCATAGCCATATTTTACAGAACCAACACCCAGTCCCGCCAGATAGAAGAGGAGCTGCTTTACCGCTCCATACCTTACAGAATAGTTGGTGGGATCGGGTTTTATCAGCGGGCTGAGGTCAAGGACGTATTGGCTTATTTGAGAGTAATTGCCAACTCTCAGGACGAAATGAGCCTGAGACGCATAATCAACGTACCCGCAAGAGGTATAGGAAAAGGAACAATTGAGAGGCTTGAAAAAATAGCAGCAAAAAACGGTGTTTTGCTATTTGACGCTTTGGGCTTGTCAGCAAGGGACAATACTATCCCTAAAGGTACTGCTGTAAAACTAGAGAGATTCTATAAGTTGATAACAGGGCTCATTTCATTTTCAGAGAATAATGGAATAGGTGAGCTCATAGACAGGGTACTTCAAAAAACAGGTTATCTCGACATACTTGAGAAAGAGCCCGAAAGGCGCGAAAACGTGGGAGAGCTTTTCAACATTGCGGCGGAATTTGAAAAAGAAGGGAGTAAAGAGGACAATCCGGAGCGTGATGAAAGTGGAACTACTGAGCTCAATGAATTTCTCGACCGGGTTTCACTCGCAAGCGACCTCGATACCTATAATGATAAGACAGATCAGGTTGCTCTCATGACGCTTCATTCCGCAAAGGGGCTCGAATTCCCAGTGACATTTATAATTGGCATTGAGGAAAATTTGCTTCCTCATTTTAACTCTATAAGAGAAGGAGAGATTGAGGAGGAACGCAGACTCCTCTACGTGGGACTCACAAGGGCAAAGGAAAAGATATATCTTACGAGTTCCTCCAGAAGGCTTGTTTTCGGGAAAGAGGAAAATCCTACCCCTTCGAGATTCCTACTCGAAATACCAGAGGAATTTATTGCTGCTCAGGTCCATCAGGACGATTTCAATAGGGCCTCGGGCAGTAGAGCTAAAAAATCCAATCTCCCAAGCAAGGCTCCCGTACAACAAAGCAGCAGTAACGGAAAGAGCTACAAAGCAGGCCAGCAGATAGAGCATAAGAAATTCGGCCTGGGGACGATTAGAAATGTAGAGGGAAGCGGGGACAGTGCGAAGGTCACTGTGCACTTCGCCCGGTACGGGACAAAAAAAATCATCGCGAGCTATCTGGAAAAGAAGTAGATATTCCACCCATTAAGAAACACCTTGGTCAATCCCTAAGACGAACAGCTGATCACGAGGTTCTTTGTACCTTCAGGTGAGAATTTTGAGTACTCATCATACTCTGGCTGCTCTGAATACGGGTTCCTGAGGATATTATGAAGACGCTCTATTTCCGAATAGTCATGCTCATCGACAGCCTTTCTGATAGCCTTTTCCGCAAGGGAGTTTCTTAGGACGAATTTTGGGTTGACGGTTTCCATATATATTTTCCGTTCATTGTCAGCACTATGTTCATCTTTTAAGCGTGTCCTGTATAAATGCGCCCATTCCCTGAAAGCCTCTGATTTGAATATATTAATATTCTCATCACCTGTAGAAAGATCACTAAGCGCTCTGAATGTGTTCGTATAGTCAGCTTTTTCATCTTGCATAATTTGAAGAAGCCTCTTTATGAGCTCCCCGTCATTTTTTTGAGAGGTTTTGAGCCCGAGCTTTTCCCTCATCCTTTCAAAGTAGTACTGGGAATAAGTGTTTTTGAACTCACCAACCGCTTGCATAGCTTCTTCACTGGGCACTATAGAAACGAGAGAATTCGCGAATTTACCCAAATTCCAAAACGCTATACCCGACTGGTTCTCAAAAGAGTATCTACCGAAATGGTCTGAGTGATTGGGCGTATATCCAGGGTCGTACTCCTCCATAAACCCGAACGGGCCGTAATCGATCGTAAGCCCAAGCACAGACATATTGTCCGTATTCATCACTCCGTGGGTGAAGCCCAAGGCTTGCCAGAGCGCAGCAAGTACAGCTGTTCTATCGACCACTTCATATAGAAAATCCCTGTATTTTTTTTCCCCTTCTTTGATTTCGGGAAAATACTCCGAGATTGTGTAATCGGCCAGTATTTTGAGTGAATCTTCACGGCCAGTGTAGTGAAACGCTTCAAACGAGCCGAAGCGCACGTGTGAGGGCGACATCCTGAGCATCATAGCCCCCCTCTCTGTACTCTCACGCTCCACCTTTTCATCGCTGCCAATAATACAAAGCGCTCTCGTTGTCGGAATACCGAGCGCATACATAGCTTCTGAGCACAAGTACTCTCTGATCGTAGAGCGGAGCACCGCCCTTCCGTCAAATACGCGTGAATACCGGGTACGTCCGGAGCCTTTCAGGTGTAGGTCCCACTTCTCCCCTTTTCTGTTCCTGACTTCTCCCAGTAGTATTGCCCTTCCGTCGCCAATGTCCGGGTTGTAGACACCGAACTGATGCCCGGTGTAATACATCGCGAGGGGCTCTGAGCCCGGGAGTGGCTTTCTACCCGAGAAGTACTCTACAAACTCCGGGGTAAGCGCTTCATTGGGATCGAGGTCTAAAAGCTCCATGGCATCGAGGTTAAAAGCCACCAAATGCGGGTTTTGAAAACCGGCTGGACTTACCGGATCGTAAAAATCTTCGGGAAGCCTTTTGTAAGTGTTGTCAAAACTGAGCTCGTGTAATTTTCGCAAATTCATCAAAACTCCGGCATGAAATTTAACATCAGTACCATGGGCGACTTAGAAACCGGTACAGAAACATTGTATAGTTATGAAGTGCCTGAGAGTACTACCGCCGATGAAACATAGAAAGAATAAGATAAAACGCGAGCACGGAATCATCAAGGGCTTAAAAAGGTTCCTTGAGGACAACGTATCATCGCTTGATTCCGTGGAGGGAATAATACCGGGAGAAATAAAGGTAGGGAAAACCAAAGGAGAAAACCTGGTCGTGCGTTACAAATATTCGACCATCAGCGGCGCAAAGCTAATAGCCAGGAGCGGTACATCCGTCCAGGAAGTCTTTGTCATTACAAGTGATGCGGATAAGTTAAAAGAAGAAATAGAAAACTCTCAGTAAATCAATTGAACCTTAGTGCGTTTTTCCCGAGCAGCCCTTCAACATCAGAAATGAACGCATCGTCGATGCATACCCGTAAATCTTCCACCTCAACTACAGCTACACCGCCCTCGGTAGTCAGGTGAATATGGATTTGAGACTCCCCAGGATAACTACTTATAATCTCCTTTGCTTTGAGGAAGGTTTCTTTCGTTGTGCTTTCCTTTGGGAAATTTATATGCACCGTAGTCCCGTTCCTCAAATCACTTAGAGATTTTATATCTGTTGCTCTTAGTTTAACCCTGTCTTCTCCGGGCTCGGTCATTCCCTTAATGATTACGGGGTCCACCTTCTCTTCGAGTATAGGCAGAGTCTTTCTCAAGAGATCGTTGAAAATAACTACCTCTACAGACCCTTTAAGGTCCTCAAGCACTAGATTGCCGAATATGCCGGACCCGCTCTTTGTGTGCCGCACGTTAAGTGAGCGCACAACACCTGCAACGGACACTTCCCGCTTTGTTTTTATTTCTGCAAGTGCTTCTGTATCGGTATTCTTAACGCTATTACTGAGCTCCTGCTCGTATTTAGCCATCGGGTGGCTGGTAACGTAAAAACCCAGCACTTCCATCTCGTTTGAGAGAAGCTCCTTTTCTTCCCAGGGGGTGCTATCAGATAGAGTTGGCAGTGAAATCGAATCGTTCATTGAAAATAAAGAATGCTGACCCTCTACCGAGCTCTTTTGCTTGAGAGACGTGTAGCTTAGGAGCGTCTCAACAGACTCCATCAAACACGCGCGGTGAACGCCCAGGGAGTCAAACGCTCCGCTTTTTATGAGGCTCTCGAATGTTCTCCTGTTTAATTTCCTGGCTTCGACTAAATCGCAAAAACTGAAAATCGTATCGAACCTGGTGCATTCTTCTCTGGCCTTTATTATGGCATCCACGGTACCCTCGCCCACGTTTTTAATAGCGGCCAGACCGAAACGTATATTCCCTTCGGAAGCCGTAAACTCATCCATGCTCTCATTCACATCAGGCGCTAGTACCTGAATGTTCATATCCTTACACTCTGAAATGCTTGAAATGACTTTATCGGTATTACTCGAATCAACGGACATAAGAGCGGCCATAAACTCCGCGGGGTAATGGGTCTTGAGATAGGCGGTTTGATAAGTAATCAGTGCGTATGCTGTGCTGTGACTTTTGTTAAATGAATATTCCGCAAACTTCTCCATGGCATCGAATATTTCTTTTGCCTTCTTATCCTTAATCCCCTTTTCCTTAGCGCCGTCCAGAAACCTCTTTCTCTGGGCTTTCATCTCGGCGGGCTTCTTTTTACCCATGGCTCGCCGCAGTAGATCGGCCTCGCCCAGGCTATAATCTGCAACTGCGCTCGCAGTCTGCATTATCTGCTCCTGATAAACGAAAAGCCCGTAGGTGTCTTTGAGTATCTCCTGGAGCTCTGGGAGTGGATACTCCACCTCCGCGTTACCGTGCTTGCGTTTTATAAAATCATCTACCATCCCGCTATCCAGCGGACCCGGACGGTAGAGCGCTAATAGTGCAATAATATCCTCAAACGCCGTAGGGTTGAGTCCTTGTAGGACTTCCTTCATACCTGTGGACTCAATCTGGAATATACCCCTCGTAAACCCGCTTGATAGGAGCCTGTAAACCTTGGGATCATCGAGTGGAATCTTACGGATATCGAAATTGGCGCCTCCGTTGTCTGCATGATTCTCCTTAATCTGCTTAATCGCTTTATCTATTAGAGTGAGCGTTTTCAAGCCCAGAAAATCGAACTTAACGAACCCGAGCTCCTCAATGGAGTTCATGTCGTACTGGGTCACAATCTCGTCTTTTGAGCCCCGGTAAAGCGGTATATGATCGGCAAGCGGCTCGTTTGCAATTACAATTCCCGCCGCATGGGTCGAGGAGTGACGCACCATGTTCTCAAGCCTCTTTGCAAGCTCGATCATCTCTGAAAGCGCTTCGGATTCATCTACCAGCTTCTTAAGCTCTTTTACGCTGTCTATTGCCTTTTCTATGCTGAATACTTTGCCCCTGAACGAGGGGATCAGTTTTGATACCCTGTCCACATCTGCATAAGGTATTCCGAGCACCCTGCCCACATCTTTGACAACCGCTTTTGCGGACATTGTCCCAAACGTTCCTATCTGTGCCACCTTATCCGCACCGTACTTCTCGGTTACGTAGCGTATGACCTCATCTCTCCCCTCACCGCAAAAGTCGATGTCTATATCTGGCATGCTCACGCGCTCGGGGTTTAAGAATCTCTCGAATATAAGATCATAGGGGATCGGGTCAACGTCGGTTATCCCTAAAACGTATGCAACTAGACTGCCCGCTGCGCTTCCCCTACCCGGTCCTACCGGTATACCTTTTGATTTTGCATAGTTAATAAAATCCGCGACTACAAGAAAGTAGCCTGAAAAACCCATCTTCTGAATAATCTCAATCTCAGTGTCGAGCCTTTCTTTATATTCCCCGTGTTTTTCATCCGGGATCAGATCCTCTATGAGCTTCTCGCCGAGCTTCTGTGCCGCAAGCTTCGCCATGTGCTCGTCATGTGATGTGCCGTCCTCGACTTCATACTCGGGAAACTTGTAACCGTCCACTTCAAAATCAAAGCTACACCTGTTTGCCACTTCCCCCGTTCTGTGGATTGCATCTTCAAAACCTTCCAGGTCCCCCAGCATCTCACCCTCGGATTTTAGATAATACTGATCACCCTGAAATTTAAAGCGGTTTTCGTCCTGAAGCGAAGAGCCTGTTTGTATGCATAAAAGTGCGTCGTGGGGCCTCGTGTCTTCGCGCCTTAAGAAATGACAGTCGTTTGTAGCAACTATGGGGATCCCGAGCTTATCACCAACCTCTTTAACCTTCTTGTTTACCCTCTTCTGCTCGGGAAGACCGGTGGCCTGTACTTCCAGATAGTAACGGTCACCAAAAATCTCCCTGTACCTCGCGGCTACTCCCAAGGCAGCTTTCATATCCTTATCAAATATCGCCTTTGATAGCTCGCTGTTAAGACAGCCGCTGAGTATAATGAGGCCTTCGTTATGTTTATCAAGTAGCTCATGATCTATGCGCGGCCTTCGGTAAAAGCCGTCAAAATACGCCTTGGTCACAAGCCTCGAAAGGTTTTGATAACCGTTTTTGTCCATAGACAGGACTGTTAAATGATGGGTTTTACCTTCAGCCGGGTTATCGGGGTTTATCTTGGGCGTAATATACATCTCACAGCCGATAATTGGCTTTACGCCCGCTTCTTTGGCTTTTTTATAAAAATCGTAAGCCCCGAACAAATTTCCGTGGTCGGTAAGCGCAACGGCCTGCATCCCGAACTCTTTAGCCTGGGGAAATAGCTCTTCGAATTTAATTGCGCCGTCTAAGAGCGAGTACTGCGAATGTAAATGTAGATGGACAAAACCTTTGGACATTAAGACTAGTATATCCAACAAGATTCCCTC
>JGI24023J19991_10002576_pt1 | contig 13159 bp, 9 predicted proteins | sample Cruoilmetagenom1_FD_19991 | JGI IMG/M metagenome (IMG submission 19991)
AAAACCGCTTTTCCACTATTGATGGAAACACTTCTTTCTTTCGACCACCCACCCGAAAGAACGGCAATCCGTATCTTATTCGCCAATGGTTCCTCTCAATTTAATATTATTTATAAAAAGACCTTAAAAATTCTTCATCTTTTGGGGATAAATTAAACTGCGCTCCCGCCTCCTCGATAAGTTTTATCGGGTTTTGAGATTGATTTTCCTTTAAGTTGTCTGAAATCCATTTGATGGCCTGCTTGACATTTTTTCCTTCCGGTACAATGGTTGCCATATGGTAGATTCCCCATATTAGAATTTTTTTTCCTCAGATAAATTCATTTTAACCGAAACATCACCGCAAAGAAATTTTCGCTCATCTCCCCCCGTAGTAATGAGTGTTAAAGCCCCGTCCCGGTCAATGCCTGCCGCTTCTCCTTCAATCCGTTCTTTTCCAGTCTCAATTACCACTGTTTTCCCCAGTATGAGTGATTTTTCGTTCCATTTTTTATAAAACCCTTCGGTGTGCTCCATATCCCGCCCAACCTCATAATAAGAATCTTCTAATCTTTTCAGTAGGTTGATAAGGATTTCTTCTCTCGACACCTTTTTGTGGCTTTCCGCAAAGATACTTGAAGTGGGATAAAGTAACGTCCTTTCCACTTCCGGCTTCCAGTTAACGTTCAACCCCATTCCAAGAACCAGATGCTGAACCACGCCTTGTATAACAGAAAATTCGCTCAGAATGCCCCCCAGCTTTTTTTCCCCGATATAAATATCATTGGGCCATTTAACCATGGCATTTAGACCCGTAATATCCTGCACGGCATCAATTCCTGCCAAAGCAATAATCATTGTCAGAACAAACAATTTACCGGGTAACAATTGAGGTCGCAGTAAAACCGAAAAAAGCAGATTTTCACCCTTTTTTGAAAACCATTCTCTACCCAGTCTACCCAGTCCGGCGCTTTGTTCATCCGCAATCACCACCGTTCCTTCACATGCCCCTTCTTGAGCAAGCCTTTTTAAAAAAACATTTGTAGACCCGATGGTATCCCTGAAAATAATATTTTTCCCGAAAAGACTTTGTTTTAAGGCGCTTGCCAGAATATCCGGATTGAACGCTTCCGGATTTTCAACTACTTCCTTTTTAACAGTTTCTTTTTCCATGAAATAGCACCCACCAAAAAATCAGTGCTCCAGCTCCACCCTCAAATCCCGGGTCATGAGTTCTTTAACCGCCTGATGCGGATCTTTATCCTGATACAAAATTTCATACACCTGATCGACAATGGGCATGGCCACGTTCATTTTTCTTGCGAGCTCATGGGCGGATTTGGCTGTCTTTATACCTTCAGCCACCATATTCATACGGGAGGTGATTTCGTGGAGGCTTTTCCCTTTTCCCACCTGAAACCCCACGGTCCTGTTTCGGCTTAAATCACCCGTGCACGTGAGAACCAGATCCCCCATACCCGCAAGTCCTGAAAAAGTATGGGGATTGGATCCCATTTGAACCCCAAGCCTCGTAATTTCCGCCAGTCCCCGTGTAATGAGTGCCGCTCGCGCATTATGACCGAAATTAAGTCCATCTGCCACACCCGCCGCAATGGCAATCACGTTTTTTAGCGCCCCTCCCAACTGCGTTCCCACCACATCTCTGCTGAGGTAAACCCTGAAAAAATCGCCGGAAAAAAGCTTTTGCAGTTTCTCCCCATGGGTTGAATTTTCACAGGCGATGGTCACCGCCGTGGGAAACTTCCGGCTCACTTCTTTTGCAAAGCTGGGCCCTGCAAGACATGCAAAATCCGTTAAATACCGGGGGCTTAGAACCGCATCAACCACCTCGCTCATAATCATCAATGAATCATTCTCAATCCCTTTGGTGGCCATCATCAACGTCATGCCGGAGGTCAAATGGGGTTTCAAACCCTTCAACACGTCTCGAAACACGTGTGACGGCGCTGCAATCAGAACCAGTTGTTTTCCAAGTAATGCCTTTTCAAAGGAGGAGACAGGTTTAAGCGCCGGAGCCAGTTGCACGTCCGGTAAAAAAAGCCGATTCGTATGCTTATCTCTTATTTCTTTATAGACCGCTTCTTCCCGGGCCCATAGCGTAACATCAACACCTTCTTTTTCAGCCAACAGGTTCGCCAGTGCAGTCCCCCAACTCCCCGAACCGATCACCGCGATTCTTGATAATTCAACGTCAGACACAGACGATGTTCCTTCCAAAAAAATCTTTCATATCAACAGCAGATCAATCATCTTCCATAATCTTGGCAATACCCACAACCTTTTCCCCTTCTCCCAGATTGATGAGTTTTACCCCTTGGGTGTTTCTCCCTATAATTGAAATATCCGCAACCCTTATTCTAATAATTTTTCCGTGGCCCGTAATGATCATCAGTTGGTCCTGCTCCGTCACCTCGTAAGCGTAGACCACCGGCCCGTTTCTTTCACTGGTTTTGATGGTAAAGACGCCTTTCCCTCCTCTTGCCTGGGTACGGTATTCATCGGTTTTGGTCCGTTTCCCAAATCCGTTCTCCGTAACCGTCAGGATGGTGGCGCCTTCACCCAGGGTTTCCATTCCCACCACCTTGTTTCCCGGTTCCATTTTTATCCCGATATTTCCAGAAGCCACCCTGCCCATACTTCTCAGATCAGTTTCTTTAAAACGGATGGATTTTCCTTCCTTGGTGGTCAGAAAAATATCCTGTTCACCGCTGGAAACCCTTACGCCAATCAATTCGTCATTTTCTTTGATTTTAAGCCCGATGGTGCCCACGGACCTGGGATGGCTGTAAGCCTTGAGTTCCGTTTTCTTGACCAGACCCATTTTGGTCGCCATGACCACATATTTTCCTTCTTCATAATCTCTGATGGGAAGTATGGTGGCCAGTCGTTCTCCCTTTTTTAAATCCAGAAGATTGACAATGGCTTTTCCCCTGGAAGCCCTTCCCCCTTCGGGAATTTCATGGACCTTTTTCCAGTAAACGCGACCCTTGTTGCTGAAAAAGAGAAACGAATCGTGTGAAGAGGCCACAAACAGGTGTTCCACAAAATCCTCTTCTTTGGGTTTGGCGCCGGTCATACCTTTTCCCCCTCGACGCTGGGCCCGGTAAAGGCTGATGGGATTCCGCTTGATATAACCCGTATGACTGATGGTTACCACCATGTCCTCTTCGGCGATGAGATCTTCCATATCGATCTCTTCGGCATCTTCAATGAGCTCCGTCCGCCGTTCATCGCCATAAATACCTTTAATCTCTTTCAATTCGTCTTTAATAATATCAAGAACCATGGAAGGCGTCGCCAGGATTGCTTTGTAATAGTCGATGTCTTTTCGAAGCGCTTCATATTCAGAATGAATTTTTTCTCTTTCCAACCCGGTGAGCCGCTGCAATCTCATATCCAGAATAGCCTGGGCCTGTAGTTCTGAAAATTGAAACTCCGCAATCAATCTCGCTTTGGCTTCTTTTGCATCGGAGGAAGATCGGATCAACTCAATGACTTCATCCAGAAAATCAAGGGCTTTTTTGAGCCCTTCCAGAATATGGGCCCGTGCTTCCGCCTTCTTCAAGTCAAAGATTGTTCTGCGCACGATCACTTCACGGCGATGTTTGATGAAATGGTTAATCATCGCTTTAAGCGTCAAAATTTCGGGGCGTCCATTAACGATAGCCAGCAGGATAATCCCGAAGGAAACTTTCATTTGCGTGTATTTATAGAGCTGGTTCAGAATGACCAGTGCATGAGCGTCTCTTTTTGTTTCAATAACGATACGCATACCATCTCTGTCTGACTCATCGCGGATTTCTGAAATACCTTCTATCTTCTTTTCCTTCACCTGGGCTGCCATCTTTTCAAGCAGTCTTCCTTTATTGACCTGGTAAGGAATTTCTGAAACAATAATCCTTTCTTTGTTATGGGAAAATTTTTCCACAAACGCCCTGGCCCTAATCTTGATGATGCCCCTTCCCGTACCGTAAGCATCTACAATCCCTTTTTTCCCAATGATAAATCCAGCCGTTGGAAAATCCGGTCCGGGTATGACGGTCATCAATTCTCTCAGGGTTACATCCGGGTTTTCAATAACCATTTCAATTCCGGCGCAAATTTCCAAAAGGTTGTGGGGGGGGATATTGGTCGCCATTCCAACAGCGATTCCGGAAGATCCATTGATCAATAAATTCGGTACTTTTGTGGGAAGAACCACAGGTTCAAGGAGCGTTCCATCATAGGTGGGCGTAAAATCTACCGTTTCTTTTTCAAGGTCGTCTAAAAAATCCTGTGTCGTTCGCGTCATCCTTACTTCGGTGTACCGCATTGCAGCGGGGGGATCCCCATCCACGGATCCAAAGTTTCCCTGGCCGTCCACAAGACAGTATCTCAAGGAAAAATCCTGAGCCATACGAACAATGGTGTCGTATACGGCGCTGTCTCCATGGGGATGATATTTACCGATAACATCACCCACGACTCTTGCCGATTTTTTATATGGCCTATTATAAAAGTTTTTTAGATCATTCATGGCAAACAGCACGCGCCTATGAACCGGTTTCAAACCATCCCTGATATCCGGAAGCGCTCGACCCACGATAACGCTCATGGAGTATTCGAGATAAGATTTTTTCATCTCATCTTCGATGTTAACGAATTCGGGTTCTACATCCTGAAGCATAATTTTATTGTTTCTCCAAATTTATTTTGTCTCACTTGTCACTAAAGGGCAGGCACGGGGGCCTGCCCCTACTTGTCACCAACCTAAATAGTGTCTGAACGAAAACTAGGATTTTTTGTCAAGGTCAAGGAAAATCAAAATTTTAACCACAGAAATATATTGAATATTTCGAGGATTAACCAGTTTTATTAAGAACGGGTTTATCTGACGCAGAGATTGGCAAAAAAAACAGTTTTCGTTCGGGCACTAAATATCGAGTTCCGTGACTTCCATGGCATTTTTCTGAATGAACTCTCTTCTCGGTTCCACCTTATCCCCCATGAGTATGGTAAAAATATGATCTGCTTCTACCGCGTCTTCCACTTTTACCTGAAGAAGCACTCTTTTTTCAGGATCCATGGTGGTGGTCCACAACTGGCCGGGGTTCATTTCACCCAAACCCTTGTATCGCTGAATGGCCAATCCTCTTTTGCCTTTTTCCATGAGATCATTGAGAAAGCTGCGGGGATCTTCTATCTTCTTTTTCTCTTGGTTTCCGTTAACCCTGAAGCCGTTGACCTTGAGTTCCCGAAAGTCTTCGGAAAGCAACATCAGCTGGCGAAGATCAGGAGAAGATAGAAATGCCCAATCAACGTTGAAAGTATGACCGCCGTTTTGTGTTTCGGTGACGGTAAATTGGTAATATCCATCGTCTTCAGTTGTTTCGGGTTCGGTCAGATCAAAACCATCATTGTGGAGCCGTTTAACAAGACCCTCGATAAAAACCTCGTCCTTAAATTGTTTTGTGGTGGTCACGCCATTTGAAATAAGGGCTTCCAAAAATTTATGACTGAAGCCTTTTCTGGAAAGCTTCTCCATATTATCAAAAAACTTGACCAGCCTGTTCAGAAGTTTAATGAGTCTTTTTCCGGATGTTTCCTTCCCGTCTGCAAAGATAACCCTTTCATTCTCGGAAATTCGATCCAGAATATAATCGTTAAATTTCTCTTCGTCCTTGATAAACAGGTCTTTCCTTTTCCTCGAAACGCGATAAAGNGGCGGCTGCGCCACGTAAAGGTATCCATTTTCAATGAGATCAGGCATCTGCCTGAAAAAAAATGTAAGGAGNAGCGTGCGGATATGGGCGCCGTCCACATCCGCATCGGTCATAATGATAATTTTGTGATAACGCAAGGAATTCAGAGTGTAGTCTTTTTCCCCAATCCCCGTTCCCAGGGCGGCAATCAAGGTTCGTATTTCGTCACTCCCGATCATTTTATCGAACCGTGCTTTTTCCACATTAAGGATTTTACCTTTTAGCGGTAAAATGGCCTGGGTTCTTCGGTTTCGACCCTGTTTTGCGGAACCGCCGGCCGATTCTCCCTCCACAATAAAAATTTCACTTCGGGCGGGATCTTTTTCCTGACAATCGGCCAGCTTTCCGGGCAAAGAATGATCCGATAAAATCCCTTTTCTTCGGGCCAGCTCCTTGGCTTTTCGTGCCGCCTCCCTGGCCCTGGCCGCATCAATGACCTTTCCCAGAATGGCCTTTATAATCGCCGGATTCTCTTCAAAAAAAGACCCGAGGCCTTCATTAACCTGATTTTCTACCAACCCTTTAACTTCGCTGTTTCCGAGTTTGGTTTTTGTCTGGCCTTCGAATTGCGGCTCAGGCAGCTTTACACTGATAACCGCCGTCAAACCTTCCCTCACATCATCTCCTGAAAGCTTTTCTTTGACGTTTTTTGCCATTGGAGAATTACTGAGGTACGAATTAATACTCCGGGTCAGAGCGGATTTAAAGCCCGCCAGGTGGCTTCCCCCCTCCTTTGTGTTGATGTTATTGGCAAAGGTGAAAAGATTTTCTTTATAGGAGTTGTTATACTGAAGAGCGATATCGACCCATACGCCGTTTTTTTCTCCTGAAATAACGATGGGTTTTCGATGAAGCAACTCCTTATTTCTGTTGAGATACTCTACAAATGACTCAATCCCCCCTTCGTATAGAAACTCCTTCTTCTTACCGGTTCGCTCATCCAAAATATTGATCCGCAGGCCTTTCGTCAAAAAAGAAAGCTCACGCATCCTTTTGGCCAATGTCTCAAAATCAAAAATGACCGTTTCAAATATCAGCGGGTCCGGTGTGAAGTGTATTTTGGTTCCGGTTCTCGCGCTTTCACCTCTAGTTTCAAGGGGTGTTACGGATTCCCCCCGCTCGTAGCGTTGATAGTATTCCTTTTTGTCCCGGTATACTTCAACCTCGAGATAACTCGAAAGTGCATTCACCACGGAGACGCCCACGCCGTGAAGCCCCCCGGATACCCGATATGTTTTGTTATCAAATTTTCCGCCTGCATGAAGTTTGGTCATGACCACTTCCAATGCCGGCATGTTGGCGGATTTGTGCATGTCCACGGGAATGCCCCGTCCGTTGTCCCGAATCACCACGCTGTTATCCGTCATTAATTTGATATCAATCTGATCGCAAAACCCGGCCAGTGCCTCATCAATACTGTTGTCCACCACTTCGTAAACCAGATGATGGAGACCTTCAAAAGAGGTGTTTCCGATGTACATGGCCGGTCTTTTTCTAACAGCCGACAGACCTTCTAAAACTTTTATATCTGATGCTTCATATGTTTGTTCCTGTGTCATAATTAAACCCTCATCGGCATAATGAGACCGACAAACCCTTCATCTGCTTCACCCGTGAGCACGAAAGGTTTCGAGCTGTCCGTAAAATCCAGATGGATGGTTTCACTCTGCATGGATTGGAGCGTATCGATAAAATATTTTGGATTGAAACCCGCCTCGACACGTTCACCGTTGTATTGAATTCCGATTTTTTCCTGACCCTCGCCCAAATCCGGATTGGTCGAGACGAGATCCATCACATTGTTTTCCAATGTAATTTTAACAGCCCTGTACCGTTCGTTGCTCAAAATAAGCATTTTTTTCATGGCTTCAAGAAGAGCGGCTTTGCTGATATCGACAGGATCGTTTTCATTTTTTGACATTACCGCCTTATAATCCGGAAAATTGGTTTCCAAAAGACGCATCACCAAAAAAGCATTTTCCTTTTTGGCCACGCAGTTTTTTTCTTTAAAGCCGATTTCAACGGTGCCGCCATCGGACGCCATTTTGTTCAGTTCGCTCATCCCTTTCTTAGGGATCATAACCCCCTTACTGAGTTCCAGAGATTCAAGATTTGCAAATGGTTCATCAATAAGGGAAAGCCTGTGTCCATCCGTCGCCACCATTCTCAAGACGTCTTTTTCATCAATCGTAACTTTTTCAGTCATAACCCCGGACAACTTGAAACCGGCTTCTTCCACAGTTACCGCATAAATGGTTTTGTTGATCATGTTCACAAGCGTTTCACCCTTGATGGCAATCATAGAAACGTCTTCGGGTTCCACAAACGCAGGAAATTCTTCAGGGGAAATAGATGCCAGATTAAACCGCGCCACACCATCGGAGAGAAATATCCAGTTGTTTTCCTTTTCCTTGATATGAAACTCATCTGATTTTGTTTCTTTAAGAATTTCAAATATCTTTCGTCCAGACAGGGTTATGCTGCCTTCCTCAAGAACTTGGGCATTAATGGTTTCCTGGAAACCCAATTCCAAATCTGTTGCGCTGATTCGAACGGTTGAGCCGTCGGCTGTAAACAAAATCGTTGCCAATACAGGCATATTGCTCTTTTTTTCGATAATGCTTTGAACTTTTGAAACGGATTTGAGGAGTTTATCCCGATTAATTCGTATCTCCATTGTTTCCTCCGTTGTTGATTTGGTTGTTATTTTTTTAAATATATAAAGATAATCATAAATAATAAAGCGCTGTAAGTTTGTTTGAAAATAAGGCAAACATCCGGTTTTGTAACTTTTTTTTTATTAATCCTTTGTAAAAGAATGATCGGTAGCTTTCAGGGAAATTCCCCGAGCATCAATCTTTTTGCTTTTTTGAACAGGAATTGACAAACAATGGACAGTCCTGAAATTCTATCCAACCGAGCCGTTTGAAAGAAAGCTTCTTAATTTATTTATATCATTAACAACCTCTATTTTTAATTTCATATTTTTTTCGATACTATTAATTGAGTAAATTATAGATGAATGATGTTTATTGCCGAAGACTCTTCCGATTTCTTTTAAAGACATGTTCGTGTATTTTCTTGTCAGGAATATGGCCACCTGTCTGGGGTAAGAGATTTTCCGCTCTTTCTTTCGACTCAAAAGATCGTAAGGTGAAATTTGAAAATATTCCGCCGTGATTTCCTGAATATGCTCGGGTCCGATTTGGGTATGAAGTTTATTTTCAAAAATCGATTGCACAATAGAAATATCAATTTTGTTTCCGTGAAGCGATGCATGAATTTTAATTTTTTCAATTAGACGGACCAGATTTTTCAGATCATTGGTTGCGCTTGCCAGGAAGAATGTTGCATCCTCTTGGAATTGAATGCCATGCTGTTTTGCCCTTTGGTGGATTACTTTCATTTTCGTTTTTTGATCAGGGACCTTTATTTCAGTAATCAGGCCCCATTCAAGACGGGAACGCAGTTGGGGCAGGAGATTCTTGATTTGGCTCGGTGGGGCGGAGGCGGCAACCACCAACTGACGTTTTGATTCTAAAAATTGAGTACAAAGAGAAAGCAACTCTCTTTTTGATTTATCATGAGAGGCGACGGTCTGAATGTCGTCCAGCAGCAGAAACCGAGGCGCTTTTTCTTCTCCCCAGAAGCCGTTAATCCTGTCAGGAGAAGTTTTTTCGAATTGGGAGATCATATTTTCAGCTGACAGATAAACGGCGTTATTATCAGGATCTTTTTTCATGGCCTCATTGCCGATGGCGTGCAAAAGATGGGTTTTTCCAAAGCTCCATTTGCTAAAGATATAAAGAGGATTATACTTGTGGGACGGATGGACTGCAACATCAAGCGCAGAAGAGCAGGCCAGTCCGTTGGAACGGGCTGTGACGAAATCGGAAAAGGTGCGGGACGGATCCAGCCTTGAAGGAAAGGACGTTTCTGAACTTCGAGGGATACGTTTCTTTTTCCCTTTTTTCCTTTTTCGAAGGGTCTGGTATGAAAACCGGATGGCCGGGTGGGCACCGACGAGATCTCGCAAAAGCGCCCGTATATGCTCACTGTAATTTTCAGAAAGCCATGATGCGACGAATTTGTTTGGAACCTCAATAACAGCGAATTCCGGGTCGATTTCAAGCAAAGATGTTTGTGACAGCCACGTTTTGAACTCGGATTTTGGGATATCGCTCCTGATGCTCTGTTTTATTTGGTCCCATATTTCGTTTTTGGTTGTCATGGAAATCAGTTGTGAGTTAAAAAAAAAGATTTTTATAAAAACAGCGTATTATAGAGTTTTTTTTAGAAAATAGCAATTAAAATTTATCTTTCGGTATAGGGAGGAAAACATGACTTATTCAATAGCGTTAGCCGGAAAAGGGGGTACGGGTAAAACCACTACAGCGGGTATGCTGGTCAAATACCTGGTGGAAAAAGGGAAAACCCCTGTTCTGGCCGTGGATGCCGATGCCAATGCCAACCTGAATGAAGTGCTGGGGGTTGATTCGGGCGAAACACTGGGAGATGCCAGGGAGGATATGAAAACGGGTGTTGCAACGGGTATGACCAAAGATGTGTATATGGAAATGAAGCTTCAGGAAGCGGTTGTGGAGTCCAGTGGTTTTGACCTCATTGCCATGGGCCGGCCGGAAGGTTCGGGATGTTATTGTGCCGCCAACACTCTTTTGACTCAATATCTGGAAAAACTTATTGACAATTACAGTTATCTGGTGGTGGACAATGAGGCAGGCATGGAGCATATCAGCAGGTTGACCACCAACAACATCGACGTGCTCCTGGTGGTGAGCGATGCCACAAGGCGCGGCTTACAGGCGGCCCATCGTATTGTGGAATTAACAGAAGCCCTCAAATTGAACATAACCCGGAAAGTCGTTATGATCAATCGCACCAAAGAAGGTCAATCAGAGGCATTAGATGAGGCGCTCGGTCAATATGATCTGGATTTTATCGGCACCGTCCCTGAGGATTCGGAAGTGCAGCAGTTTGACCTGGAAGGCAGGCCGACTGTTGAATTACCCGGCGAAAATGGAGCTGTTAAGGCAGCATACCGTATTTTTGATGAGATAACCCAATAAACACCCATTATATTGTATACGGTTTTGGCTTTATACAATATATAGGGTTTCTAAATGTTTGGTAAAACCTTTTAAATTACTGACAAAAACCCCTTGACAACGCTTCGATAATCTTCTACTTTACGGCGGATGACCTCTGAAGCGGAGGCATTTTTTTGTGCTTACTATGTTAAATTTTTCACAAGTAAACTTTTTTACGTTTTATTAACATTAAGTAGCGGCCATAAGCCGCAGATTATGAACAATCAAAGAATCCAAGAAGGAGGTATAAAAATTGGCCTTTGAGATTCCCGAACAGCCTTATTCAGGAAGAATAGGGGAAACAACACTTGGCGTTGGAGACAGCGCCGTTACCCTGGGTGGAGGAGATTCATACCCATTCCATCTCTTTGAAGGCAACATGCCCAATGCCCCAAAGGTTGCCATGGAGGTCTGGGATTATGATCCCTCTGAAGAATGGCCCGAGGCGGCGATCGCGCCCTTTAAGGATGTGATCGCCGCCCCCGATGCGTGGGCCAAAAAATGCGTGGACGAGTACGGCGCCGATCTGATTGTACTTCAGTTGAAGGGCACGGATCCAAACGGTATGAATCGTGCTGCTGAAGAAACTGCTGAGATCGCCAAGAAGATTACCGATGCGGTGGACGTTCCCTTGGTCTTGTGGGGAACCGCTAACAACGCAAAAGACGAAGAAGTTTTGAAACAGATCTCGGAAGTCTGCCAGGGCAAAAATGTTGCTCTTGGACCGGTGGAAGAGGCAAACCACAAGGGTGTTGGCGCCAGCGCTCTCGGTTATGGTCAGACGATTGTTTCCTCGTCTCCCATTGATGTGAACCTGGCCAAACAGCTCAATATTCTTCTCGGTAATCTGGGCGTTAACAGCGAAAAAATTATTATTGATCCCACCACCGGTGGTTTGGGATACGGTATGGAATATTCATACTCGGTTATGGAACGGATCATGATGGCGGCGCTCACCCAGGAAGACGACAAACTGCAGATTCCCATGATCTGTAATCTTGGAAATGAGATCTGGAAATGCAAGGAAGCCAAACAGACCATCGAAGAAGCGCCGACTCTGGGTGATCCTGAAAAACGCGGGATCATGATGGAATCGACGGCGGCTGTTTGCTATCTATTGGCCGGGGCATCTGTTGTTGTCCTTCGTCATCCGGAAAGCGTCCGGTTGACCAAGTCTTTTATTGAATTGCTCTCGAACGGCGGTACTGCTTCCAATGTGGCCGATGTTTCCAAGGTTCTTGATCTTGAAACGGCTGATCTTCTTTCCCTTTCTCCGGAACCCGATCTTGATTTCGGGGAACCGGAAGCAGAGAAAAAACCTGCGGCAGCCAAGGCAGCGCCCAAAGTGGCATCGGCGCCTAAAGTTGAAGCGAAACCGGAAGTGAAGGCAGCGCCCAAAGCTGAAGCTAAACCGGAAGCCAAACCCGAAGTGAAAGCGGCGCCCAAAGAAGATCCGGAAGCCAAAGCGAAAGCGGAAGCGGAAGCCAAAGCCAAGATGGAGGCGAAAGCCAAGGCGGATGCTGAAGCCAAGGTCCAGGCGGAAGCGGAAGCCAAAGCCAAGATGGAAGCTGAGGCGAAAGCCAAGGCGGATGCCGAGGCGAAAGCGGAAACAGATGCCAAGGCCGCGGAAGTATCCAAACGAGAGGCGGAAGAAGATGAGTTGAGGCGGAAAAGGGCAAAGGAGCAGGAAGAACGGCTTGCCAAGAAGGCATCGGGTGCTGCTGAGAAAAAGGTTTCTGTGACTGCCGCAAAAGTTACGAAAACCAGTAAACAAAAGACGGTAAGTAAGTTCAAAAAAATACGCAGATAACTTTTTATAAGAATTAGTTAACTTGTATTTATTAACCATTCAGTAAAAAAATAATATGAGGAGGAACCTCTAATGGCAGAAGAAAAACCGAAGGTAGCCAAGTTGGAAAAGAAGAAAAAAGTGGTTGACCCTGTAGCAGCCTCCATAGATGTTGCGTCACAGGAGATGATCGCAAGGGCAACGGAGTTGGGCGTAGAAACTATTTTTGATAGAGCGCTCAGCATGAAACCCTGTAATATCGGAGTTCAGGGGACTTGTTGTAAAAACTGTTCCATGGGGCCTTGCCGTTTGCCGCTTCCCAAGGGGGGAATAGAGGGCGAGGACACAAGAAAAGGGCTTTGCGGCGCCACGGCAAATACCATTGCAGCCCGGAATTTCATCAGAATGATTGCCGGCGGAGCGGCGGCCCATTCAGACCATGGTCGGTCCGTGGCAGAGGTCTTTCTGTCTGTTGCAAGAAAAGAAACAGACGATTATCAGATAAAGGACTATGATAAACT
>JGI24023J19991_10002577_pt1 | contig 13155 bp, 8 predicted proteins | sample Cruoilmetagenom1_FD_19991 | JGI IMG/M metagenome (IMG submission 19991)
CCTCTTTCTCCGCCAAAAACCCTGTAAAGACTTAGTTTGCAGGGTTTTATAATTATAAGTGACAATATAGGTGACAGTTATTTTTATAGCTATTTCAGTTAAAATTTAAATTATATCATAGATTTAGGAGTTTAAAACAAGCGGCTGATGAAAATTTAATGGTATTTTTTTATCTTAATGATTACAATATTAGTTAAGATGAATCAATTTCCAATACCATATGGCCGGATACCCTTGTGCTACATCTATAATATTTGGAAATGGCTTGTCTTTAGTAATTGTAAAAAGTGTTTTAGATCATAAAAAATTAGTTCCTTCATAAAGTAAACTCATAACCTTCGTGATTAAATTTCATACAGAATTTTTCTTCCCATTCACTGTGGATTGAAGATCACACATATGGCGTGGAGTTGTTACCTTTACTCGGACACAAAATATAAGACCGTTTGTTTTTTCTCAACTTCAGTGAACCATTCAGCTTTTTCTAAGGAATTATCTGAATAATCATAAGATTCATTGATATATATTAACTCTTTAGTATTTTTATTGTAAAATGGTGCGTATAAAACTTTGATACTATCATTAATGATTATAGGTTCAAAAGCAATGGTAATTCCAGAGCAGAAACTGTAATTGTGAGCATATTCTTTAATAAGTTCTTCAACTTCATGATTGGAATAGTTTTTTTCTGAGATCTTTTTAGCCAAAGAATAGGTGAGTTGTTCAACACTGGTAATTGCTGAGTCCATTTGAGTTTGTACTTCATCTCTTTTTTGTCTTCCAAAATCAAGTCCTTCCAAATTTCTCTTTTCTTGATAACTAAAAAAATTGAAAATAGAAAACAGTGAAAGAACTATAAAAATAATTAAAAGAGATTTATAAAATATGGCCTTTTTAAACATAAAAATATTTTATTCAATTATTCCAAAAGTAACAAATTAACTTTGAAGTCCGTTTACTTCAATATTTTATTTGATTCAAATCCAATTTTAGTAATAATTTCAGTTACTTCTGTAAAAGATATCTCTAAAATTTTAATATTTTCTTTTGCAACTATATGTATTTGACCAATATTCATAAGAGGGGCGAAAGGAATATAAACAATACTTCTACCATCAGATAATGTTTCAGTAATGATACCTAATATTCTATTGTTGTTACTGTTTAAATCAACTTCTACAACAGGATAATTCGTTTTATCAGTATCTGTAAATTGTTGAATAGCACTACTTATAGTTTCGTAAAATGGAATTTTTACTAAAACTTTTTTCTCTAGCCAGTTTTTAAAACTATTCCCCAAGTATGTTTTAAAAATTAAACCACCAATAAAAAAGAAGATTACTAAAATTATTACAACAACCAGTATCGCAATTATTGCTTTGAATATAGCTCCTCCCACAGTTATGTTTTTTGTTAAAGGAGCAGTTATTGCTATTAATTTTTTAATAGTATCTGTTAAAACTATAGCAATAACAATTATGGGGATCAATATAATAAATCCTGTAACAGTCCTGTCTTTAATAAATGTGATACTTTTTTTCATATATCTTTCCTTTATTGTATTTGGTATATTATAAATTAAGCCTTCCTCGAACACCCCAAAGAAAAATGGAAGATTGATCTAGGTTTAATGCTGGATTGATCAAGTATTGAATATCTGGTGTAATTACAAAATGTTTAGAAACCTGAATTCTATAAAATATTTCTGTAGTAATTTGATCACTTAGACCTGGAGAGAAAGTTGTTTCGTTTGGTTCTCCCCAACCAAATGCAACTCCTAAAAGGTTTCCTCCTGATTTAGGTTGAAAACCCAAACCTGCAGTTATTGATTTTTGCAATAGTGTACCACCATCTTTGGCATAGCCACCTCTTATAAAGGGGTTTAGATTATTTTCAAAATAATATATGGCTGAAAATGCTATTCCCCAACCAGATAGAGAAGCTGTGACATCGCTTCCATCAGAATGCCAATAGGTAACATGGATATTATCCATATAAAATTTATCTTTTGAGGTAACATAACCAAGTTCAAAACTTTTAAAATAGTCATTATTGCTAAAAAAGGTTTCAAAACTTTTAAAAGGTTTAGTTGGATCAGAACCCGCATCACTGATACTAGCGATAACAAAAATATTATCTGTTAAATAAGCACCTATTCCTATCCCTAGGGCAGCATCATTAGGTATGTAAATTGTTTCTGATCCAGTACTGAACTGAAAATTCATAAACCCAGTCCATGGACTGGCTAAGGCATAAACATCAACATAATCGGTTGCATCTAATAAACCAACCACCATAGAGATCTTTCCATCTATAAATCGTTGTCTCCAGTAAAAATTGGTCATTCTAAATCCATCATCATTAAAAGCAGGTACTTCCATACCTACATAGCCCATTTCAAATCCAAAGAACTTGGGTACAACCTCACTATATTTGTGCCGATGTTCAATTTTGTAGATAAAAGCTCCGTTATTGCCTTTGCCTCGATTTACCAATTCCCAAGAACCATAGAGTCGTACCATACCACTACTGGCACTTTTTTCTCCCAGACTTTCACTTGCTCCAAAATAAACAGCAGAATAATCAAGACCAAAATCAAAACCTTTATTTTCTTTTAATTCACTTTTAAAATCAAAATAAGGTTGCATAAAACCCAGTTCGAAGAAAGGTTGTTTCTCTTGGTTATCGCTTTCTAATTGACGTTCTACCTGATCGGGACCACTAAAGCCTCCTTTTTTTTCTTTTTCCTGAGCGAATAAGAGATTGGTGGAGCACAAGAAAACCCCACTGATTAGTATTACTATTTTCTTAATTAGCATATCACAATTTATTTAGTGTCCCATAAATTTAGAACGTTGTTCTTTAACAAATTTTTTGACCTTATCATAGATCTCTCAAGTTTTGCTTTCTTCGCTTGCTCTAACATTTACAATAACTAATGTTAAAAGGACAAATAGAGTCTGAATAATTCTTTTCATAATTTTTATTGTCCTAATAATTTTTACATTATCCGATACAACTATAATATAAAGATCTAATTTTTGTTCATTCCAATTTTCATAATTATTTTACCGATTCAAAAGTCAGTGTATCTCCGCCTAATGGAATATGACCTGTTTTATCCAGAATGCCTTCCATTTTTAGGTTAGCCATACTAATCCCTTCATTATCGATGGTTATCCAAGTAATATGATCAAATGAGGGGCCATCTTCGGGGAAGAATTTCCCGCCTGATGTTGCCAAGTTTATATAGTCTCGACCATACCTTTGTTCGTATTTATACACATGTGTGTGTCCATAAAAAACAGAATAAGGCTCTTGGGATAAAGCTTTTTCAATAGAGGCAAAGTTTTGTTCGCCCTCTTTTTTCCAAGCGGGTTTATGAATTAAAATTATGGTATGTCGAACATCAGTGTTTTTTGATATAATATCCAGGAAGTAATTGGTTTGCTCGATGCCTACAGTACCTGAGATACGTTCAGGAAGCTTTGCATATGCTGTCTCTTTAAATGCTTCGGGCCCTTGAGTTTTATATATGTTAATACCTTCAAGACGAATTTGTTTAATTTCATCCATTCGTTCTATCGTATTATCTTCTGTATCAAAAACTAAAAACAACACGTCTTTATATCGAAAATGGTAATAGCGAGAGCCATTTCTTTCCTTCCAAATATCACGAGCCAACTGTCCTGTTAGGTCGTGGTTGCCGCCGGCATAAAAGATAGGGGCAAAAGCTTTGTTAGCTCTTTCATCAAACGAATTCCATTGTTGGTGCCACTCGCTAGGGGCATCTTTTGCACCTGCAATAAGATCACCTACATTAACAATTAATTCAGGTCGTAATAAGTTTAACTGCTCAATTGCCACTTTAAATATTTCAGGACGTTCACCACCAGTTAAATCAGAGAAAATTGCAAAACTGAACTTATCATCAGCATTATCAAATTGGGTATGCTTCCACGGTTTTTGTTCCGTTTGTTCAGAATGGGTAAATACACTTTTTTGCGTACATGAGGCCATGCCTAATGTAACTAATAGAATCAAAAAATTTACTTTTGGTTTCATAGTGCTAAATATTTTGTTTTTGCATTCGTATGGGTATAAACCATAATAGGAACCCAGTAATTATAAAGAGTAATAGCGCTAGTCCCATTGCGTTAGTAAAAAACAGTTTAAAAAAACCATTTGAAGTTCCTAGCCAACGGTCAACAATGCTTCCATCGTGTATTTCTTCAATTATATCGGCATTTCGCTTACCCAAATGCAAAAGTTTACCGTTGGTACCATCAATCTGCACCATCCAATAATTGGTGAAACTTACTTTTGCAACGCCTTTGCTTGGCCTTATATCAATTCTGTCTATTTTAACAGATGCATCTTCTTCATGTAAATAATGCAAGGCCAAAGAACTCAAGGAATGGATGGGTAACCAATTTTGTAAATCGGAACTCGTTCCTCTATAGGTGTCGGGCATTAACAATTCATTGCTATTCTTTTTCCAGCCCAGTAAAATTCCTGTTACCGATACAATTAACAAGAATGCTATTAGACTAAGACCCGAAACGCGATGCAGTTTTCGAACGGTTTGCATCAGCCTGAATTGTCGTTGTATTTTTTTATTCATCTAGAAAGCTTGGGAAAAATGGGGAGAATGATCTCTATCATACTCTCCGTTACTTGGATATAATTTTACTTTATCAGTTTATTAAATTCAGCTATTTCCTTCTTAATTTTTGAATTAAAAGATTCATCTGCTTTTATAGCATCTTCTACAACACCTTGAAACTCAACTTTCATGCTTTGAGTAACAGGGCCTTCAGAATGATCAAGTATTCCACTCATAAAAGACATCTTAAACAACAATGTTGCAGGTAAATTAATCACTTCTGCTAGTGTACGACCAGTAGACACATAAGCCCCTTCATATGTATCTACCATTGAAGCAATAACTGTTGCTTGTTCTTCAGCTTTTTTAACGTCAGATTCGCTTGCACCACTCGCTTTATAAGCTTCAAGTTTTGTGTTTGTTTCCTCTTTAAGTGTTAAAGCCGCGATTACGTTTTGCGTTGAACTTTCAGCTGCATTATACATTTCCATCCAGAATGCAAATTTTGCTTCAGCCTGTTCTTGTGTGTAATTCTCCTTAGGACTCATAAATATTTGAAGGTCTTGTGTTTCTACCACTCCATCGACAGTTAACTTAACAGTGTATTTCCCAGGAGGAACTATCGGAATTAGTGCTGTTCCAGGTCTTTTTGGTACAGAAGTAACCTGGTTAATGCGCATATCCCATACAAATTTGTTTAGCCCGGTATTAAAATCGCCTTCTTTACCAGCGTTCAGCTCCATTTGCTCTTTTGTATAGTTACGTAGAACCTTGCCATCTTTATCTAATATTTCAATCGTTATATCTGTAGGTTTATTTTCCAGTTTAAAGTAGAATGCTGCACCTAGAGGTTTAGGATCACCTGCATCGATAAACTTACGTTTGCGTTCGCCATTTACCTGCTTAAAGCTCTCTTCGTAGTATGTTAAGCCTGGACGCATATTCTGAACAAAGTAGTTTTTCTTTGCCCCTGGATCTCCACCAGGCAGATAGTCTAACCACCAGTTATAACCAAAACGAGTATGGTCGGCAATTGGATACAGATGAACAGGTTTAGCGTTTGAGTCGGTTCCTATTTCACGTAAAGGAGTAATATCATCCATTATCCAGAAACCACGACCGTTTGTAGCAATTACTAAATCATTGTCCTTAATTTTCATGTCAACCACTGGAACTGCTGGAAGGTTTGCTTTTAATTTATCCCAACTCTGCCCATCGTTTAGCGAGTAGTAAACACCTGTTTCTGTTCCAACGAAAAGTAAGCCTTTACGTACTTTATCTTCTCGAATTGTACGTGATATTTCACCTTGAGGGAATTTTTTAGAAAGATTTTGCCAAGACTTACCATAATTAGTAGTCTTAAAAATATAAGGCTTGTAATCGTTGTATGTATTGAAATTAGAGAATACAACATAGGCTGTTGCAGCATCGTGTGGTGAAGGCTCAATTTCGTATACTTGAGAATATTCAGGTAAGTCTTTGTCTTTGATAGAAATATCTATCCATTTTTCGCCACCGTTTTTTGTAATATAAATTTTGCCATCGTCAGATCCAGTCCAAATAACACCTTGTTTTAATGGCGACTCATCTAATCGCTTAATGGTGCTGTATATTTCTTGACCAAAGTATTCCGATAACCAAGGTGTACCTGTAATTTTTTGACGATCTTTAATGTCGTTGGTTAAATCTGGACTAATTACTTCCCAATTTAAACCTTCATCCGTAGATTTAAAAACTACATTACCACCTAAGTAAATGGTTTTACCATCGTGTGGAGATAAGAAATACGCTAAATCCCAGTTGAAACGGTATTTTAAATCGTATCCATTTAATCCGAATAAAGGAACCGGCCATACCGAACGAACTTCGTTTTGTCCAGTCTCTAGATTATTCACCGAAAAAGGAGCACCGCTACCCATTGGCGCACCACCGGAAATATTGTACACAATATTTAAATCATCTGGCTTAGGTATTACACTACTTATTTCTCCATTTCCAATAATAGTAGTTTCGTACCCAGAGATTCCGCCCCAGCGTGAGGCACTCGGAACTTTATATGCAAGTATATCTTGACCACTTCCATAAACATTGTAAGGGAAATCATTGTCCACATTTACACGGTAAAATTGTGAATTTCTTTGCGTATACTGACTGCTCCAAGTCTTACCGCCGGTCATACTTACCTGACAACCACCATCGTTTGTTCCAATCATACGATTTGGATCTTTAGGACAAATCCAGAAATCATGAAAATCGTCTTTTATTCCAGGTTCTAGTACCCAGGTTTTACCGCCATCTGTAGAGCTAAATGCACGGTTATTAGGGCACCATAAAACATTAGCATCGTGCGGACTTGCCATAATATGACTGTAATAAAATGGACGACCAATTATCTGGAAGTTGTCAGAAACAAATTCCCAGTTTTCACCTAAATCGTTCGAAACATATAAAGCTGGTTTTGTTTCCGAATCGATTAATGCATATATTTTCTTCGCATCTGCTGCCGACATAGTGATACCCGTTCTCCCACGTCCACCTTCCGGCAAACCATTGGCATAAGTAATATCTGTCCAAGTTTTTCCAGCATCAACCGATTTATACAGGCCTGATTCTGGTCCACCAGTTTTAGGCCCCCAGGCCTTACGCTCGAATTCCCAAATAACAGCAAATAATTCATTTGGGTTAGAAGGATTTAAAACCAAATCGATGGCTCCAGCTTTTTCGCTTTTGAATAAGACTTTTTTCCAAGTTTCACCACCATCTATTGTCTTAAAAACTCCTCGATCTTCATTAGGACCAAATGCATCGCCGAAACCAGCTACATAAACAATATCAGGATTTGTTGGATGTACACGCACTTGAGAAATGTGTTTCACATTTTTTAGACCTACATGAGTCCAGTTGTCACCACCATCGGTAGATTTATATACACCATCACCCCAACTAACATTCTGACGCATTTGAGGTTCACCTAGTCCAACATAGGCAATATCTGGATTCGATTCAGAAAATTCCATGGCACCAATGCTACCATAATTAAAATCATCATCACCTACTGGCTCCCAATAAGTACCAGCATCTTCGGTTTTCCATAAGCCGTTACTTGCACCATGAAAGAAAGTGTTTGGTTCGGTTGGATGGCCAATTACAACGGAACCACGGTTTCCAACTATTGGGCCAATAAAGCGATACTGCATCGCTTTAAAGCTATTTTTTTCTTGAGCAATAATTGGGAATGCTAATACAAATATTAACAGAATCATTAATCCTTTTATTATTTTCATTTTTCCTTGATTTAAATGGTTAGATTTATTCTTAAATATAGATTATTTCACCTTTTATTCACTTCTTTTTTTAACATTTTCTCCAGTTTCTTTAATTCTTTTTTAATGGTGTTACTAAGTGCAGTGTCTACTTTTTTAATTTCGCTTGTTTCTTCTTCTTCACTTTCTTTAAAGACTTTATCCTTTGTTAGTATTGCCTTTTTAATTTTTAGGGAGGCAATTATATTTTAAATTGAAGCCTCAGTACTATAATACAATTCCATCCAGAAAGTGGATTTTGATTCGGATTGTACTTAAATATTAAGAGCTCTTTAATAAAGCATAAGCACAAGTATACAACTTGACAACTGTTAATCAATAGAATGAAAGTCTCAAAAAAGACCCAATTTTAGAAATGATTATTTTGAAAATTATAGAAAACGCAATTCTTTTGATAAGGCAAGAACTGATTGAAAACTATGAAAGGGTTTTAATTTTTTATACAATTACCCCTATATTTTTTGCTTTGTAGTAGGCATCTATTCTTTTATTTACATTCAATTTTTTAAAAATATTTCCATTATGACGTTTAACAGTTTTAACTGCGATGAACAATTTCTTGGAAATTTCTTTATCAGATAATTGGAGCAAAGGCAGGACTTCTAATTCTCTTCGAGTAAAATTATACTTATTCAATTTATTATAAGGTTTTACAATTTTTTGATAGAATAGGTTGTTTTTATATTCATTTTTTAAATTAATAAGTAATGGTTTTAAATATGAAGATAATTCAAAAAATGGTCTTGCAATATTTAGTTCACTTGCTGTAGTAATAACTATTTTTAAATTGTTTAATGCTTCTTCAATTTTTTGCCTTTCATTTAATAAAAGAACTTCGTATAATTTAATGTAAATATCAAACAATTTGTTATGTGTCTGGATTAAATAGGAGGAAGTATTTTTTATTATATTCTCAACTTGACTTAACTCAGTTTTATATAGAAATACTTTAAAAAAAGAAAAACTAGGCATAATTATATTAGAAAAAGGAACCAAAGGTATTTTTTCTGTTCCTTTAGCCAATTGCAATGCAATATCTACTTTACCAACAGTCAGATAATATTCGGCTCTGGCCAAATCAATTAATTTTATATAATAAGGATTTTTAAATAAAATCACTTCTGATTCAAGTGTATCTATAATACTTAAAGCTTTATTAGTTTTTCTAATTTCTAATAATGTAAGTACATAAGCAACACTTCCAAAATAATTAATTGCCCCTATAGTCAAATGTCTTTGGGCATACAATTTTTTAAAATAAAATTCTGCATTTTTAAGATCATGCTGTATAAAATAGAAAGAAGCTAAAAAATAATACCCATTCATTAAAGCTTCGGGTTTATTATTAGTTTTTGCTAAATGGATTAACTTTTTGGAGCTTTTATATAAACTTGGTAAATCAGCTTCCATCCAAAAAATATAATTTAATATTAACAGAAGATTTTGTTCTAAATGAACAGGGGTGTTCTTTTTTAATTCTTTATCAATCAAATCAAGGGCTTTTTGAGCTTTTCCTTTTATTTGCAAAGAGCCACCTAAAAATATCCAGGAATAACCCTTAGGATAAACACTTTTTTTATCTAAATTATCAAGTGCAAATTCACATTGTTCTATACAAGCATCAAAATCCTGATCAATAGTATATGTTTTATATGGTAATAAGCTTTTCAACTCGGCCTTGTATTGAAGTTTGTTTTTTGATGAATCATTTTCAATTTGTACTCCTAATTCCTCAAGAGAGTCAAACAATTCAAAAACTTTGCCCGTATGAATTAAAATCCATGATTTTATAAGTTGGAGTTCAATAGATGTTTCAATTATTTTTTTGGGATATTGGTTTAATATATTAGTGAGTTCAATCCAATTATTTTGGTTTAACAAATCACAACGAATTATCGAAAATGAATCAATTGCTTTTTCAAAATCTTCAGCTTTAATATAATGTTGAATACCTTTTTCAAAATCTCCATTTTGAATATACCATTGTGCAGCTTTTCTATGCAAAACGAAATAGCTTTGTTGATCAACCTCCTGAACCAGAATTTGATGTAAATAATCTTGAAACATATGATGTAACCTAAACCATTGTAGTTTATCATCAAGGGGAATTAAAAAAAGATTTGATTTTTTTAACAAAGTTATTACCCCATCTACTTTTTGTTTTTCATCATTAGAAACCAGTACTTTTACCAAATCACTTTTAAATTGATCAAGAATTGAAATCTTTAAAATAATATTTCTTTCTTCTGGATAAGTATGAAGAACATCTAAAATCAATTCCTTAAGAATACTAGAATTGTCATTTTGTTTGGAATTAAATAGAAGATCGAATCGTTTTTCATTTTTATTACTTAACAACCATAATCGTAAACCAGAAATCCAACCTTCCGTTACTTGTTTTAATTTCTTAATTTGTTTATTGTTAAGTTCTAATTCGGAGTTCTTGGCTACAAAATCTTTGATTTCGTCAATATCAAATTCCAGATCTCCTACCCTTATTTCTACCATTTTATCCTTCAGCCTCCAAATAGGTAAAGGAAAAAGAGGGTCTCTTCTGGTAATGATAATAAATTGAATATGTTCAGAAGGAGATTTCAATAAATGAATTAAAAAATCATTAATCGATCTTTCTTTGATAAGATGATAGTCATCTAAAATTATATAATAATCTTTTTGAATTTTATTAAAAGCATTAGTAAATAAATCAACAAATAATTGAAAAGATTGTTGATTTGGTGAATTTAAAAGAATCTTTATATCCTGATGAAAACTTATATATTTATCAGGAATAGATTTACTTAGGTATAATATAAATTGTTGAAAGTTATTGTCAAAATTATCAAGAGAGTACCAAAAATGATTTTTATTATTAATATTCAACCAACTTGATACTAATGAACTTTTACCATATGCCATCGGAGCAGAAACCAGAACTAAGGGAAAAGTAGCAGCAGAAGATAATGTTTGATGGGGAATTTTTCTGAAAATATCATTTTCAGAACCTATTGGCGTAAATAATTTTGTTCGGTTTATCATAGCTCCTAATCAACAGATAATAAATAATCATTGTAAAAGTATTAATTAAAGGGAGATTACCAAAGAGAACCAGTTTAGAATATTAGCAAACTAGTTTGAACTCGACTAATTTAAGCACTTAAAAGCATCTTCACCTTTTCCATAGACCAAATTTTATAAGAATTTGTGACATTCGCATAAACCATAGTGGAACTGATGTTTTTGTGGCCTAAAAATACTTTAACCATTTATAAAGACACAACATTTTCTAATAAAGAGTTGTGGTACAAGTGCGACTGGCCTGTAGTGAAATAGGTTTTGTTTGATTCCTGTCCGTTGCAACCGGCTTTTGTGATTGTATCACAAATGTAATACAAATGTAATATGATTGTACTACAGCTTGTGATACATAAAAGAAATGAATTTAATTAAAGAACTGTGTTAACGAAAAATCAACATGTTTGTATCCAAACAATATGTTTAAGATTATTTCTAATTAGTCGGTTGCTAGATTCAGCAACCCGCTAGAAAAATGGTTAAAACACGCATACAAAATAACTTTTTTATGTAAAAAAGGTAGATAAGCCAGTTGCAAAACTTGCAACTGGCTTATACAGATTAAAACATATTAGAAAGAGAAATATCAGATTTGGTTTTCTTCAAGTTTAAATTACCTAACATCTTTTTGAGATTATTCAATTCCTTTCTTAATTCATCAATATCATTTTTTGTAGCTGGAAGCGTTTTTGGAGCAATGATTTTTTGTAATCCGAATGTAATTACATTTGCAGATGCTGTTCCAATAGCTGCGTTTGTAACCGATCCAGAATTAATTCTTTCGTTACTACCATGAGTTGAAAGATTTTCAATCTTGTCGTTTAGTATTGATAACGTATTTTCGAGATCAACAGGTAAAGAAAGACCAGTTTCCTGAACCTTTTTGGTAGAGGGCTCCACAATATAATGACCCGGGTTATATTTATATTTGTTTCTCTTGTAGCTAGCAAGTGTCTTACAACTGGAAGTACAATACAAATGATTTTTTCTTCTTGGAGTAAAGTATTCACCACAATGTTTACATGGTTTTTCCATAATTTTAATGATTAAAGGTTAAAATAAGTTTAATTTAATTTTTTGAGACTAATTTTTATTTAATAATACTTTGTAATGTATATGTGTTTGGATCAAAACCCTCAAAAAACAATACTCAGGGTTTTGAGGGTTTTAAGGGTTCTGAGGGAATTAACCCTCGTTTCCCTTAAAACCCTCAGTTCCCTCAATTCCCTCATTGGCATTAAACTGAGGGTTTATATATTTTCCATTGCTTTCCCGGTGTAATAAGTTGGCTTTAACAAATTTTGTAATATAACCCTCCGCTGTTTTATGAGGAATGTTTAAATCATCAGCCTTAGCCAAATATTCTTGTTTTGAAAATTCAACTGGTAAACTCTCTAAAAAACGTTCCATACGATTACTGCGTTTTGATAATTTTGTTTCCACCGGTAAAGCATTAAATACTTTTGAACTGTGTTTGATCAAAACAGCAACCATATCCAGTACACTGTCAAAATCTACATCTTCACATTCTCTGGTTTGATTCACATCACCATCCTCTTTGATGCGTAAAGCAGTAAATATCATAACCATTCTAAAACCCATGATACCCATTCTACGTACAGAAGCAATATAAGCTTCCGATTGAATGTTTAAATATTTGATTTGAATCTTACCGAAAACATCATTGAATTTTTCTTGTTGGAGTGGGGTAAGGGTTACTTTAATTTCAGGATTGTTCTTTAACGTTTTATAAAACTCTAAAAACTCTTCGCCCAAAGCATTATAATAATCACTTAAACCATTGTTAGTTTTAACAGCAAATACATTTTTCCAAACCGGTTTGATATTCATATAATAAAACATAAACCGGCTAAACAACCCGTTTTCAGCATTAGGTATTAATGTAGACACCTGATTAGGAGTACCAGATAATACAGTAGAAATACAAGGTTTTTCAATTTCAACATATTCACGATCCGTTCTACGGTAATATTTTATAGTTTCGTGATGAAATGCCTTACGGAAACCATCACTATAATTACCATAATCACTTTTAAAGGCTTGAGCGAGTGTATCACCCTCCGTTTCAAAAATAAGTCCTTTACCATCATTATCAGATAACAATTGAAACATACCGGTTGCACTGTTATTTGC
>JGI24023J19991_10002578_pt1 | contig 13153 bp, 12 predicted proteins | sample Cruoilmetagenom1_FD_19991 | JGI IMG/M metagenome (IMG submission 19991)
GGGGAATCGAAGAACTGGCTGGCGACAGAGGCGATGACACCATGCGTCTGGTTGTCGCTGACAAAAGCGACGCACTCCGCCGTTTCGACCCCCGGCAGCTCGGCTTCCAAGGTATTTTGGACTGCGCTCATTATTCTGACGTCTTTTCGGCAGTGGGATCCTCGACTTCGCGATTGCGATAGACCTCGACGGACTTGGCGGCCGCTTCGCCATCCGCAGGGCTGAGCGTCCGGCCTTGCACGAGATCGACCGGATCATCGATCATGCGGCCGAGGTTGGCGGCGTTCGCGCAGCTCCAAGCATAATCCGGCCGAGTAGCAAACTCCGGTTGCGGAACGGAGCAATCCGGCGGGATGACCATCGCGCGCGTAACAGTGACAGCGATCCCTTCTGCTGGCTTGGCCAGTAGCGCCACCGGCTTTACGGGAATCTGACTACGAAGCCCAAGGCCGGAAAGCTCCGCACGAATTTCCTCAACCCGGGCCTTGGTCAATGCGTCGAAATACCCACCNGCGAGGCGAGGGCCGTCCACCTCGATGCGGGCACCGTCTTGTCCGCCATTATTCCGCAAGAACTCNTGCAGNCCGCTGAGCTCACTATCGCTCAGATCGGCATCGCCGGGCTTGAAGTTCAGCACGTGTACCAGAGTAATCGGCTCGACCTGTGTGGTTATTGCTGCGACACCTTGCTGCCAATTCGCGGAATCGAAGGTATGGTCGGTGACGACCTCGATCGGGTTGTTCTGGGCATGCTCAATATGGCAGCCAGCGAGCACCAACATCGGCAGCATTACGGCCAATCTGGTTGAACGGAGAGTTTTTTTGGCATCCAGCATCCTGCCCTCCTCAGTCCAGCAAGTACCCGGTCCCACCGGTGCCACTGTTAGCGGCCTCGGCGCCGGAAAGCGGGATTGTGCGCGTCTGAGAAACCTGATTTTCAGGCTGCCGCGTGACTGGTGAGCGGCGGTACGGATCGGTTGGCAGCGCCAGCCGGTCGTCGGAGACCGGACTCACAAGATAGGGTGTGACGATAATGACGAGTTCGGTCTCGTTGCGCTCAAATCGCTCGCTCTTGAACAAGGCGCCGAGAATCGGAATGTCGCCAATTCCAGGGGTCTTTTTTATCAACTCCTGCGAATTTTCTTGCAGCAACCCGGCAATGGCAAAGCTCTGTCCAGATGCGAGTTCGACCGTTGTCTCGGCCCGTCGCGTCGACAAACCAGGTACCTGGACGTTGCCGATGGTCACCGCGCCGGCGCTGGAAAGCTGGCTGACCTCCGGTTTGACCTTGAGGCTAATTCGGCTATCCCCAATGAGTGTCGGTGTAAAGGCCAGGCTGACGCCGAATTCCTTGAAGACGATGGTCGTCGTATCTTCGTCTTGGGCGACCGGGATCGGGAATTCGCCGCCGGCCAGGAAGCTCGCGGTCTCGCCGGAAAGGGCGGTCAAATTAGGTTCGGCCAGGACCGTTATCAGCCCGTCATCGGCAAGTGTATCGATGATGGCATTGACGTTGAACGTGCCGTTGTTAAACGTCGGCCCAAGCAGGGTGCTCGACTCCAGGGTCGGGTTAAACGTGGTCAGGCCGAACAGAAAATTGCTCTGAGAGTAGAGGACATCCCAGTTGATGCCAAAGCGGTTTAGAATTTGGCGTGATACTTCAGCAATCCGGACCCGTAGGTTGATTTGATTCGGCTCGGTAACTTGCAGTCGGTTGATAACGTCCTCGCCTTTGGCGATAAACCGGGTGGCCAGGCGGCGGACGTTTTCGGAATTTGTCGCGGTTGCCACTTTGCCGCTCAGCACGATACCGCCGGTAACAGACGATGCCAGGACGTCGCCGGCCGGCAGCAGACGGTCTATGCTTTCTTGCAGCCGCCCGATGTTGTGCTCGACGACAATCTGTATATTGGCGACGACATTCTCGTTTTTGTCGACAGCGAACAGCGTGGTCTGACCAGGAACTATGCCGAAGACATAGACCATGCGTGCCGACTTGACGTTCACATCGGCAACCTTCGGATTGGCAATAAAGACGGACACGGCCGGTGATGCCAGGCGCACCAAGCGGCCCTCGTTCATCTCGACCGTCAGCCGCCCGCCAAGCGGTGCCGCGGATGTCTGGGCCGGCGCCGGCGCCGGGCAGAGAACGGCCAAGGCGAGCGCCATACCGGCGATCAGATTGAAACGCTGAGCGAACATCATTGCCTCTTGTTGAAGCGTTGTTCTTTGCTTTCGTTGCCGCGATTGACCTGGACAATGTCCTTGTTGGCGTTCGACGGTCGCCAGATCAAACGGCTGACTTCTGAATCCCATGTATAGGTTCGGCCTCGCTCCGGATTCGTTTCGGCCATTGGTTCGTCAGAGTTGGCGAGGCGCTCGAGTTCTTCTTCATCCTTGGCGATGCTGCGGAGCACCAGTGACAGTTTTCCCATATCGCTGACAATCGTCAGCATCTCGGTCTGCTTTGGTGTCACCTCTAATGTCGCGTTCTTGCCGACCCTTGCTTCACCGCCTTGGTCGTTAACTGACTGGTCGATCGCCAGGATGCGAACGTTGCTGAGCACTGTCTCGCTAGCGCGGCGGACGGATTTCCCCCGCTTGATTTCATGGGTCAGAATGACGTCGACCCGGTCACCGGGGAGACCAAGGCCGGCGATGCTCGAGGTCGCGTTGATGCGGACCGCCATAGCGCGAAAGCCTGGTCTTATGACAGCAGCCAGAAAACCGCGATCCCCCACCTTGATAATCCGGCCACGGGCAACTGGCTCGCCGGCACTGATTCCACGGCGGACCACGGCACCCAGGACCTCCTGGTCCGCAACCTCTTCGGCTTCGCCATCCTGCCTAACGATGTAGGTCTCGGGCATGGCCTCGTCCGGCCAGGCCTGCCAGCGTATGTGCTCCTTCTTAAGGAACGTCCCGGCCGGCACGTCGATCTCNGCCACCAAAACATAGGCGCTGACCCGAACCTGCTCCGGCGCCGGCGCAGCCGTTTCCACGCGCTGGCCATTCAGCCAACTGCGTGCAAGCAAGCCCGTGCCCACGGTGATGAGCAGGGCCGCCACCACAAGGAGAATATTCCTTACTGACATGGCCTTAGCTTAACCGAAGTAGTGTAAATGCTACGTAAAGAGCCGCCACGGCGATGGCCGCCCCATAGGGCATCTGCTGCTTACCGATCGTTGGGTCAGAGGCGGTCTGGAAGACCAGGAGCGGTGTGGCTGCCAGGGCGAAACGATGCTGTAGCCATATGTACAAGGCGATAACGCCGCCGGATAGCGTCATGTAAAAGACGAGTGGGATGAAGAGTTGTGGGCCGCCCCAAAGGGTTACCGCCGCAAACAGCTTTGCGTCCCCAGCGCCGCATATCCGCATGGAAAACAACAAGAAACCGAGGGCCAAAGAGGCACTGGCCAGACCGATCGCGGACACCCAATCCACCGGCACTGGTGCCGCGAAAACATAGGCCGGATAGAGCAGGGCCACCGCCAACGACAGGCGGTTGGGAATCCGATAGGTCAAAATGTCGCTTACTGCCGCCGAAAAGACTAGCGCGGCAAAGCAAATGACCTCGAAATCGGCGATGATTGTTAGGGTGAGCATTCAATTTCTCGCACCGGCACGAAAAATCGAGGCCGGGGACGCTACGCTCCCCGGCCCCAATTGTTCGCAGATCTTAGGGCGGCTCCTTTAGGCCGAGCCGCCTCATTGATTCTTACGTCACGAGCGTCGCTTACGGACCGACAGCCCCGCTCAATGTGGTGGAAACCCGGGTAAACATCTCATTCAGCGAGTTGCCCATCTGGGTAAGCGCGGTGATCGCGGCCACCGACACGAGCGCGGCGATTAGGCCGTACTCGATGGCGGTCGCGCCTTCTTCGTCACGGCAGAAATAGGTCACATGCTTCAGCATGGTACGATCTCCTTGTAAAGCGCATCATCGAGTATAGTATTTAAGCTAAGCAAGTTAATGAAGTGTAAAAGTTATTGGAAAACAATTTTACTAAAATATTATCAAGTAATTCTTATATCTTGAAAAATGTAATAAAATAATATAAAATATATCTAATCTTCAATCGCCAACATCGAGTCGAACCTGCTGAGTCGGGAGTTGCGGTTCTTCTGCTGATGTCAACGCGGATGCTTTGGTGCCTGTCCACGATTTGAATAGCAGGGCGGAGTATTTGCCACCGTGTGCCGGAACGACCAGTTGCACGCGTCCCTCAAGCCTCGCCAGAGCCCGGTTGACTGCCAGGTAGATCAGGCCGGTGACGGCAATTCCAACATAGCCGTCGACGGCATAGTGCCAAGCCAGGTGGACGGATCCGGCCAGCAGGACGGCCAGAAACAGGATAGTCGCCAGCCGGATGCTCCAGTGCGTTCGCCAGCATACCAGGACCAGCAAGAACGCCATGGAGAGGTGTAGGCTCGGCATAGCAGAGATGCCGTTGCCGAAGCCAAGGTAATCCTTCTCGTAGCTGGTCCAAAGGTAGGTTTGCGCGATCAACGATGGCAGCTCATATGCTTGTCCGACATCGCTAAGGTAAGCCAGTAAGGGAGCGAAAGGATCCGGTCCGGCGGCCACACGGCCGTAGTATACCGGCCCAGCCGAAGAGAACAGAATGGCCAACCCGGTGCCAAGCAGGGTCCAACAAAGCAGGTAGGTAAGAAGAAACCGTATTCGCCGAGGACTGGCGCTGAATGTCAACCAGAACTGCATCATGAGAACCAGCGTGAGCGCGGGAAGAGCATAGGCGACCGAGAAGATATAGGTCACCAGCGGGTAGCCGAGCAAAGGCTGCAATAGCTCCCAGGGCTGATAACCGCCGTGGAGAAGCCGGTCGAATTCGGTGAGCGCGGGATCCCAGGAGAATGGCGCGATCACTGGAATTATTCTCTTCAAGGATGTGACCATGGAGAGAACAAGGGGCAACAGGATCAAGGCCGGCAGAGCGTTGAAAATCCGCCAGGGCGTGACGAATTCGCGGGTCAGATCCGCCCAGACGAAGCGAAGCGGCCTCGCCGGCCGATGCCGGTAGAGTTGCCGGGCCATTCTCCAGACGATGGCCGCCAACAGGAAATTGCCGTACAGCACAAGATGAGCATCGTTGTACATCCCAAGGCTGATCGACTGTTCATAGGCCGCACCTAGCGCGAAACCTATGAGCAGATAGAGGATCGCCGCGGCAATAAACCAGCTCTGCGTAATCCAGACATGCTGGCACAACCCTAGCCATGGACCCGGCCCCGACGCGAGCGTGTGCCAGCCGACGCGCGTTACATCCGTCGATTCCGGTTCCGCTATCTCAGTAGGCGAAATTGGCGTCGAGGGATCGCTGGTCCAGGCGGTTTCGTGCACGCTGATTGCCATAGGCTGTTACAGAAGTGTCCGCGTCCTGCGCGTACAGACACATATACCGCCGTACGGTTTGTATCTTGTTAAGGGATGGCGGGTTCGCTGTAGCCTGCCGCCCAGGGCATCGGAAGTTATTCATAAGAAAGCTTTAATTCCGATGCGGCAGAGTGCGGTGCTCAACCGCCGCTTGCTTCATCTTATCAGGGAAGACCTGAGAATTGCCGCAGATCGTTGATCCCACCTGGGTACAGGGCGCCGGGCGAGGTGGATCCTCCGGCGAGTCGAGCAATCGCGACACTATTCTTGCGATTGCCATCGCCGCCGCATTGGTTGTGGTGATCCAATTTGGCGCCACTCTGAACGGCATTTCGCCGATCCTCACCGGTGGTTTCGTCGACACCGACGACTACATGCGCATGGTCCGGGTCGAGCACCTGTGGCAGTCGAGTGCTTGGTTCGATGCCCTCATTCCGCGGATCGACCCGCCGAATGGTTTGGCGCTGCACTGGACCCGGCCGATGGACATTTTGCTTCTGGCCGGGGCAGGGTTGGCGGCCCCGTTCCTGAGCTTTCAAGCGGCATTATTCTGGTGGGGCGCCCTCGTCAGCCCGGTTCTGCTGGTCGTTTCTCTTTGTGCCATCGGCTGGGCTGCCGCGCCGATTTTTCCACGCCTCTGGTTGCCGCTTGTCGCCTTCATTTTCGTTGCGCAGCCCGCTGACCTTGCGCGGTTCATGATCGGTCGCCCCGACCATCATGGTCTCCTCATACTCCTGTTCATATTGTCGCTGGGATTCGCCCTGCGTGTTCTTGCCAGCCCCGAGCGCAAGCACAATGCAGTGGCGGCCGGACTGATTGGGGCGCTGGCAATCTGGGTCAGCATCGAGTCTCTCGTCTTGGTGATCACCATTATCGCCACTTTTGGTTTGTGTTGGCTGCTTGGCGACCGGCGAATGCTGCGCGCCCTCGTATCTTATTCGACTGTCTTGTGTGCTGGCCTGGTTCTGGCCTTGTTGGCAGAGCGTGGGCCGGCGGGTTTATCGGTCGTGGAAATCGACAAGATATCAATTCTGCATCTTATGATGTTCGCATTGAATGCCCTGTCGTGGTGGGTGTTGCTAGCCGCCGAGAAACGCGAATGGCTTGATTTAGGGCCGACGCGAAGGGCGATCTGGGCTGGCAGTGCGATGGCTGTATCGCTACTCCTGTTTTGGTTGCAATTCCCACAAGCATTCGCGGACCCAATGGGAGCCGGTGGAGATTTATATCTGCGCAAGCATTTTGTAAATATCGCGGAAATTCAGCAACTTATAGACGTGTCAGACTTACAGATGGACCGATGGGCTAAGGCCGTGGGCAGCGCGGTCCTGTGGCTTGGCATCGCAATTCCGGCACTCCCGTGGCTCGCCTACCGGCTATGGCGTAGCCGAGGTGTCGCACGTTGGCATTGGCTCCTGATCGCTCTTGTTTCCTTGGCCTATGTGCCGCTGACGCTTTATCAGGTGCGCTGGGCTTCATACGCGGAAACTGTTTTGGTTTTGCCGTATGCCGATTTGGCGGTAGCGATTGCCGCGCGCTTGTCGGTTCGGTTTTCGGAGCGAGCCTTGGGCATGATTCGACCGTTCGTATTTGCGGCAATGTGCACCTGGATGTTTGTGCCAGGCGCTATAGCAGGGACCTCGGACGAGGATACAGGAGCGGTGGTGAAGGGTAGAGAGACGTGCCCAATCAAATCGTTATCGACTGTCCTAAACGATCCTACTGGTTTGGGAGATAGTCCGAAGTTGATCCTTGCCTTGATCGATTTCGGTCCGGAGCTTCTTTACCGCACCGGCCATGCGGTTCTGTCGATTCCAAATCATCGTCCGCAGCCCGGCTTTACCGCGAGCTATCACATCATGGCGGCGGAGGATTTTGATGTGGCGCAAGAGTTACTGACGGAGCGCCAGGTCGATCTGGTTGCTATCTGTCTCGGGTCAAACGAGTCCTGGTTCTACGAAACGGACACCGGCGGCCGCACGCTTTATCAAGCACTTAGCGATGGGGCGCCGCCGGCGTTCTTGGCCCCGGTTCCTCTGCCAGATGAAGTCGGTGGGTTCAGGGTTTTCGAAGTCCGGCCAACCTCTTAGGCGGACTATGCCGCGCGGCCTCCTTGTCGGGGGGCCGGCTTTCCTTTTGTGTTTTTTTTGCGTGCCGGCGGTTGGACGATCGCGAGGAGCTTGAGCAGCTCTTGCCGGGCCGCCACGTGCGACATCGTGAAATTCTGCCCGGTTTTCTTATCCCGCATATCCAGCAAGGTTAGTCCGGAAAGAAAAAGCTCGCGGTAGATGACACGTTCGCTCAATCCAAGGCCGTCGCGGAATCCAATTTTCTCGGCCAGTTTGTGCAAGATCGTGCCCATGTCGCGTTTGTTCCGGGCGTCCAGGTGCGACAGGCGGTTGCGTAGCACGAACCATTCGATGGTGCCGCCGCTGGTTTCGCGCCGCCGTCGCCGGGCTTCCATCACCATCTCGCTGTAGTGACTCAGGCGCAGGATGCGCAGGCTATCCACTTCAATCTGCGCTAGGACGTCCAGGTCCAGAAAGCTGTCATTGATTGGTGTGATAAGAAGATCGGCCGTGGCGTGCGCCAGCCGCGATAGCTCGTTGTCGTGGCCGGGTGTATCGATGACGACGTCATCGCAGGAACCGACCAGTCGCGCCAATGCTGCCTCGAAATCGACAGCCGCGCCGGCGCCTGGGGTAACCGTATGATGATCGGGGATGGGCAGGTCCAAGGATTTGCTGGCGGCAAAGGCGCGCCGGTTTTCGATGTACCGGCTCAGCGTGCCCTGTGGCACGTCCAGGTCCAGGCTGCCGACCTTGCGACCCTCGCCCATCAGTCCGACGATCAGGTGCATCGCCGTGGTCGACTTGCCGGTGCCTCCCTTGGCGTTGCCCAGAACGATGATTCGGGCCCCACCGGCTCGCCGTTTAGGTGCTCGAGGAACCTCCAACTGGTTGGCTGGGGCAGGCGGGGGCAGGGCGTTGGGATCGACGGTCGGGGCGGTCGGCAATGTCGATCCGGGTGGCGCATAGGCGACGGCGAAGTCCCAGGGCGCCGCATGGCCACCGCGGGCGAGCAAGCTGCCCTGAAGCGCCGACGCTTTTAACGAGGGTGATGGACCCCGAGCACGCCGTAGGATGGCTTGAATGCGGGCAACCAATTCGCCCTTGTCGAATGGTTTTGTAACATAGTCGTCGGCGCCGATGCCCAGGCCCTTGATCTTATCTTCCTTGCGATCGCTGCCGGAGAGGATGAGCACCGGTGTCAGGATCTTGGCGGCGCGCAGCGCGCGCAGCACTTCGTGCCCGTCCATATCGGGCAAGCTCAAATCGAGAAGAATGATGTCGAACCGCTCTCGGCGCGCAATCTCGAGGCCGCTGTCACCGGAGTCCGCGCGGACGCAACTATAGCCCTGCGAGTCGAGGATTAACTCGATACTCTTACCGACCGAAGGGTCATCCTCAATGACAAGTGCATGTGCGTGCATGGCAGCATTTACCGCAGGGGGCGTCTCCGCGCCTCTGTTCGGCGTCAGATCCTAGGATGAAAAGACCGTAGTCCAGGTGAAGGGGCTGGTCGTACCGGCCGCGCTCTCGCGATCGTTAAGCCCCTCCGTGCGAGTGCATTTTCTGTTATAAAACAATGGCTTACGAGGCAGGCGTTGCGAAGCGCTGCTATTCGAGCGCCCAGGGTCGCGGCCGTCATCCATCAATTCATGGAGGGGGCGCGTGAGAATGGCCGGCAGATTGCCGTAGTCCTCGCCCTGGTATGGGTCCTCGCCCTGGTATGGGTCGTCGTCGGGTTCCGCAGTCATCGCGGGCGCTTTGCTGGCCGATTTATCGGCGAAGCGCTCAAGGGCGTCGAGAATGGCCATAAGGACTGGCTTGATCTCTTCGGTCACGCCGGCGCGGGCTTCACGGCGGACGGCTTCCAACGCCTCGGTGGGCGGGGCAAGCTTTATCTGTTCGCCGATACGGTCCACTTGGTTTTGCATCTGCTGGCGGAGGATCTGCTCGCGCCCTTGAATCTGCAGCAACGTTTCAATTCGGTCCATCAATCGCTCGTTGTCCCTTACCAGGCGTTCAAGCTCTGCATGCTGCAGGTGCAGGAGCGCCGGCAATGTCGCGCCATCGACGTTGTTGCGGGTGTGCGGGCCGGGGATGTCGGAAGCCGTCAAGGTATCCAGCGCATCCGGTATCGCGTTCTCGCCGGCAGGACTTGCCGTCGCGGCTGGCCGTGCCTTGGCGCTGCCGTCGGCCTCTGTTGCAAAGGCGCTGTACCACGAGCTGTCGGACCGGGGGGTGTCGGGTGTGGCGCTTTCTGGGTTAGCTGTGTGGGCGGGTGCGGGCATAGGGTTGAGCTTTCGGGTCAGTTGCGGGCGCGCACCTGGGGCACTGGCGAGCGTACCTAGCTGGTTACGACTTCGCCGCCGTGGGCATGGCGGTCTCCCCGACGGCGGCGGGATCTTCCTGAATTGTCAGGCAACTGAGGCCGCGCGCCTGTAGAGCGGAGCAGAGCAGGTTCGCAGCCGCCTTCGACGAAGGCTTTGTGCGTAGCCGGAAATAGACGCCTTTCTCCGGCCCCAAATCGCTGCGTCGAATCACCGGGTCGATATCCTGAAGCAGGTCCAGCGCACCGGCGCGAATTTGTCGCCACCCATCCTGCGCCCGGTCGGCGCTGCGGTACGAGGCGAGTTGGACGGAATAGATATTTTCACCGCCCAGGGCCGCCGTTTGTGTCATAGCCGGCGTCAGTGTCATAGCCGGGTCTGGCATGGGCGGCTTGGCCGGGCTGGCGTCGGCGGCGATAATGGGCGGCATCTCGGCTGTTGGCGCCGGCGCATCGCCTGCTGGCGGCTCGGTGACGGGCACCAGAACCGGTGGCGGCATGGAATTCAGGCTAAGACCTTCGGGGGTATCGTCGGCGGAAGAATCGCCAACGGGGGTATCGCCAGCGCTGCCGTTTTGACTTTCGGCAACCACCATCTCGCCGGAGTCAGCCATGGCCAGTCCGTCGGCATCGTCTGCGGCGTTCGGGTCGCTATCCAGGTACACCGGCGCCCCGCCGTCGGCCATCTGAATACTCTCTGTCGGGATATTGTCTGTCGGGGACGATAGGGCCTCGGTCAGCATGACGGGCTCTCTCGGGACCGACGTTGGCCGGGCGTCCGATGGCTGTGGGTCCGGGATAGCCGCGGCCGCCATAGTCTCCTCTTGTGGCTCGGATAGGATCGGCTCGGGGTCGCTGCCGAATTCGGCTGGGATGGTCCCGGTGCTCGCGGTTTGCGAGGCTCCAGGTATTGCGGCGTCGGCTATCGTCTGGTCGTTCTTCGCGGTCTGGGCGATGCCTTCCGCAAGCCGCAGGTTGCGGATGCTCGTGGCGCTTGCTGCCGGGTCGACGGCGACGGCCTGAAGCACCGCGATGCCTTCGTCGTGTTGCCCGCCGAGCACCATGGCCAGGCCAAGATTATTGCGTAGCGGAACATCGTTGGGGGCCACCTTCAAGCCACTCTCGAACGCTTGCCGGGCCGCAACCTGGTTGCCGAGCATTCCGTTCGCAATACCCAGGGCGTTGTAGATCCGCGCATCGTCCGGGTTCTGCGTCAGGGCGAATTTCAACTCCTGCAACGCCAAATCATGCCGGCCTATGGCAATGTAGGTCTTGCCCAGAAGGTACCGCGCGTCGACATCGTGCGGTGTTTGCTCGAGCACGGCGAGGTAGGCGTTCGCGGCCTGCGGTAGCTGTTCCATCTGCGCGAAGATTTCGGCCAACGCCATGAGCGGCCGCGGGTCGGACGGCGCTAAATTGTGTGCGCGTTGACAGATACCGGCCGCCGTCGACAACTCACCGCTATCGCGTAACTTGCCGCAATAGATCAGGAGTTGCTCGACGCCGCCGTCATACCGGCTACTCTGGTCGGTCGGCGCGGCACCGTTCTGTGACGGCGCGGTGGCGCAGCCCGCTGTCGCGAGTACCGCGCTCAGCGCCATGGCTACCCTCTGCGGCCGCTTTCGGGCGTGCGTCCGTTTCATGACTTCCTGCCTTTTGAACCTGAGTGACATAAAAGCTCGTTTTTCATGAGAATTCGTTAATTTGTCGGTGTTTAGGGGCTATTTCCTAGTCGGCGCGGTAGACGTGGCACAGAACGTGGTCTATCTGGCTCTGATCCTCGCTGAACGGTAGCGCGAAGGCCCCGTACCGGATGCTTTGGTTGCGCGACGGAAAGGCCTCGGTGTCCTGCATCGGCCGCCCGTCCTTGGCGGCGTCTCCGGCTAGGGTCAGCAGCCATTGCAGCATCATGGGCGACAACTCCATGGCCGCCTGCGACGTATCGGCAGGGGCCGTGGAATCGGCCAAAGATGCCTTGCCTGGGCCGGCAAAGACCTTCTCTGGCTCAAGGACCTTGGAGCCGCTGCGGCAGCGCATCAGGATACTATTGGGCCAATCGGCAATGATGCGGTTCTGATCGAGATCTGCCTTGGATGGGTACCGGCGACTGCCACGCAAACGTAGCCAATAGGAGACAATTCCTTCCGGCCGGCTGGCCTCGGCTGCCGGCGCCGGCGATTCCTGTCGCGCCACAGGCGGGGGCGGCGTGTTTGCCCTTTGCCCTGGGCTCGCTCTTGGAGTGGCCGGTATTGCCAGTTGTGGCTTGCTCTCGGCACTCTGTCCATCGTCGCCGGTTCGGGCGTAGCGCGCGATTCCCGGCGCGGTAAGAGGCGCCCGCCGCGCGGGCGGAGCCGGTGCTGCGACAGGCTCGGCCTGCGGCGGATCGGCAGGTTCGGCCGGTGACGGTTCTGAAGGAGCGGCCGGCGGGGGCGCAATGCTCTGCATCCGGCGGCCAGGATCGCTGGCAGGGAAGGGAGCTGCCGGCGCTGCCTTCTCTGGCGCCGGGGCCTCAGGCTCGGGGGCAACGGGCGGTGGTGCGGCCACGGCTGGCACAGGCGGCGCTGACGGGGTTTCGGGGCGCGCCGCCTTAGGGGCCGGGGGCCCGGGCAGTCTGTCCCGGGGCGGTGTGCGGCGCCGAATCTGGATGGACATGAGCGATCCAGCCGGTGCCTGTGCCGGCTCGCGGGCACTCGACGGATCGGCGGCCAGATCGCTTTCCAGGCCTCTACTGGGATCGTGTGGATCCACCGCCCGCCTCCACGCCAACAGATTGCGATGGTTCGCGCCGACTGCCGACCTCGGAGCCGTCGTTGCGAAGGTTTTGTGCGAATTCCGGATCGCTGGTGCCGGGCCCATCGCGCTCCAGGAACTCGTCGAGCGCCTGAATGAGCAGGCTTTGCATGGACCGTCCGGTGCGCGAAGCCTCAAGGCGTAGACGCAGATGCCGGCCCGGATCGACGCGAAGCGACATGTGAACGCGGCGGTCGACGGCAGCACGCGGTGCGTTGGCGAAACGATTGCTCTCGACGTTGCCGTGTCGCACCTCGGCCGGTGACAAGTCCTTGAGGCGCAAAAGCGGTGCGGCTGGCGACAACGGCGGTGCCGGCATCGGCAGTGCCGTTCGGGAGGGCCCCACCAGGGTCGGTGAAGCCTGACCCTTGCGCGTGAGCAGGGTGCTCGTGAGATTGGCGGGCTTCATGGCGGGCCTTTAAGCGGATTCGCTGCGTGGGCCCGCGTATGCGGCTCCTGGCCGCGGCGCGGCGTGGTCGGCAGCCGATTCTACCGTCGATTCCGCCGTTGCCGGGCGGGCATAACGCGCCAGGCGGTCCGCCAGATAGTCCCAGAGCTGCGTAATCTCCTCGGC
>JGI24023J19991_10002579_pt1 | contig 13152 bp, 8 predicted proteins | sample Cruoilmetagenom1_FD_19991 | JGI IMG/M metagenome (IMG submission 19991)
TGCTGGTTATCACCATCGTCTACGGTGCCTTTTACGCCCCGATCATCTCTTTTCTCGAAGCCTTTGCCATGGATGTGCTGGGCAAGACCAAACGCCGCTACGGCCGTACCCGGGCATGGGGGTCGGTCGCATTCATCACCGTGGTGATCGTTTTGGGAAAGATGATCGACCGATATGACGTGGGTATCGTCATTGCCTTGGTGCTGGTTTTTTCTACCGCCCAGGCCGTGGCTGCCACGACCATGCCACGAATCAGCTCGCGGCGGCCGGCACATCCCCACGATGCCGTCCGGCTGTTTTCCGGTCACACGGTGGTATTTCTCCTGTGCGCCTTCCTCATGCTGGTAAGTCACGGGGCTTACTATGGTTTTTTCTCCATCCACCTGGCCCAGCTGGGCCATGGGGGAAGCTTCATCGGCATCTGCTGGGCCTTGGCATCCACAGCGGAAGTGGTAGTGATGATCAACTCGGGAAAATTGTTCACCCGCTTCTCTTTCAAGCAGGTACTGACCGTATCTTTTGCAGTGGCGGCGATGCGCTGGGGCATCCTGTATGCCTCCCAGTCGGCGATGGTGATTCTGGCCAGCCAGCTGCTCCACGCGATCACCTACGGCGCCTTTCACATGGCCGGCATCCTGTACATGGATCAGCTGGCCCCAGCAGCGGATAAAACCCTGGGCCAGGCATTGAACAATGCCGTCACCTATGGTCTGGGTCTCACCGTGGGTTTTTTCGTCAGCGGAGTCCTCTATGAAACGGGCAACAGCGCCCCCCTGTTCCTGTTCAGCGCCGGGACGGCCGCTGTCGGGGGCTTGCTTTTTTCAGGGTTTCACCGATTCGCATTCGGCGGTCGGGCCGGTGGATCTGTATGAAGTGATCAAATCCGTGACGGCGGCCAAGAGGTCAGTTGGGTTGAGGGGACAGGTCTGCGGTCACCGCGAAATCGACAACTTATACTTTGTTTCGGCATGGTAGATCTGTCGAAGGTGACCGGCAACCATGATTAGGAAAATTATCCTTGAGTCGCCCATGAGGTCTCGTCCAGCACCTCTCGAACCTTGACAGCCAGAGTCTGCACTGAAAAGGGCTTCTGGATAAACTGAACACCTTCGTCCAGCACGCCGTGATGAGCGATGACGTTGGCCGTGTAGCCGGACATGAACAGGCGCTTGAGGTTCGGATAAAGCGACAACAGGTTTTTGGCCAGGTCTTTGCCGTTCATCTCGGGCATAACCACATCTGTCATGAGCAGGTGGATCTCGCCGGCATGTTCCCGCGCCAGACGGATCGCCTCACCCGGCGTGGCGGCGGCCTGCACCGTGTATCCATGATATTCGAGCATCGTCGTGGTGATATCCAGAATCATCGGCTCGTCTTCCACCAAAAGGATGGTTTCGTGACCGCGTGCGGCCGGTTGTGCCGCATCCATCTTCGTAGTCCGGCCAGCCTCGGTCTCGTGCCGGGGGAGGTAAATCTTGAAGGTCGTTCCCTGGCTCGGCTCGCTGCATACATCGATGAAGCCGCTGTTCTGTTTGACGATGCCATAGACGGTGGCCAGCCCGAGGCCGGTGCCTTTGCCCACAGCCTTGGTGGTGAAAAACGGTTCGAATAGGTGCGAGAGTGTCTCGGCGTCCATGCCGCAGCCATTGTCGCTCACGGCCAGCCGCACATACTCGCCGGGGATAGACCCCACATGCGCGGCGCAGTAAGTTTCGTCAAAGGTGACGGCACCCGTCTCGACGGTGATCTTGCCCGTATCGTGGATGGCGTCCCGAGCATTGACGCACAGATTGGCCAGCACCTGTTCGATCTGGGAGGGGTCCATCCTGACCCGACCCAGGTCCTTGCATGGTAGCCAGGTCAGGTCGATGTCTTCGCCGATGAGTCGGTACAACATCTTGAGCATGCCTTCCAGGGTCTCATTCAGGTCGAGCGCCGTGGGCGCCACGGTCTGCTTGCGGGCAAAGGCCAGGAGCTGTCGGGTGAGATCGGCGGATCTCTGTGCTGCTTTTTGGATATCTATTAGCGTCCCATGGATCGGATCAGCCTGGCTGACCCCCAGCAGGCCCAATTCCGTATAGCCAAGAATCGCACCCAGCATATTGTTGAAGTCGTGGGCCACCCCGCCAGCCAGGCGGCCGACCGACTCCATCTTCTGGGCCTGGTTTAATTGTGCCTGGAGTTTCTCCCGTTCTTCATCGACCCGTTTGCGTTCGGTGATATCAAGATAGACCACCATCATCAGCCGGTCGCCGGGCTTGTCGATGAAACGGCCGAATAACGAGCAGTTACGGACGGCACCGTCGCGACACCGCAGGAGGGTCTCGGATTCGGCAACGTAATTCTGCCGATTGACCATTTCGATAAAACGGCTGCGATCCGTAGGATTGACCCACAGTCCGATGTCGTTTCCGCTCCGGCCTTCCGCCTGTTCCCGGGCATAGCCGAAGGTTCGATACCAGGCCTTGTTCCAGGTCGCATCCTTGTATCCTCCGACTTCGGAGGAATAGGCCATCGGGACCGGCGCCAACTCGAAGAGCTGGCTAAAACTGTTCTCACTCTCCCTGAGAGACTTTTCCGCCAGTTTACGCGCGGTGATGTCATGAATAACGGAGTGAAGGAGATCTTTTCCCTTTGCTTCGATTTTGCTGCTGACCACCTCCACATCCCGGATGGATCCATCCGCCAGCCTGTGACGGAATTCAAAATGGGTTCGTTTGTTGGTCCTGGCTTTTTCCATCTCCTGCTTTATTTCTTCGGGTGGAAGGATGTTGATGTCCGAAATCTTTATTTGTTGGAGCTGTTCCCGCGTCCATCCGTAGAATGCTACTGCCGCATCATTGGCGTCTAGGAAGTTGCCGCTACCAGGGTCGACGATCAGCTGGACCGCGGCGTGGCGTTCGAACAGTTTCCTGAAAAGTGCCTCGCTCTCCCGCAGTTCCTCCTCCGCCCACTTGAGCTCGAAATAAGATTTCTTCAATTCCCTTACTCGTTGCTCAAGCTCTTTATATGTCGGTTTGTTAGGCATCGTAATCCCCTGTGCCTTTACGATCTGGTCGATTTACAGATTCTTGCATTATTGTGAATAGTGCCGGGATGTAACAATAGGGATTGTATTCGATGCCTCCCAGACGCCCCCGCTTCAACCCAACAACCTTCCCCTTCGCGCTTTCAGCAACAGCCGATATTCCGATTTCATTTCATCTGGCAAAAANCTGATTCCGATCATTCGTTCCCAAAAAGGCAGCGCCGGCACAAGGTCATCTATGACAGATGAAATCTTTCTGCCGGCCAGCCGCAGATATTCCTGATAGCAAGTGGCTATCATCCCTCGATGTTGTAGAGGTGTAAACTACAAAATGAGGGATGCCCTAAACGGCAATATAAATCCCTCGCCCGGCGCGGCGAATTTTTCCAGATTTGTAAAGACGGAAAACGATATTTCGCAGTTGCTTCTCCTCGTAACCCGACTGGGCCTTCAGGGCGGCAACGCCGACGCCGTCCGGATGTGATTGGATCATCGACAGAATCACATTTGTCGCACCGGCCGTCTTCTTTTTGCGGGTTCGCGCGGGTGGTCCGTACAGTCCGCGTGAAATTCTTCGGATCTGTCCTGTTTTCATCAGGCGGGCGATCATGGCACGGATTGATGCCAGGGGAAGATCGGTCGCTTCGGCTACCCGGGGCGCCCGGATCCCACCGGGGGCGGCCTCGATAATCGCCAGGACGGCCGCCGGGCGTTCCATCCCGGTGGTCCGCGTCGGCTTGGTTGCCTCGGCCTTGTAAATGCCCCGGGAAACTTTCTTGATGCTGCCTTTGCGGTACGCCTGATACAAGACATTGCGAATCTTTACGATATCGATGCCGCTCTCGGCATGCAGGCCAATCGCATCGATTCCGTCTTTTGCGCGTTGCAGCAGTTCCAGGATCAACATTTTTTCATCGACCGCTTTGGTTTTCGGTTTTTTCTTGGATGACCGTTTGGCCGGCTTGGCTTTTTTCGGTGAATCCATCACGCTTTCGGGTTCAGGAACAGCCTCGGAAACCACGTTTTCAAAATCGGGCATCGCTTCCATATCGATGCCGAAAACACTGCCGAGATCCGCCTCGGCAACCACCGGGTGCGTGGTCTGCTCCGCCTTTTGGATATATTTTCGGGTGGTATCCTTAAGCGCCCGGTCAATCAAGTCATCCTGGTTGACTTGCCGCAGCTGAAAGAAGAGTGACGGATCCTGATCCAGCCGAGCGCCGATGCCATAGAGCACGGCAGCGACATGCTTGCACATATATGCCCAGTCCGGACAACTGCAGGAAAATTGGATCTCCTTCGGGGTGGGGAAAAGGCCGCTGCCCTCCTCCATGAAAAGATGCGACAGGTCCTTGGGAAACCGTCCGGCCAAAAGGTCCTGCAGCGAATCCAGCTTCCCCGCACAGGCGATGGTTATCTTTCCCCAATTGGTTTTCGGCAGCCGCTTGATCCTGATTTTTACCGCATAGGGTTTGCTCTGTGAGCCCTGCACCAGGGCGTTTACCGTGCCCTGGTTAATTTGAAGGTCGAGAACCGCCAAATGGCGCACATAACTTCGCCCACGCTCGATCCGGTTGCTGTAATCCGCGTACCGTTCGAGATTGGTGTTCCAGGACTTGCCCCACCAGGTCTTCGCCAGGCTTCCACCCTCGATGATCACCGGTGCAATATGCGGATTTTTCTTTTTTAACTGTCGGATCTTTTTCTCAGCCCGCGCCCTTTTTTCAGCGACGGATACATATTTGGGATATTGCCAATGGCTCATGATCGCTTCTTTTCCTAATCTAAAAATACCCATCGACCGTTTGTGGGTGGGCACTATAATTCGGGTAACGACAACCGGAACAGGTCCATCACCTGCGTGTTGTCCATCTCGGTGATCCAATCCTCGTTTCCGGCGGCAATGACATCTTGGGACAATTGCTTTTTCGCTTCGATCATCAGATCGATTTTCTCTTCGATCGTCCCGCTGGTAATAAACTTGTGCACCAGCACGTTCTTTTTCTGGCCGATCCGAAAGGCCCTGTCCGTGGCTTGATCTTCGACCGCCGGATTCCACCACCGGTCAAGATGAATCACATGGTTGGCCCGGGTCAGGTTCAGGCCCACGCCCCCGGCCCGAAGTGACAGCACCATGAAGGGCACATATTTTTCCCCCTGGAATTCACTCAAAACCGCTTTTCTTTTTTTCACCGATACGCTTCCATGAATAAACAGCCCCGGATGATGAAAAATACTCGCCAGAAAAGTACACAGCGGGTCAATGATTTCCTTAAACTGGGTAAACACCAAAACGCGCTCTCTTTTTTCATGGATGGTTCGGCAGATTTCACGCAAGCGGCTGAACTTGCCGGATTCTGCTTCCCGATACCCATTGCCGCCCAGGTATTGATCCGGATGGTTGCACAATTGCTTTAATTTCATCAAAGATGACAGAATCAAGCCCTTGCGCTGCATGCCGTCTTTGACGGCGAGTGCCGTCTCAAGGCCGCCGACCATTTGTTGATACAACACGATCTGCTTGGGCGCCAGATCCGTGTAGGTTTTCATTTCCACCTTGGCCGGCAGGTCCCGGATAACGGTTTTGTCGGTTTTCAATCGCCTGAGTATATAGGGGTGGATCAGTTGCCGGAGTTGACCGTATTTTGAATGATCCCGGTTCAACGCCTTGACGAATCGCTTGAATTCGGCGGCCGAACCAAGCAATCCGGGATTTAAAAAATCAAACAGGGACCATAAATCGGACAAACGGTTTTCTATGGGCGTTCCCGTCAGGATCAGCCGGGTCCGTGCCTTGTACTTTTTGATGATCCGGGTCTGTTGGGTGCCCGGATTTTTGATGGCCTGGGCCTCATCCAGGATCAGGCAATACCATGCATGGTCCCGCAAAAAACGATAGCGCCCGGCCAGGGCATAGGTCGTGATAACGAGATCATGGGCCTTGATCAGATTCTTGTTTCCAGCGGCCAGTTCCCCGGATGAATGCATGCCGGGATGGGCGATGAAAAAGGATAAATCCGGATAAAAGCGTTTGATCTCGTCGGCCCAGTTTGCCAGCAGAGATGCGGGGATCACCAATAAACTTGCCGGCTTCCGGCTCTTGCGGCTCTTTTTTGACGCGTACAGACAATTCAACAGCGCCAGCACCTGAACGGTTTTGCCGAGCCCCATGTCATCGGCCAGGCAGGCGCCCAAACGGAGGGAATGTAAGAAACAGAGCCAGTTCAATCCGGTTTGCTGGTATGTGCGTAATTTGGCCTTGAAATTCTCGTTGGGCTGGATGTTTCGAAGGATTTTGGGGTCCCGCAATTTTTGCATGACATCGGCAAGCCACTTGCCATGGGACACACCAACATCATCGAGCACGGCGGTTGCATCGCCCAGCAGTTTTTCCGGTGTCATCTGCAAGCGCATGGCATCCAGCCATGAAAGCCCGCCGCCGGCCATCATTTTCTGAGCCTTTTCATAGGCTGCCAGGGTTTTTTGCAAGTTGTCAGGATCAACCGCCACCCATTTATTCTTGATAAAAGCAAGCCCATCGGACTGGGCCAGCAATCGTTGGATCTCTTCCTTTGACAACGGCTCCCCATCCAGCAGCAATCCGGCACTAAAGGACAAAAGCGCCTCCATGCCGACAAATGACGGTTTTTGGGAGCCAAATTGAAGATCGATGGAAACACGAGGCCCACCCGCCTTCCACCAGTTTGGAATCCGACAGAGAATACCGGCCATCTCAAACACAGGGATATCCTTCAAAAACTGATAGGCCTGCTTGTCCGACCAGGCCAGGGGATGAAAGATGCCGCCGGAGTCCAACATTTGCCCGAGCATCTTCGATGTTTTGGCGGCCTCATGGACCATGGCCAGCAGTTCCAGCAGTTTGGCCTTGTTTCCGGAAAATTCCTGCAGGGCGAATTTGAGCGGCACATGCCTTGAGTCGCCGTCTTGATTCAAACGGGTGGAATAGGTGGCCAGAAACGCAAAGGGATGAAGCGCATCTTTATTTTCCACCAGATGAAAAAAAATCCGGCCCACCAGATGCGCTTTGGGGCTGCAGGTCTTGATGAAGGCGGCCACCGTCCCGTCATGGGCATGCATCACCGCGCGCCAGGCCCTGTGCAACGCATCCCAGATGCCATCCAGCAAGGCGGCATCCAGATAATCCAGCCCCGTCATCATGGGCGCGCGATTGAGCCAGGCCGCAATTTCATCCGGCGCCAAATCAAGCCGGATCTTTTCGCGCAGCGTTTCAAGATCCGGCGTGCGAATCAGCTTTTGAGCGAACAGCGCCGAAAAATCCCGCCAATAGGACAACGACACGGAAAGCGGCACGTCCACATCGGCAAACCCGAGGTTAAGCAGCCAGTGATCACGCCCGGTCTCAAAGCGTCGATATAACTCGTCCTGAAGCAGCCGGCGACTTTTGCCGATAACCCCATCCGGCGCATCCCACTCCAATTGCAGCCCCCCGTCCGGCATCAGGACGGCGATCAGGTCTTGCTCGGTCATGACGTTTACACGTCGACGCAAGGCATCAATCTCCTTTAGTGGGAAACAGCAGGTGCCTCAGCCAGCCGAACAGGGTATTGCCGCGCAGCACGGCCTGCTCCCAGGCCATAAATTCCCGGGCGAGCTTGGCCGGATCGGAATAAAATTCGGCACGGGTGATAAAAGTTTCTTGCGGGTCCAGCTGTTTGACCACCCGGGCCGGGTTTCCGGCGGCCACGCAGTTGGCGGGAACCGAATCCACCACGATGGCGCCGGCCCCCACGATGCTGTTCTCACCGATGGTTACACCCTTGCAGACGATGGCGCTGTCCCCGATCCAGGCATTTTTTTCAATGGTTACCGGCATGGCTTCGCCAAAAGAGAGGCGGTCGTAGATCCCATGCCAGTCCGAATCGGTAATGTAGGCACCGTTGGCGACCATGCAGTTGTCGGCGATGGTAATGCCGGCGGCGCTGCTGATGCGCACGCCCGGGCAGATCAGAACGTAGTCGCCGATGGTGATGTGCCCCTTGCCTGCCTGGTCCGGCCACACCGACAACCTGATTTTTTTGTCCGGGGTGGCGATCACCGTGGCATAGCGTCCGATAGAAATGGGTGCGCCGAAGAGCTCCACATGCCAGGGCCGCACAAAGGCATTTCCACGGCCCAGATGCTCCAGTTGGGGTAGCAGGAAATGGCGGGCATAAAATCGCTGGAATTTCAGATATGCCTTCTTGACGACATAGGGGCGATGGTCTTTGATCATGGCCGGTTAGCCCACCATACATGGTTGAAGAGCTTTCCCCCGGGAGTCAGGTTGAACAGGGCGTCGGCGGCCAAGAGCACCACCGCATTGGTCCAGGTGATCTTCTCTTCGGGCCACCGGGTCATGTTCGGAAAGGTCAACCCGCACCAGAAGGAACCGTCATCGAATACGTGCGCCGACAGCCAGTTGAAAACAATATGGGCCTTATCCCTGTCTCCCATGGCGACAAGGGCCAGCACCAGCTCCGCGCTTTCCGCGACCGTCACCCAGGGCTGGTCGGAAACGCAACGAACCCCCAGCCCTTCGACCACATATTTCTTCCACAAACACTCGATCCGTCGACCGGCCGCTTTTCCGGTCACGGCACCGCAAAGCACCGGGTAGAACCAATCCATGGAAAAGCGCGATTTGGTCATGTTGAACCGGTAAGGCCGGCGGCGGATGGCATCGCCCAGACGATTCCGGGCATCGGCCCAGGACGTGCCGACCATGCCCAACTCGGCGGCAATGGCCACGGCGCACTTNAGGCTCATGTAGATGGAGGAGCAGCCGCTGAGCAGCGCCATGGGGTCGACCTCACCCCGGGGGCTGACGGCCCAGTATATTTCACCATGCGCCGCCTGATGACCCACGGCAAATTCGATCGCCCGCCGCACCGTGCCCCACATGGATTCCAAAAAACCGTGATCGCCGGTGACCAGCCAGTAATGGTACACACCCACGGCGATATAGGCGCTCATGTTGGTTTCCCGTGTCCGGTCTTCAGGAATTCCGCAGCGATAGGCGGAAAACCAGCTGCCGTCGGCCAGCTGCATCGTTCGCAACCATCCAAAGGCCTGTCGGGCCTGTTCCAGATAGCCACCCGCGACCAGCCCCATGGCGGCTTCGATATGATCCCAAGGGTCGGTCTTGTCCCCCACGGACCAGGGAATTTCACCGGAGGGCAACTGAGCGGCCATAATCAAACGGCAAACCACATCAACATCGACGGCAAGCTCGCGCCGCTGTTTGCAGATACTCACATTCATTATAAGNTTATACCCTATTTTGTCGATCCAGGTTCCAGGGAATTGGGTTGCAGTGTCCGACGAANCGCCAAAATACGATGGAAATTTTGCATATGCAAGGAAAAAGGCCAAATCCGAGAAGCGCGCCATGCCAGCGAAAATAATCCTCCTGTTCAAACCGCCCGGGGCCGGATGAAATAACGAATATTTGCCGAACGTCTTGGCGGGTTGATTCCCAAATAGGCTTAGGGTTCGCGAAAAAATAACTTCGCAGAATTGGCGCTCAGATTTGGTCCAGGTTTGGCTGATCGGAGAGAGCAAAACCACAAGAATAGCAGGCTATTTCGAGGCTTTTGAGAGTGAGGTATCAGCCAAAGATGGGCTGAAGCTGAGATGCGAAAATGTGAAGTTATTTTTGCGCGAGCCCTTAGGATTGGGGAGGAAATAAAGTGAACCCTTACCCGGATCGCCGGGGTGAACCTTCTTGACTTGAATGGGAAAACTCTTTATGAACTGGGCTTTACCGAAAACAGGAAATCATTCATGAAGACCCTGCTCAAGGAGATGATTCTGGATGCCGCATCGGCTGCTCACAAAGAAGGCATCCTTCCCTCACCTGACTTCAGTGAGGTGGTTCTGGAGGAACCCAAGGCCGACAGCCACGGCGACCTTTCCACCAACATGGCCATGCAGATGGCCAAGACCCAACGCATGGCACCGCGAAAAATCGCCGACGCCCTCATCGACCATCTGGATGATAAAAAAGGCATCATCATGCGTACCGAAATCGCCGGACCGGGGTTCATCAACTTCTTCATCCGCCCCGCCGCATGGCACCCGGTGCTGGCGGTTATCCACGAAAAGGACCACCAGTACGGCCGCTGCGACCTGGGCAAGGGTGCCCGCATTCAGATCGAATTCGTCAGCTCCAACCCCACTGGCCCCCTTCACGTGGGCCACGGCCGGGGCGGCGCCGTGGGGGACAGCACGGCAAACATTCTCTCTTTTTGCGGATTTGACGTACAAAAAGAGTATTACATCAACGATTCCGGCCGACAGATTCAGACCCTGGGCAGGTCTGTTTACCTGCGCGGAAAAGAACTGCTAGGCGAAACGGTGGATTTTCCCGACACCTGCTACCAGGGCGAATACATCCGGGATCTGGCCGGCGAACTGCTGGAAAAAGACGGCCCGGAGATTTTTTCCGAAGCGGAGGCGCAGGCCATCATGCCCTGTGCCCGGTTTGCAGCGGATAAGATTATCGACGGCATGCGGGCCGACCTGGTGGATTTCGGCGTGACCTTCGACCGATGGTTTTCGGAACAGGGTCTCTACGATTCGGGAAAGGTGGCAGAGGATATCCGCCACTTCGAGGAGAAGGGACTGATTTACGAAAAAGACGGCGCCCTGTGGTTTAGAACCAGCGATTACGGCGACGAAAAGGACCGCGTGGTGGTTCGCCGGAACGGCCAGACCACCTATTTTGCATCGGATATCACCTATCACAAAGATAAGTTCGAGCGTGGATTCAACAAAGTCATCGACGTATGGGGGGCCGACCACCACGGTTACATTCCGCGCATGAAAGCCGCCGTTCAGGCATCCGGTTACGACCGTGACCGATTCGGCGTGCTTCTGGTGCAGCTGGTCAACCTGCTGCGGGCCGGCCGGCCCGTAGCCATGTCCACCCGTGCCGGCGAGTTTGTGACCCTGGCCGACGTGGTCAAGGAGGTCGGCCGAGATGCGGCTCGATTTATCTTTCTGACCCGTCACTATGACAGCGCCCTGGACTTCGACCTGGACCTGGCCAAGAGAAAGACCAACGACAACCCCGTCTACTATGTTCAGTACGTGCATGCACGGATCGCCAGTATCCACCGCAAGGCCGCAACTGATGGATTGGATGTGGGTGACTTTGTTCAATCGGATCTGTCCGCCCTGGAAACACCGGAGGACGTCGTGCTGATCAAGGCCCTGGCCCGTTATCCGGAAGCCGTTAAAACTGCCGGCACCTTTATGGAGCCGCACCGCATCACCTATTACCTGATGACCCTGGCGGCTGCCTTTCATACCTATTATAATCGACATCGGGTGCTGTGCGAAGACAATCTGAAGCTGACCCGGGCCAGGCTCTACCTGATCACGGCGGTACAGACGGTAATCCGCAATGGATTGGCACTGCTGGGCGTCTCGGCGCCGGATTCCATGTAAGGAAAAAATGTGACAACGGGCAAGGCCACGGTGTCAAAACGTCGGATCGCCTGGGGGCGATACCTGCTGCTCTTTTTCGTCGCGGCGTGGATGTTCTTCCTCGGCGTGCTGGTGGGTCGGGGAACGGCGCCCGTGCATTTCGACACCCGGGCGCTGCAAAAAGAGCTGTCCGGTCTTCGAGACGCCATGATGAAAAAAGAGCGTGAAGCGGTTGCAAGGGCTATCCGGGGAGAGGATCGAAAGGCGCCCCTGGCCTTTTATGAGGAGTTGAAAAAAGACGGGATGGACACCGGCGTTCAAATTCCGGCGCCCCAGGCGTCGACGGGTGGGCCGCCGGCCCCTTCGGAAGCCGCCGGTGTGGTCAAAACGCCACATAAATCACGAACCGCCATTATGGCCAAACGAGCCGTGACCCCGGTTGGATCGGCATCCGGATCGGTTGCGTCGACGACACCGGCACCTAACCCCGCCACGGGCGACATGACCATTCAGGTGGCTTCCCTCAAGGATGGAACTGCCGCCGGGCGAATCGTCGCAGCGCTAAAAAGGGAGGGATATCCAGCCTACCTGTCGAGGATTGTCATACCCGGCAAGGGCCTTTGGTTCCGGGTACGGGTAGGCAGCTACAAGGGTCGTAAACAGGCGGCCACGGATATGGATCGATTGACCAGGGCCCAAAAAAAGCCCATATTGGTCAAAAAATAGCATTCATCCTGGAACGCATCGAAGCACTTCCCAGGTCGGAGCAATTACCCACACGGTTGAGGATTTGTTGACCGAGCAAGAGGTAGGAAAATGAAAATCACCAAAGAAGAAGTTCTGCACGTGGCCCATCTGGCCCGATTGGACATTGATGATGCGGACATCGACCGGTTTTCCGGCCAGATCGGCACCATTCTCGACTACGTGGACACCCTCAGGCAAGTGGACACCACCGGCATTGCCGCCACCTCTCATGCCGTTAACCTGACCAATGCCTTCCGGGAGGATCGGGTACAGGACCATCTGGGACAGGAGGCCTCGCTGGCCAATGCCCCGGAAAAGGACGACGGTACCTTCGTGGTGCCCAAAGTGCTCTGACGCCGATGTTGGCGGCTTCGTATACAACCCGAACGAGATAACCGATTCCTTCTCCAGGGACGTGAACCGATGAAACTGCATGAACTGACCATCGAGCAGGCTTGTGGACTGTTGAACAATAAAGAGATCTCCTCCGTGGAATTGACCCGGGCCGTCCTGGCCCGCATCGAGGCGGTAGACGGCAAGATCGATGCCTACCTGACCGTCGATGCCGACGGCGCATTGGTCCAGGCCCAAGCAGCGGACCATCGCCTGTCGACCGGTGAGGCCACACCGCTGACCGGCATCCCTTTGGGCATCAAGGACCTGATGTGCACGCGGGGCCTGCGCACCACCTGCGCATCGAAAATTCTCGAGGACTTCGTTCCTCCTTACGACGCCACAGTGATCACACGGTTGAAAAATGCCGGGGCAGTGATCGTGGGCAAGCTCAACATGGACGAATTTGCCATGGGCTCGACCACCGAGCACTCCGCTTTTCAGGTTACCCGCAACCCCTGGCACCTGGATCGCATTCCCGGGGGATCCAGCGGCGGGTCCGCGGCGGCTGTGGCGGCGGACATGTGCCTGGG
>JGI24023J19991_10002580_pt1 | contig 13149 bp, 8 predicted proteins | sample Cruoilmetagenom1_FD_19991 | JGI IMG/M metagenome (IMG submission 19991)
TCAATTGTTCTGGGACCCCATTNTTCAAGTCTCACTCTCCCAAGTTTATCTTCTATTTTATTGAGTTTTGTGAGCAAATCATGTGGAGAAAGGTCTGTGCAAATTTCGGCTGCACAATTAATGAAGTTAGGTTGCTCCTCATAACCAAGTGGTTCAGTTTCATAACAAGATGAGACTTTAAGAATTTTAGCAAAAGCAGCAATCTCTTCTATTGCTATTTTGCAATTACCAATCTTATCTCCAAGGTTAGAACCTATGCTTATAAATACACTATTCATTATTAGTTAAACTTAAATTAGAATTCTTTGACTATCCAGTCGGCGTTCATTAATTTATACAAAAAGGGGGTTAAATTATGGCTCTATTGACGGAAAATGAAATCAAAGAAGGGCTTTTTGGTTTAGAAGGTTGGGGGCATGAAGGAAACCAGATAGTCAAACAGTTTAAATTCAAAAACTTTGTAGAATCAATGGGATTTGTCACTAAAGTTGCAATACTTGCAGAAAGAGTTGATCATCATCCCGATATATTAATTGAATACAGTAAAGTGACGATAACTCTTTCAACTCACAGTGAGGGCGGGCTTACGGAAAAAGATTTTAATCTGGCAACTGAAATCCAGGAAGCCTCTTAAGTTAAGGCTTGTTATCCTTTTCAATTATTTCGTAGTCGCTTTCATCTAAAGTAATTGTTGTAGTCTCGCCGGCTTTTCTACTCGTAACCGGCTCTTTTTTCTTGCTTCCAAAAGAATTAATAAACCTAAGCACTGTAAGTACAATTACTCCAATCGCTACAGCTATTCCTATAAATAGTCCGAATACAGCCAAAACACCAATTACTAAAAGTACCAAAACTATCATAAGAGGGAAGAAGTAGAACGGCGGTTTCCCTCCTTTAAATTGATAAAAGTTTATTTGTTTATTGTCCATATTGTTCTCTTTACTGCTTCTTTATGCCTGTCCGTGGCATTTCTTATATTTTTTCCCGCTACCGCATGGGCAAGGATCGTTTCTTCCTATCTTTTTTTCTTGTCTTCTCACTGGTTTTTTCTTTTCTTCCTCTTCTGATTCACCTCTGCTTAATACCATGCGCTGCTGCTCAGCTCTACGCTGTTTTTCTAACCTTTCCATGTCAGTCTCACTAACAGGCTGTACTCTAAAGAGTTTCTCGCAGACGTCGTTGCTTAGTCGGTACATAAGCGAGCCAAACATGTCATAGCCCTCTTTCTTGTATTCATGAAGCGGGTTTTGTTGAGCATAACCCCTTAGCCCGATGCCTTCTCTGAGATGGTCCATATTGAGTAGATGGTCTTTCCATAGGTAATCAATGGTCTGAAGCATGACAAATCTTTCTATCTGACGCATGGTATCTGAGCTGATATCTTGTTCCTTTTGCTCATAATATTCATGCACTTTATTCTGAATGTAAGCTGATATATCTTCTTTCTTAATAACATCTTTAGGCAGATCTTCAAAGTCAATTTCGACATTAAACTGTGCGTGAAGAGACTCTTTAATTTCGCCAAGATCAATTGTGTCTGCATTTACTTTGTCAGGCAAAGTTTCTTCTGCAAGATCGTCAGCAATGTCATCAGCCATTTCATAAAGGTTATCTTTTAAATTTTCTCCACCAGCGAGGAATTCTTTTCTCTTCTTATAGATTACATCTCTTTGGGTGTTTAAAACATCATCGTAATCCAAGAGATGTTTTCTTATGTCAAAATTATGGCCTTCCACTTTTTTCTGAGCGTTTTCAATAGACTTGCTTATCATTTTATGCTCTATAGGCTCGCCTTCTTCCCATCCCAGTTTGTCCATGATTTTTGTTATTGTTTCGGAGGCAAATATCCTCATTAAATCATCTTCGAGTGATACATAGAATCGTGAAGAACCTGGATCCCCCTGTCTACCGGCTCGACCTCTTAGCTGATTATCAATTCTTCGGGATTCATGTCTTTCAGTACCAATTATGTGAAGACCGCCCATTTCCAGAACCTTTTTCTTCTCTTCATCGCAAATTGCTCTTGCTTCTAGTATAGCCTCTTCAAATTGCTCCGGATCGGCGTCCGCCGAGTCTACTTTGTATTCTTTTTGAAGTATCTCGCTTGCTAAATGTTCGTGATTTCCACCTAGAATAATGTCAGTTCCTCTACCAGCCATGTTTGTAGCAATCGTGATTGCTCCGATTCTTCCAGCCTGCGCCACAACTCCTGCCTCGCCTTCGTGCTGTTTTGCATTTAATACTTGATGCTTTATTTTGTGTTTTGTCAGCATATTGTGGATTTTCTCAGATTTCTCAATTGAGGTGGTACCCACAAGAATTGGCCTTCCTTGCTCATTGAGCTCTNTTATTTCTTCCGCAACNGCATTATATTTCTCATCTTCAGTTTTGTAGATCAGGTCGTTTCTATCATCCCTAATCATTGGTTTATTTGTCGGGATCACATTTACATCAAGCTTGTAAATATTCTTGAACTCAAATGCTTCAGTGTCTGCAGTACCGGTCATACCTGCTAATTTCCTGTACATACGGAAATAGTTTTGAATTGTGATAGTTGCCATGGTCTGGTTTTCATTTTCAATCTCTATCCCCTCTTTAGCTTCAACTGCCTGGTGCAAGCCGTCACTCCATCTTCTTCCCGGCATTAATCTTCCGGTAAATTCATCTACAATTATTGCTTGGCCATCCTTGATCATATATTCCACGTCTCGATGGAAAAGATGATGCGCCCTGAGACCCTGAATGACGTGATGAAGTAGTTCTAAATTTGCAGGGTCATAAAGATTACCTACGCCAAGAGCCTTCTCAGCCTTTGTAGACCCCTCCTCAGTTGGTGTAACCTGCTTTGTTTTTTCATCGACAGTAAAATCTACTTCTGGTTTTAGATGCCTTACAATTTTGTCGATTTCATAATAACGTTCTGTCGAATCCTCAGAAGGTCCTGAAATAATTAATGGTGTCCTCGCCTCGTCAATTAATATGCTGTCTACCTCGTCCACAATTGCGAAATTGTGGTCTCTTTGAACATAATCTTCTAGCGAGAATTTCATGTTGTCTCTGAGATAGTCGAAGCCAAACTCATTGTTTGTCCCATAAGTTATATGAGCTCCGTAAGCTTCTTTCCTCGAGCATTCAACTAATTTTGTCTTAAACGCTGATAAAACATCAAGGTTCTTTTCCGGAGGGATTTCCATCTCTGCATACTCTTTTGGCCATACGCTCAGGTTGTTGTCAATCGCATTTTGGGCTCTTTCAGGGTTTTCCCACTCTATTAAGTAAGAAATATCATGGTTTACAACGCCCACCGACAGACCTAAGAACTTATGAATAGATGCCATCCAAGTTGCGTCACGTCTTGCAAGATAATCGTTAACTGTAACTAGATGCGCACCTAGCCCGGTAAGTCCATTTAAAAATAGAGGTAAAGCCGCAACAAGTGTCTTACCTTCACCAGTTTTCATCTCTGCTATCTTGCCTTGGTGAAGCACTAAACCACCAACCAACTGCACATCAAAAGGCCTCATCCCTAGAGTCCTGCGTGCAGATTCTCTTACAATACCAAAGGCTTCGGGAAGAATATCTTCTAATGCGCTTTCTAAAATTTGAGCTTGTTGTTCATCATCAATCACAGAATTTCCGTTTGAATCACTCTTTACATGCTCAATCAATGAATCAGTCTTTTCTTTGAGTTCTGTGTTTGAACATTTGATTAAGTCTTTTTCATGCTCATTAACCACATCAATAATAGAACCTAGCCTTTTTATCTCTCTTTCGTTCTGAGAGCCCACTATCTTTTTCATTATGTAGGAAATCATATTCTAATAAACCTCCAAAAAATAAAAACAGACTAAAGTATATGTGTAAAATAAACCTATAACAAATTGAATTATCTTATTTGATTACAACTAATTTTTAATAAATACAATGGCATAATACCTACACGAACTTTCGACTTTCTCATCCTATACCAAAAATTACTTATACTAGGAGTGTGTACTATTTGAACTTAATCACTGGCATCTAAAATTCAATTAAGTTCTACAGCAACCACTGAAGAAGTGCCTGATTTATTAGATGTGATACCTATGAGAGAATGTACTTCCTGCATTGTTTTTTTGTTATGTGTAATCAGCACTACTTGGGAGTTCTTATCTATTTCCTTAATGAGTTCCATGAAATAGGATGTATTTTTATCATCCAGAGGTGCATCTATCTCATCAAACAGTAAAAATGGTGCAGGCTTAATCAAGCAGGCCGATATTATTAGTGCTATAGCAGAAAGAGCTTTTTCTCCACCAGAGAGCAAGTTGATAGATTGAAATTTCTTGCCCCTAGGTCTTACCATTACTTCGACTCCAGTCTCTAATATGTTGTCCTCGTCTGTAAGAATTAATTTCCCCTCGCCTCCTCTGAAAAGGCGCGCAAATATTTCCTGAAATTTCTCATTCATAACCTCAAAAGCCTCATTGAATCTCTTCTCAGATTCCTTGTCAATCTTGCTGATAGCTTTTGCCAGTGAAGCTATTGCCTGCGTTAGATCATCCATCTGCTCGGTTAAAAATGTGTATCTTTCTTCTAACTTGTTGTATTCCTGAGGCGCTAAGAGGTTAACAGGGCCAAACCTCTCAATTTTCTGCTGAAGCCTTCTAAGTCTTGGTTCTTCAATGTTAAGATCAGTTTCTAAAAGTTCCTTTTCCTCTTCAGGGCTCATTTCAGCTTTATTGTCCATATCGTATAAGTCATTTCTTCTAAGAGTGTCCGTGATATTCTCAATCTCAATTTGCACGGTATTTAGATCTAATTCAAAAGAGTTGTTTTTAAGTCGAATGTCTGATAACTGCGAGTTGAGATTTTCCCTTTTCTCACTTGTAATTGTTATTTCTTCGTGAAATTTTCGTCTCTCATTATTTTTTAATGTTAGTTCTTCCTCTTTTTCCCGCAGTTTGTTATTTAGATCTTCAATCTCAATTAATGTGTTTCCTTCTTTTTCTATAAGGTTCAGTTTTTCCTGTTTCTTCTCTTCTATAGTTGTAGATTCAAGCTCTATTCTTTTGTTTATGTCCGCTCGGCGGATATCAAGTTCAACCAAGTCCTCATACAAACTTCTTTCTTTCTCTCTAAGTGATGCACATGTAACTTTTCGATCAGATATGTCTCTTTCAAGCGTTCTTTCTTCCTGCTCTTCTTGCTGTATCTTTTCCTCAATAGCTGTTAGCTTTTGCTCAAGATCAATTTTCTCTATATCTAACAGTTGAATTTTGGACTTTGATTCCTCAATTAAACTGGTTTTTTCACTAGTATCATTATTGATTTGTTCAAGGTTTTTGGTCACATACTCAATTCTTTTTATTATCTTCTCTAAATATCCTTTGAGATTAATTATATCCTTTCTCGTCTCCGCTTCTTTAATGTCAATTTCAATTAATCGGTTTTTATACTCAGTAATTCTCGCATTTATTGTTCTAATCTCGTTTTCATTGCTCTCAATTTCTGAAGCTAGTTTTTCAATCTCAACCTTTAATTCATTGGTTTTTATTCTTAAATTCTCAATTTCTCTCTTTCTCTCTAGTACGCCAGGTTGAGTTGGACCCCCTGAAATTGCTCCGTTTGCATGAACACAATCTCCCTCAATAGTTACAAAGGATGAGCTGTCGTTTGCTCCTTTTCTGGCTTCTAGAGCTTCATTAAGAGTGGATGCTAAGAATACTTTTTTCAGCGTCCTCTCAATAATGTTACTTCTAATGTTTTCAATCTGTACAATGTCGAAAAGGGACTTCATATTCTCAGAACTTTTGTATAGCTCGGTATTAATTCTTTCCTCTTTAACTGATATGAATGTTCCTCTTCCTATAGAGTTTTGCTTTAACGAGTCAATAGCATTAATAGCTTGTGAACTCTCTTCTACTAAAATCCACTTTAACGTATCCCCTAGTGCTGTTTCCACGGCTCTTTCATGTCCCTCTGGTACTGAGATGAAATCTGAAAAAGTTCCCAGAACCCCTTGCCCTTTGTTTTGTAAGATAAAATTCCTTATACCTTCAGGCAGCCATTCATAGTTGGATTGGATTTGTAGAAGCGCGTTTAATCTTGAGTTAAGTTCATTTAATTCTTCTTTTAGAGAATCACTTTCTTCAATGATCAACCTTTGTTTCTCATTTAGTGAAGTAAGGTTTATTTCAAGTTTGTCCTTTGTTTCCGTTATATTTTGTTTTCTAGACTCATTCTCTTTAGATAAATTCTCAAGATTGGAGATATCTCTTGTGGCGCTTTTCTCTTCTTGTAATAATTCCTCATGTTCATTTTCAATTTGGGACTTCCTGGATATAAGTTCATTGAGTTCTTTCTCGTGTCCAAGTGCAGAGCCCTTCAACGAGCTATATTCGTTAAGAGTTTTAAACAGAGAGGTTCGAAGGTCCCTAAGATTGTCCCTAGATTGACTATGTTTGGACTTTAACGATATGAGTATGTTTTCTTTTTCTGTTATTTCAGTTTCTTCTTTTTCCAAGTCCTCTTTTACATGATGAGACATGTCTCTTTTGGATTGAAGCTGTTCTGCAATTTTCCCTGTCTCATTTGATAACAGGACTGCCTCGCTCTCGATTTTTTCAATGAATTTATCAATACTGGAGGCTTCATTCTTTAAAAGTTCTTGTGAGGATTGTCTTGTCTGTCGGTTTATTCTTGTAATATTTGTTTCTCGTTCAGTTTCTTTTAAAGATTCCTCTGTGTTTGTGAACTGGACATTTAAAGTTTTTAAATGGTTTGTAATTTGAATTGATTCTTTCTCAGTATCTGAAATGGTTTTTTCAATTTTTGTTTTTTCGTCCAGTATAGTGTCTTTCCTTTTTGCCAGTTTAAATAGTTTGGTATTAAGGATCATAGATTCCAGTTTGCTCGCTTCTTCTGAAAGCTCTCCAAACTGCTCTGCCTGTTTTGCCTGTAGGCTCAGGGTGTCCATCTGNCGTTTAACTTCGTTTGCCATATCCTGAACACGGCTTAGATTTTCTTTTGTCGTTTTTATNCGGGTTTCAGTCTCTCGGCGCCTTATCTTATATTTTCTAATACCTGCAACTTCTTCAATTAATGTTCTCTTTTCTTCTGGTTTTGCTGTTATAAGTTTGTCTACGCTTCCCTGCCCGATTATAGAATGGGTCCGCGCACCAGAACCTGTATCAATAAATATGTCTGTAATGTCTTTTAGCCTACAGGAAACTCCATTTAGGTAGTATTCACTTTCTCCTGACCTGAATACCCTGCGCTTAATTTCCACCTCTTCGAAATTATATTTCGGAACCTGCTCTAGCACTAATGAGACTTCAGCCATGCCTACGGGTTTTAAGAGTTCACTACCGTTTGATATAAGCTGCTCCATGACTTCTGCCCTAAGAAGCCTGGGGTTCTGCTCTCCAAGTATCCACCTGATAGCGTCGATGACATTTGATTTGCCGCAACCGTTGGGCCCAACAATTGCGCTTAGTTGATTATGAAATCTTATTTTGGTTTTGTTATAAAATGACTTAAAACCGTTGATTTCAAGTGATGTTATTTTCATGTTTTTAATAGATTATAAGTAAAGATTGAATCAACGTGCCAAATCTAATCTGACGTAAATTTAATTATGACGACTTATATAAAACGGTACTTCTCGCTATATTCCAAACTATCCTTGGGCAGGAAACAAATTGTCGTTTGGTACTATATCAGCTACCCGCCTTAAGTTCTGTATCCATGCTTGCAATAAAGCGTTTCTTTGTGCCTGAAGCTCTTGTTCTTTCAACTCTGCTTTTTGTAATTCAAACTCTGCTGGATCAGCACTAATTTTTTCTTTAAATATTACAACATAAAAACTATTGTTGTTTTCATAAACTTTATTTAACACTATAGAATCACCTTTCATATCAAATGCTTCTGATTTTACCTGATCCAGATTGATCTCGGGCACGGTCTCGATTCTGGTAAAAGGACCGGTTTCTTTGAGGTTTACGCCAAGTTCTTTGGCTGTGGTCTCGATACCCTCTTTCTTGACTGATTTTAACTTGACGAATGTTTCATTGGCTTTCTTTCTTGCTTTCTTCTTAGATTGCTGATCCTTAATTGCTGCTATAACCTCAGGTTTGATCTCTTCAAGTGTTTTCTCCCGGGGTTTAGAAACTTCGCTTAATTCTACAACCCATATAGAGGTTCCTACGGGCATTACACTTAAAGAACCTTGCTCTGAAGAATAAGCTCTATTGACTATTTGAGGTGGAACGTCCCCTGTTCTCTCTGATCTTGCAAATGGAGCACTTTCACTAATAGTTTCAATTGAATACTCTTTTGCTATTTGATCAATAGTCTTGTCAGGGTTTTGAGAAAACTCGATGGTTTCTAAAAACTCCTGGCGAATTACCTCAGCTCGCTGGCTTTTTAGGTTAGACGCTACATTGTCTTTTGCTTCTTCAAAGGAAAGAGTCTGTCCATCTTCGGATAAGAATTCTTCCGGGTATGCATTATAGTAAGCGTTTAGTTCCTCGTCAGATACCTGAACATTGTTTTCAAAGCTCTGTGGTTCAAGAATTGCATAACGGATTTTTCTGAGTTCCTCTGTTTTGAAATTGGCTTTGTTGCTTTGGTAATACTTTTCTATTTCTTCATCTGAGGGAACTTCTTCGTCTAAGAAATCAGCGCTAGAGAACTCTATGTAATTAAGATTTGCGGTCTCGTTTTGTATGTTATATACATTTAACAGTTTTTCGTCAGTGACCACTATTGTCTCTCCAATAAAACGTGCTAATTTTTGGGCAAGCATTCTCTGTTTATAGGAGTTTTCAAAATCTGTTAAATTCTGGTTGAGTCCCTGTTCAATAAAATTCGTATATCTTTCAACGCCGACAAACTGCCCGTCAATCTGAAAAGATGGATCGGAATGTATTGCATTGTTAAACTCTTCATTTGTAACTACAAATCCCATCTCTTTAGCTTTTTGAGCAAGCAATTTGTAGTCTATTAACTGATTAAGGGCTCTCATGTTAATCATGTCAATTGCCGCTTGAGGTAATTCCTGTCCTTGACCAAACTGTCTTCTCATGCCGTCTCTTTCTAAAGCATACTCTCTCATACTTATTTCTTCGCCGTTAACTTCAGCTGCTGTGCCATCCGTACCACCAGTAAAATCACCAAAGCCAGTTACAAATGACCCAATTCCGAAAATGAAAGCTACGCTGATAAAAAACAGTATGAATAATGTAAGCCATCTATGCCTTCTTCTAATCATATCAAGATTCATATTTAGTATTCCTCTTTGTTATTTTTATTTTCATAAAATCTATCCCACTTGTTGGGTAGTTTCAAGAACCTGTGTTGTTAATAAGTTACTATATTACCCTCTAATTCGGCTAGGCTGAAACCTCTATGTTATATGATNTCCAACTTGACAGTATGAAAGCACTCAAATATTCTAAAAACCGCTGTTTGTTCACTGAATCAAAAGAGAGAATTAATATTCTTATTCTACCCTCTAAAAAGGAAAAATTCCTATGTTAACTGCGCTTGGAGGCGGAGTAGGGGCCGCTAAATTCTTAGAAGGTCTTTCAAATGTAATCGGAGATGAACAATTAAACGTCATTGTTAATACCGGTGACGATATATGTTTAAACGGACTTAACATATCACCAGATATTGATACGATAATTTACCGCCTATCAGGAGTTATAGATAAGAAAAAGGGCTGGGGTTTAGATGGGGATACTTTTAATTCGCTAAATTCTCTCGATAGATTTGGTCTGGATACCTGGTTTAATATCGGGGACAAAGATCTTGCAACGCATATTTACAGGACTTACTTAAGAGGCAAAGGACACACACCAACAGAAATAGCCTCAAAAATATCTAAAGCCTTTGATATACCAGAGAATATAAGAATTGTACCCATGACCGATCAGGACGTTGAAACTTGGATACAAACCCACGAAGGTGAAATACATTTCCAGGAATATTTGGTGAAAAGAAAGATGGTGCCAGAAGTGTGTCGTGTTACTATTCGTGATATAGACCAGGCATCTGCGGCCCCAGGTGTTGTTGAGTCAATCGAAAATGCTCGAGCCGTAATAGTGTGTCCCAGTAACCCAATTATTAGTATTGGACCCATTCTTCAAGTCAAAGGAATTAGAGACGCCCTTAAAAAGACTAAAGCTGAGGTCATTGCCATTAGCCCTCTTGTTGGCGGAGTGCCGCTTAAAGGTCCTGCAGACAGGCTTATGAGGGGCTTGGGTCTTGAGGTCTCGTCTGCCCAAATAGCGAGACTTTATTCTGAGTTCCTAGATACAATGGTTATCGATCTTGAAGATGCACACGAAAATCAAGCGATAGTCGATATAGGTTTAAAGACCTTGGTTGTTGATACGGTAATGTCTGATAAGGAAAAGGCTTCAATATTAGCTTCCTCCATCCTTGAATTGATCTAATAATTCATTTGAATAACTCCCAATATACTGCATACTAATTATGCTTGACAAGGATATGCCCTTTGTGAGAATATAGGGTGGAGTCAAATTAGAGATTCTAATAATTTGCATATCTAATTTGTTCTAATTTGCTGGGGTTACTCGCCAAAAAATAATATGGGTTTAATTGATAAAGATTGGGAAAATGTGCTTGGCACACTAGAATGCGAATCGTTGTTGAATGGTCCTTCAAAAAGACTGTCTGCAATTTTGAATAAAGCAGAGTCAGGAGAAGTAATAGACCGAGATGAAGCGCTATATCTAGTCAGTATAGAAAAAGACGAAATTCCCTACCTACTATTAACAGCATCCAAATTAAGAGATGCCGGAAAGGGTAAGATACTGACCTATTCTAAAAATGTATTTGTCCCGCTAACTCAAATATGTCGTAACAAATGCGGTTATTGCACATTTAAATACGAACCTGGCGAGGGGGCTCTTTTCATGAGTCCGGATGAGGTGGTGGATTTGGCGAAGAAAGGCGCTGAATTAGGTTGCACCGAACTACTCTTTGTTACCGGGGATAAACCTGAACTAAAATACCCGGTATATAGGGAAGCCCTTGAGAAACTAGGTTATGAAACTACTGCTGATTATTTGATAGCTATGGGAGAGGCAGGACTTAAAGAGAATATCTTCCCACATACCAATCTTGGCCTCGCTACAAGTGAGGAATTGCTTGCATTTAGGCAGTCCAATCCTAGTATGGGGCTGATGTTAGAAAATATTAGTCCAAGGTTGCTTAAAAAGGGGCAGGCCCATCATGGATGTGCTGATAAAGTGCCAAAACTGAGAATGAACACAATGGAGTTGGCTGGAGAGCACAGAATTCCCTGGACCTCGGGAATACTTGTAGGAATAGGGGAGACCTGGGAAGAGCGCATAGACTCTTTAATTGCGCTTAGAGAATTAGGGGCGCATTATGGCCATTTACAAGAAATAATAATACAAAATTTTAGCCCCAAGCCAGGGATAATGATGGAGAAGTATCCTCCACCGAGTTTTGTTGATATGCTAAAGTTGGTGGCTATTTCAAGACTTGTCTTTGGTGAAGCCATGAATCTTCAGATTCCCCCTAATTTAAACCCTGAGACATATCCTATGTTTATTCATGCGGGAATAAACGATTTAGGCGGCGTGTCTCCGGTAACAATTGATTATGTGAACCCTGAAGCTCCATGGCCAAAGCTTGAAATAATGCAGGATATGGTGAAGGATCTCGGATTCACACTGAGAGAAAGATTGCCTGTGTATCCTGAGTTTATTGATGATGAATTTATTGAAAAAGATGTACTTACACGAGTCGTTAACTTTGTAGACAAGCACGGCTACGTACCACTTGAAGAGGTGACAAATGGCTGACATTAAAGAAGCAATAGATAGAATTGAAGAGAATAGGGCAATGGGTCTTGATAGTCTCTTATCAAAGGTAAATGGTACAACTGGGCGAATTGTTAATAAAGCTCTTGTTGGTGATGAAGTGTCAGTTGAGGAGGGCGAGGCCTTATTTGCTATAGAGGATCTTGACGAGATCTCAGCTCTTGCAATTGCTGCTGATGAGATTCGAAAACAAGATGTTGGCGATGTTATTACTTACGTTGTAAACAGGAATATTAATTTTACTAACATTTGCAATACATACTGTGGATTCTGTAATTTTATGGCTCCAGAAGGGGATGAACGAGCATATTTCCTTAGCATGGATGAGATTGCAGACAGAGTAAAAGAGGCTTGGGAGATAGGTGCTACCGAGGTTTGTATGCAGGGTGGTATGCATCCTGATATAGATGGGAATTTTTATATCGAATTGATTAAAGCAGTTAAAAAAGCTGTACCCGAGATGCATACGCATGCGTTTTCACCATTTGAAATATTCTATGGAGCAGAATCACTCGGAATTTCAGAAGAAGAATTTATTGAAAGACTAAAAGATGTAGGACATAACACCTTCCCGGGCACTGCAGCCGAGATACTTGTAGAAGAAGTTAGAAAAATTATTGCTCCTCGGAAAATGCCTACAGAGGCATGGATCAGGATTGTAAAAAAGGCACATCTTTCCGGTATGCACACAACTTCAACAATAATGTACGGCCATGTTGATGAGCCTAAGCACTGGGCAATACACATTGGTATCCTTCGTGATATTCAAAAAGAGACCGGAGGATTTACTGAGTTTGTTCCACTGAGGTTTATCCCATGGAACACCAGACTCTTTAAGCACTCAAAGGGAAAAGTTGCTGAAGGCCCTACTGATCTAGATCAGCTAAAAATGTATGCTGTTTCAAGACTTATGCTTAGGGGATGGATAAATAATATTCAGGTTTCCTGGGTAAAACAGGGCCCCGAGTTCGCCCAATTCTCACTTACTGCTGGAGCTAACGATTTCGGCGGTACACTTATGGAAGAGCAGATATCCCGCTCCGCAGGCGCAAGCTACGGGCAGTACTTCCCACCTGAGGAATTCCGCCGTCTCACAAGAGAGATTGGAAGAATCCCGGCTGAGAGAGATACAACCTACGGAATACGCCAAACGTTTGATGTCAATGGGAATGACTAGTATTAGTATGATCTGATATTCTTAAGTGATGGATTTTTGGAAGGGAATCAGAAAATAATGTTAATCTGCTACAATCTCTCCATATAAATCATAAATATCTGCATCCGTAAT
>JGI24023J19991_10002587_pt1 | contig 13132 bp, 10 predicted proteins | sample Cruoilmetagenom1_FD_19991 | JGI IMG/M metagenome (IMG submission 19991)
AAATGTAATCTCATAAATGATTCCATCAATTTTTGTTTCTCGATAGCTATGAAGTATATCTTTTTTGAATATCTCTCCATCTTGTGTTTTTATTGAATAAAGATGATTAAATATCTCCCACTCTTTTAGCCCTGCATTCATCTTTACTAAGCCACCCATATTTCCAGGAAGTTTTGCAAGAAGCTCAAAATGTGCTATATCATTTTTTCTACAATAGGTAAGAAGTTTACCACTTGTTGTGGTAGCTCCAACGATAAGTTTATCACCTTTTTGGATTATGTAATCAAATTCTTCCCCAAGTGTAGCCAAAGGTGGTGGTGTATTTGAAATAAGAATATTATTTCCTCGACCTATTATTTGATACTCAGAATAGTGACCTATTTCTTGAATAACTTTTACACTCTGTTCAGAACCTATATGTATAGAGGTATATTTTTTAAAATCTATTGTTTTTAACATTTTGTATTATATTATAAAATTCTTATAATATAATTTCTATCTAAAAAAGGAAAGTAACTAAATACTTCCCTTTTTATATTAACTTTTAATAACTTATTTATCAGAGATATCTATATCTATTCCTTGTTTTAAAAGCTCATCTTGTCTAGGTTTTAAATAATCTAAAAAAGTATGGAATTTTTCATAATATCCGCCACTTACAAATCTAAACAACTCTTTGAAATGAAAGCTATATAATAAAGCATCTATTCGTACTATCTCTTTTTTCTTATCAAATAGTACAACTCCTGGTCTATAATCTAATACCATATCTTTTGCCCACTGTTTTGGAGTTGTTTTTTTTCCATCAGGTGTGATAATCTTTTCTTCAGAGGTTGCATCATATCTTACAACTGTAACTTTTGATAGCTCTTTTATTACCTCTTTATTTTTTAAGGTAGTATTGTGTAGGTAGTTACATTGTGTACAACTTCCATCTTCAAAGATAACTGCTAGTGGTGTATTAATTTTTGATAAATCTTTTAACTCTTTAAACATTGGATTATCTATTAATGTATATAAAGTTTTATTTTTTACTTTTTCTATATATTGTGTTAGAGTCATATTTTTATACTCTTTATTTTTTACATAGTCCAAAATATATTTGAAGTTTTCTGGTGATCTATATCCATTGACTCTTACAACTATCTTGTTGTTATCTTGGTCAAGAAAAAGGACAGTTGGAGTATATTGTACTTTTAAATATTTTGCGTACTCTATTTCTGTCATAGTTGTATCTTCATCTACAACTATCTCTTTGCTCCCTTTAATATCTATAGCGATTACATCAAAGTTATCTTTTATATATGGCTGTAGTTTTGAACCCTCTTCAAAATTTTCTTTGAGCATTTTTGTACAGTATGGACAAAATTTCAAACTCATAAAGAGTATTACATGTTTATTTTCATCTTTTGCCTCTTCAACATCTTCACTCATATCAAGAAAACTTTGTTTGAACCAATCAGGCATAGCATGGTCACTTCCACCTGTTACTTTTCCTGCACCATTTAAACTTGTAAATGTTAAAAGTATTGTAAAAATAATACTTAAAACTTGCAAACCTCTTCCACTCATATTTTCCCCTTTTTTATAAGAATTTCAAATAAAAAGTTTAGCAAGAAAATATTAATAAAGAGTTAATGGAAAATATATAAAATCAATAATAATTATAAGTGATTATAAAGTATTAAGAGTTTCGTAACTCTTCATACTCAGATGGAATAAGATAGTCCTCTGATTTAATAAGTTGGTCATAAAAACCATACTGAAACCCGAGAGAATAAAGTTTGTCTAATGCTTGGTATTGTAAAGGTGACAACTCTATAGAGTCGTCATTTGCATACAATCCTAGATATTTTTGGAGTGTATCGTGATCTACTCTGATTAAGTCTCTCTCTAAAAGCATTTTTGAAAGTAGTAGTTTATTATCATTTGCTACACGAACAGCTTTTATAAGTGTCTTTTCATAATCTATTGCACGATTTAGAGGGATACTTCTTCGTAAACACATACCACCCAGTGGTAGCGGTAAGTCCTTACCAGCTAACTCTTGCCAGATATCCCAAAGTTCAGCTTCAACTTCTAGCTTATCATCATAAGTTAAAATTGATTCATGGATTAAAACACCCGCATCGACTGTTCCATCTAAAACAGCTTGCTCTATCTCTAAAAAATTCATATAAGTGATTCTAGCTTCTGGATATTTTATTTTAAAAAGAAGTGCATTTGTAGTGTATTTTCCACTTAATGCTACTTTGAAGTTTCTTTTGAGCTCTTTGCCTTTTAATTTTACTAGCTTTGGTCCATAACCATCACCAAAACTTACAGCAGTTTTAAGCAGTGCAAAATCATCTTTAACAAAAGGATACAGTGCAAAACTAATAGCACAAATATCATACTCACCTTTTAGCGTCGCTTGATTTAATGTTTCTATATCAAGGGCAAGATTATCAAATGTTGTATCTTTTAGTGTAACCCAACCAAATTTAATAGCATAATACATAAAAATATCATCTGCATCTGGAGAGTGTGCTACTGTAATGTTATTCAAAATTATCCTTTATTATGATTCTATTTTACTTAAATCTTCAAGTGTTGTTATATTTGCTGCTAATTTATTATTCACTTCAAGAAATTCTAATTCTGAAATACTATCAGCAACAACACCTGCACCTGCTTGAAATACAACCATATCATCTTTTATCATCGTTGTTCGTATAGTAATAGCACTATCCATATTCCCATCAAAACCAAAATATGCCACACTACCACTATAAAAACTTCTTTTGAGTTTCTCAAATTTTGCTATTAGCTCCATAGCTCTTATTTTTGGAGCACCCGTCATAGTTCCAGCAGTAAAAGTTGCCGCAAATAGATCAAACATGTCATATTTTTCATCAATTGTAGCTTCAACATCAGAAACTAAGTGCATAACATGAGAATATTTTTCAACTCTCATCTTATCTGTGACTTTCACCGTTCCAACACGTGCCACTCTTCCCACATCATTTCTTCCAAGATCTATCAACATAACATGCTCTGCAATCTCTTTAGGATCACTGATAAGCTCTTGCTCCATCTCAAAATCTTTAGATGCTGTTTTTCCTCTTTTTCTAGTACCTGCTATTGGTCTTAAGAGAATTCTATCATCTGTAAGTTTTACCATAACTTCTGGGCTACTTCCTGCAATTGTAAAATCTTCATACTCTAGTAAAAAAAGATATGGACTTGGATTTTTACTTCTTAATGCTCTATAAAAACTAAGCGTATCAACTTTTGCCTTTCGTGTATAACGATTAGTCATAAGTATTTGAAAAACATCACCACTTCGTATCATCTCTTTGGATTTTGCAATCATCTCAAAAAAATCTTCTTTGGTATGAGCGAAACTTCCTTCATCTAAAAGCTCAACTTTTTTTAGAGGTGTATATTCAAAGCTATTTTGTAAACTATCTTCTATTTGTTCTATATAACAACTCATACTTTCCATAGAAGTTATCATTGTAAGTTGTGAAGTTTTATGGGAATATACTAATACCATTTTAGGACGAATAAGGTCACAATCTGCAATCCCAAATTCATCTTTTAATCCATTCATTGATTTTTGTAAAGTTGGCTCAAATGTAGCAACCATATCATAACCCATATTCCCAATAAAACCATCAATAAGCCCTATACCTAATTCTTTACCTTTATCATGATAAAGTTTTTTATCTAAGTTTTTATAATAATTTTTAAAAAAAACAAATGGATTTTTATCTANTTCTTGAACTTCTCCATCTTCATTTTTATAGAANCTCTTGCCATTTTTATGCCAAACTCTTTCNCTATCACCTACAAAAATATAACTAAAATTACCATCATTACTATTAACAACTGATTCAAAAAGAAAAGTTATTCCGCAAGGGAAAATCTCTTTTACTTTTTGATATATTGATACAGGGGTAAATTGATCTAAAAATAGAGTTTTATTATAAAAATTTATCAACTGTTATACCTTAAAACTTTAAGATATATGCATTTTTATTATTAAAATCTTTTTTAACTTTATCTAAATCTCCTAATGCAACATCTTTTGTAGGATATGCACCTATTAGAACTTTATTATATACTGTACCTTTGATTGTCATCTTATGTACATTATAGTTGTATCCTTTTTTAGAAATATCTTTTAATAAACTTTTTGATGGTTCTTTTATAAAAGCTCCAATTTGAATATAATATCCAGACACATTTGCACTTTTTGTAGTAGTTGGTGTTGTAGCAACTAGTGATTTTACTGAACTAGGTTTTGTTACTTTCTTCTCTACTACTTTTTTTGTAACTTCTTTTTTCGCTATTACTTTTTTAGGTTTTTGCTTTACAACTTCTTTAACTTTTTCGGTTTGCTGTTTGGTAAGTCCAAATAGATCTCTTTTTGGAGGTTCTATTGTTTTTGGTTTATCAATCACTAAAGAGGTGTTTTCTGCTGTATCATTAGGGATAACTATTTCATTAAGATTATTTTGTTTTGTTTGATCTAACTTATTTATCTCTGCCATAGTTTCTTTGTTATCAATCACTTTTTGATACTCTTCATTTGTATCAATTTTATCTAATATTTTGTCTGTAACAAGCTCATTAGTTTCTGGATTTAAATTCTCCATTTTCTCTTTTGTTTCATTATTTGATACAAGTCTTATTACTAATATTGTTATAATAAAAACCAAAATCAAACCTATACCTAAAAGTATATATCTTTTTTTATTTCGTGCTGGGTCTTCTGGTTCTAGCATTAAATCCTCTATAACATTTTCCTCTTCTTTATAAGGGTTATTATCTTTTGCAGATAGATTTACATAAGCAGATTCTTCTGAAGAAGTACTACTACTCCTTTTCATTACAGACTCTCTTTTTAATGCTTCAAGTTTTCTTTGTTCTTGTATTAATCTCTCTTTATCTTGTTCTAGACTAACATTTCTTAAAAATTCTTTTCCATCTACTTCCATGTCTTCCCCCTTTTGTATTATTAATAGTTTAAAATATTAATACGTTGATTGTGTATAAACCACAAAATTTTTAGCTAATGTTTCTAACTCTTTTTTTACTGTTTGTTGTAGTTGTACATTTGTAATATCATCTAAAACATCAGCAATTTTGTTTGCTATTAAATCAAACTCTTTCTCTTTCATTCCTCGTGCTGTTAAAGCTGGACTTCCTATTCGTATACCTGAAGTTATAAATGGACTTCTTGTTTCGCCTGGAACTGTATTTTTATTTACTGTAATACCTGCATTTCCTAATGCTGCGTCTGCATCTTTACCACTAAACTCTTTATTTAAAAAGCTTACAAGTACCAGATGATTGTCTGTTCCATCACTTACTAAATCATATCCTCTTTTTACTAATACTTTACCTAATACTTTTGCATTTGCTTTTACTTGTTTTGCATATTCTTTCCATGATGGATCTAAAATCTCTTTAAATGCAACAGCTTTAGCAGCAATAACATGAACAAGTGGTCCACCTTGTAATCCTGGGAAAATAGCACTATTTATTTTTTTTGCAATATCTTCATCATCACACATAATCATACCACCTCTTGGTCCTCTTAGAGTTTTATGTGTAGTAGTTGTAACTATATCAGCATAAGGGAATGGAGAGATATGCTCACCCGCAGCAACAAGTCCAGCAATGTGTGCAATATCTGCAAAAAGTAAAGCACCAACCGCGTCTGCTATCTCTCTAAATTTTTTAAAATCAATCTCTCTAGCATATGCAGAAGCACCACAAACGATAATTTTTGGTTGTACTGCAATTGCAATATCCATAATTTTATCATAGTTCATTCTTCCATCCATCTCTACACCATAATAAAATGCACTGTAGTTCTTTCCTGAAAATGATGGTTTACTACCATGAGTTAAATGTCCACCATGACTTAGATCCATACCAAGGATTTTATCACCTGCATTTAAAAGTGCTGCATAAACAGCACCATTTGCTTGAGACCCTGAGTGTGGTTGTACATTTGCATATTTACAACCAAAAATCTCGCAAGCTCTATCAATTGCAAGTTGTTCAACTTGGTCAGCAAATTCACATCCACCATAATATCTTTTATATGGGTACCCTTCAGCATATTTATTTGTAAAAACTGAACCCATAGCTTGCATAACTGCTGGTGATGTAAAATTCTCAGATGCTATCATCTCAAGATGATTTGTTTGTCTCTCTAATTCATTCTCTACCATTGCAAATACTTCTGCATCTGCAGTTGCCAAATTATCACTTTTTAAAAAACTCATACTATTTCCTTTTTCTTTAATTTAATTTTATTTTATTTTTCTTCACTATCTGCATGTAAATCAATCTCTTGTGTTATTGGTTTCATAGCTGGAAATAAAAGTACATCACGAATACTGTGTTGATTTGTAAGCATCATCACTAATCTGTCTATACCTATACCTTGACCTGCTGTTGGAGCCATACCATAAGATAATGCATTTACAAAATCTGCATCCATCTCATGTGCTTCATCATCTCCACTATTTTTTGCATCCATCTGCCCTTCAAATCTTTCTAATTGATCAAGTGGATCATTTAACTCACTAAAGGCATTTGCTATCTCTTTTCCTGCAATGAATAACTCAAATCTATCTGTAAGATGTATATTTTCATCATTTCTTCTAGCTAGTGGAGAAATTTCAACTGGATACTCTGTTATAAATGTAGGGTTAATAAGTTTATCTTCAACATATTCATCAAACATTTCACCTTGAAGTTGCCCTAAGTTCATAGCTTCATTTACTTCTACATTGTCTTTTTTTAGATATGCAATTGCTTTTTCTTTATCAATTGCAACATCAGCTGGAACTCCACCTATATCAGTAAGTGAAGCAATAAGTGGAATCTCACTAAATTTTGAAAAATCAACTTCTAGCTCACCATAAGGTAATACTGTAGGTAAATTTAGATGATCAAATAGATAGTCAAAATATTCTTTTGTAATAGCAATTAAATCTTTGTATGTTTTATAAGCCCAATAAAATTCTATAGAGGTAAACTCAGGATTATGTGTAGCATCCATTCCCTCATTTCTAAAGTTTCTATTGATCTCAAATACTGCTTCAAATCCACCAACAATAAGTCTTTTTAAATATAATTCTGGTGCAATTCTTAAAAATCTATCAACTCCAAGTGCATTATGATGTGTTGTAAATGGTTTTGCATTTGCTCCACCTGCAATTGGGTGCATCATAGGAGTTTCCACTTCCAAAAACCCTTTATCTTCAAAAAATCTTCTTGTAAGACTTATCACTTTACTTCTTATATGAAAAGTTTTTTTCACTTCACTATTCATAATAAGATCAAGGTATCTTTGTCTATATCGAAGTTCTTTATCTTGAATTCCATGATATTTTTCAGGCAACGGACTGATAGCTTTTGTTAATATTTTAAAGCCATTTACATGAAGAGAAAGTTCCCCTTTTCCTGTAATAAATGGAAATCCTACAACTTCAACTATATCTCCAACTTCAATAGTTTTTTTAAATACATTATTATAAAAACCCTCTGGAAGATTATCTCGTGTTACATATACTTGAAGCATACCACTTTCATCTTCTATTTTAAGAAAAGTTGCTTTTCCCATAAGTCTAAAAAATTTAATTCTACCTGCAACTGTGTAGATTCTATTTTCATCTCTTTTATCTTCTTTTTGCTCTATATCTGTATTTACATTTATATACTTTTCTATTGTTGTATTTCGCTTTGATTGATTACAATATGGATTGAATCCAGCTTCTCTTAAAACATTTGCTTTTTCTATTCTTTGTTGTATGTATTTATTTTCAAACAATTTTTTACTTTCCTTTTAACTATTTAGTTCTTTTGACAATCTTCACAAATACCAAATATTTGCATAGTATGATTAGTAATTTTAAAACCATTTTTAGTGGCTATATCTTCTTGTCTTTTCTCTATATCTTCATCAAAAAACTCGACAATCTTTCCACATGAAGTACAAATAATATGATCATGATGTTCTTTTGTTACATTTCCTTCATATTTTTTCCCATCTTTACCAAAAGAGATTGATGAGATAAGATTTACATCTTCTAAAAAATTTAATGTTCTATAAACTGTAGCAATTCCTATATTTTGTTCAGGATATTTTTCTTTTACAATTTTATGTACCTCTTCAGCATTGAGGTGGTCATCTATATTTAAAAGTATTTGAAGTATTATAGCTCTTTGTTCTGTGTATTTCATCCCTTTATCTTTTAAAACAACTTTTAAATCTTCTAATACTGTATTGTTAGTTTCCATTTGTTGTTTCCTGAAGTTGTTTTTTTAATTCAGTTGCTTTTTTTTCTAATTCCTCTTTTGATAATTCTTCCAAAGAATCTTTTGCAGATTCAACTACACTATCAAATGTTTTTGAAACTTCTTTTTGTACATCTGTTGTATCTAGTTTAATAATATAACTTCCCGTTTCCGTTAATAATGGAAAGACCGTGCTATCTTGTAGTTTTGGCTGTAAGTTGTCATTTATCATTTTTACTTGAGATGTAGCATAAGCAATAATTGAAAATAATAAAAATATTTTTCCAGCACCAAACAAAAATCCTAAAATCCTATCAAAAATACCTAACCCGCTAGCACTAAATACTTTTTCTAACACTATTCCTAAGATATATGCAATAATCCAAAAGATTACTAAAGTAGCTATAAAACCTACAAGTAATATAGTGCTTTCATTATCAATTGGGATAATTCCATTGACTATTTCACCTGTATTTTTAGCAAGCCTTGAAGCTATAAAAACTCCACCTACTATACCAATAAGACCAAACAACTCTTTAACTAAACCTCTAAAAAGACCTTTAAGTCCAAGGATTACTATCAAACTTATAACTACAATATCAAATATGCTAATGTTTTCCAAAAAAATTCCTAAAATGTTTTCTTAATATTTTCGCTATTGTACCTTTTATTTGGTATAAATTAGTTTAACGGTGTAATTATTTCTATGATTCCTCTTTTATCCCCTAGTTTCCATTTATCACTAGGCCAGTTTTTTAACTTATGAGAGTTATGACAATTAACACATGCAGGTAAAATCATATAATCAGCAATAGCAACTCGTAACACTTTTTGCCCATCAATAGTATCTTTTTTTACATAAACTCCATCTTCATTTTTTTCAACCATCTTAATAGCTTCCTTTTGAAATGATGTCAATACTCTATCTTTTCTATTTAAAAAAGGATACTCACTATAAAACTCAAATTTTACTTTACTTCTTAATGAATACATTGAAGTTAAATCATGTATAACTGTTGTGGGGAAAGGAAGTTTTGTATCCATATCTTTATGTCCATAATCAAGTCCTAAGTTAGGTGCATTTCTCTTTACATCAGCAACTATATATTTTGTATAATACTCTCTTACTATTTGTAATTGTTTCACTGTCTCTTTTGAGTTTTCAATCACTTTTTCAATTATATTATCCTCAACCACTTTAGGTATATAGAAATATACACCCCCTCCTATAATAGCAATTGCTACAAAAGCAGATATCACCATTTGCTTTAAACTATACATTAGACTCCCTTTTATTTTTATATAATAACATATTTTTATTTTTTTTAAGATATAGTGATAAGAGATTTTGTTAGAATATTTTTATAAATATTAAAGTAGTGTATTTAAAACACTCAAAGGATTACAAATGTATAAAAACACCTTGGCAGTTTCTATTGATGACAGCGAACAAAACTTAATGCTTTTAGAAGCATATGCAAATCAAATAGAGCTTCAAGTTAAAAATTTTTTAAATCCAGAAGAAGCATTAAATTTTATTTTAAATAATAATATTGATATTATTTTTGTTGATTATATGATGCCAAAACTCAACGGACTAGAACTTATAGAAAAATTTAGAGAGACAAATACCTCTACTCCTATTATTATGATTACAGCAGCAGGTGACAATATAAAACTAGATGCACTCAAAGCTGGTGCAACAGATTTTTTAAACAAACCATTAGATTTAAGTGAGTTTACATTACGAACACAAAACTTACTAAAACTACGAGAAGCACAATTACTTGTAGAAGATAAAGCAAAATTACTTCAAGTAGAGGTTGAAAAAGCTACGCAAGCGTTAATAAATAGAGAACATGAATCATTAGTAGTTTTGGGGAAAACAGCAGAATATAAAGATCCTGAAACTGCTTCTCATGTTGCAAGAGTAGCAAACTACTCTAAACTACTAGCCAATGCCTATGGACTAAGTGAGGAGTTACAAAATATTATATATTATGCTTCCCCTTTTCATGATATAGGTAAAGTTGGAATAGCTGATAATATTTTATTAAAACCTGCAAAACTAGATGATGATGAATTTAAGATTATGAAAACTCATGCAGCTATTGGATATTCAATCTTAAAAGAAGCAAAAAGCAAATATCTCAAAATGGGTGCATCAATAGCACTCTCTCACCATGAAAAATATGATGGGACTGGTTATCCTAAAAATTTAAAAGCACAAGATATACCTATCGAGGCTAGAATAGTTGCTATTGCAGATGTATTTGACGCGTTAGTTTCAATAAGACCGTACAAAAAAGCGTGGAGTTTTGATGATGCAGTAGCCCTTCTTAAAAAGGAAAGTGGTGGGCATTTTGATCCAGAACTTGTAGTACTATTTATAGAGAATATTGATAAAATAAAAGATATTTATAATCAGTTTCAAGAATCAAATAATTGATTCTTGAACAGTTTTTACCGCTTTTGTTAAATTAACAAAACTCTCTTTTATATTTTGTTCTTTTTTCTCTTTTGAACTCTCTTCAATATTTTGAGCAAACTTTGCTACTTGTTCCATACGAAGGTTCAGTGCTGCACCTTTTATTTTATGTGAAGAATTTTCTATCTGTTCAAAATCTTTTTGAGTAATTGCATCTTCTAAACTTTCTAAATCTTTATCAATACTATTACAAAAATTTGAAACTATTGTTTTTACAATAGCACTATCAAGTCCCATATTTTGACTCGCATCCTCTAAACTATAACTTACATCAACTTCTTTTATTTCTCCAGTATTTTTATTTAAATACTTACTAAATACCTCATCAAGTTTTTTCTCATCTATTGGTTTATAAAGATAATCATCTGTCCCTATATCCATTATTTTTTGCTTATCTGCTTCAATCACATTTGCTGTAAGTGCTACTATTGGAGTATGTGCAAGATTCTTCTCTTTTTCAATATTGATAATATCTATTGTTGCCTCTACGCCATTTTTTTCAGGCATATTGATATCCATCAAAATCAGATTATATTTACCTTTTTCAAACAACTCTACAGCTTCATTACCATTATTTGCAAAAGTATATTTTATATCTCTCACATCAAGTAAAGTTGCAATTAACTGTTGATTTATCTCATAATCTTCTGCTATTAAAACTGTACCACGAAATGAGTTTCGTGCTACAGTTTTTGGACTATTATCAATAAAATTATCATGATTTACAAAACTAATCAAAATATTAAAAAGTGTTGATGAGTTTAATGGGGTATTTAAAATAATACTTTTTTTAAATTTATCACAGTTCTCTTTGTTTTTTGATAATACTACAAAAATTGTAGTATCACTTTCTAAATCTATTAGAGTTTCATCAATACTGAACTCATCAACAAAAATAATATCTTGAGCTGTTATAGTATCTATATCTGAACTACTTTGTATCTCAGTAACACTACACAGTGATTCTAAGTATTCTTTTAAAATAGCATATTGCATTGGTTCCATAGTTGATGGTTCTACTATGGCTACTTGTATTTTTTTTAATTCTAAGAGATGTTTATCTTCGGCATTATTGGTATCAAACTTAATATCAAAGAAAAATCTACTCCCTTTACCCTCTTTGCTTTCTACTTCTATATGTGATCCTAATGCTTTTACTATTTTATTACTGATACTCAAACCAAGTCCTGTACCACCATACTCTCTACTTGTACTATCATCAGCTTGTGAAAACTCTTCAAATATCAATTTTTGTTTCTCTTGAGGTATCCCTATACCACTATCTTGTATACTTATTCGTATTGTACAAGATTTTGTATCTCTTGAAATAAGTTCTATTCTTGAAAATATAGTCCCCTCTTTTGGAGTAAATTTAATCGCATTTGAGATTAGGTTTGATAAAACCTGTTTTATCCGTAATGGATCTCCTATAATTTTTTGTGGAATTATTGGATCTATAAAAGAGACTAGACTTATTGATTTATCATTTGCATTTACCATAAAAAGATTTATCACACTTTCAAACTCTAAAAATGGATTAAATTCAATTTTTTCATATATTAAACTGCCATTTTCTATCTTTGAGAGATCTAAGATATCATTGATAATTCCAAGTAAATTTTGTGCACTTTGATCTATAATATTAATATATTTTAATTCTTTTTGAGGTAATTTAAAATTAAGCAATAGTTTTGTAAAACCTATAATAGCATTTAAAGGTGTTCGTATCTCATGAGACATGTTTGCCAAAAAGTTTGTTTTTGCATTTTCCGCTTTTTGTGCTTTTTGCTTGTCTAAAACTTGCTCTGTGATATCGTAACGAAGTGCCACATATTCATATATATTATTATTTTCATCTAAAATTGGAACTATTGTTGCAGATACAAAATATGGTGTCCCATCTTTCCTTTTATTTTCTATATGACCATGCCATATCTGTTTATTTTGTATTGTTTCCCACATATCTTTAAACGTATCACTTGAACTATGTTGGCTTCTTACAATATTGTGATTTGCACCTATGAGTTCCTCTTTTGTGTATTCTGATATATTAATAAACTTATCATTTACATAAGTAATTTTCCCTTTTAAATCTGCCTTTGAAACTATCGCCCCTGCATCTACAACCTTTTTATACTGCTCTAAAAGTGTAGTACTTTTTTCTAGTTCTGTTATATCTGTCATTGTGATTATAATACGATTGTATTTTTCAAATTTTTTTGCTTGTATTGTGTATGTATAATATTGGTTATCTTTATATACTTTTACTTTATGTAAGTTTTTTGTATCTTCAAGTATATACTCTACCCAGTTTTTATCAGAAAAGTTATAAATAAACCC
>JGI24023J19991_10002588_pt1 | contig 13131 bp, 12 predicted proteins | sample Cruoilmetagenom1_FD_19991 | JGI IMG/M metagenome (IMG submission 19991)
TGCCGTACATAAGCGAAATGCAACGCGGTTCCGGGAAAAAATGGCCCCGTCCCTTCGGGCTCCAGCGCGGGGGCGTCATTAGGGTTAACAGGCCCTAAGTATCTGTTCCACTTTTTTATGACTATTTTAACGACCCTGCCCAGGGTTTTATGGGTTGACTTGCCTGGCAGGTGCCCCTCAAAACCATGCGCTAAGCAGGTGGAAGATACCCTTGTCTGGATGGTTTCTATCCACCTTACCTGCAAGCAATATATTGGCTATAAACCGAAAAGAGCATAGAATGTATTTTGCTTAAAAAATGTCCAATTTTTAAGCAAAATGGTGCCAAATGGTACCGATATTCGCTGTTTTAAAAGGTATTCACGATTAAATATAAGTATTTAATTGATAGATCCGATTAATGACGGGCCCAGGGGCCGCGGGAAAGATGATAAACCAATGAAATACCAGCAACATTTTGATGTTATCGTCATCGGTGGCGGCCACGCCGGTACCGAGGCTGCGCTCGCGGCTGCGCGCATGGGTGCGCAGACGTTGTTATTGACTCATAACATCGAGACCCTGGGACAGATGAGTTGTAATCCGGCAATTGGCGGTATTGGCAAGGGCCACCTGGTCAAGGAAGTCGATGCCATGGGTGGCGCGATGGCCCATGCCGCCGATCTGGGCGGCATCCAGTTCAGGACGCTCAATGCCAGCAAGGGCCCGGCCGTGCGCGCCACGCGTGCACAGGCAGACCGCGTACTCTATAAACAGGCCATCAGGGAGATACTCGAAAATCAGCCCAACCTGAGCCTGTTCCAGCAAGGTGTGGATGACTTGATCGTCGAACAGGACAAGGTCGTCGGTGTAGTTACACAAATGGGTCTGTCATTTTCTGCAGGATCGGTCGTACTCACCGTCGGCACGTTCCTCGGTGGCCTTATCCATATTGGCCTGTCCCATTATCAGGGTGGACGCGCAGGCGATCCGCCTTCCAATGCGCTTTCGAAACGCTTACGCGAATTACCCTTCAGGGTGGACAGGCTGAAAACCGGCACACCGCCGCGAATAGACGGGCGTAGTATTGACTACAGTGTGCTGGAAGAACAACCAGGTGATACCCCGGTACCTGTGTTCTCCTACATGGGACGCGCAGACGAACATCCACAGCAAATACCCTGTTACATCACCCATACCAATGAGCGCACTCACACTATTATACGGGGAGGTATGGATCGCTCGCCCATGTATACGGGCGTTATCGACGGGGTCGGGCCACGTTACTGTCCATCCATAGAAGACAAGGTCGTGCGTTTCGCCGATAAGCAGTCTCACCAGATTTTTGTTGAGCCGGAAGGTTTGAGTACGCACGAAGTGTATCCCAATGGTATATCGACGAGTTTACCCTTTGATGTTCAGTATGAACTGGTGCGCTCGATGAAGGGTTTTGAAAAAGCACATATTACACGGCCAGGATACGCCATCGAGTATGATTACTTCGACCCGCGTGACCTGCATGCCTCCTTGCAGACAAAATTTATACAAGGTCTGTTCTTTGCCGGTCAGATCAATGGCACGACAGGCTATGAAGAAGCTGCGGCTCAGGGCCTGGTTGCCGGTATTAATGCCTGTCAGTACACCCGTGATGAAGCGCCCTGGTGTCCAAGGCGTGACGAGGCCTATATCGGTGTCCTCATTGATGACCTGATCACTCGAGGAACAGCAGAACCTTATCGTATGTTTACCAGCCGTGCCGAGTACCGCCTGTTACTCCGTGAAGATAATGCGGACATTCGCCTGACGCCGACAGCACGCAAGCTCGGGCTGGTAGATGATATCCGTTGGCAGGCCTTTGAGAAAAAACTGACGGCCGTAGAGAACGAAAAACAACGTCTCCACACGACCACACTCGCCCCTGAAAAAGTAGAGGCTGCGATATCAGAAAAAGTGCTGGGGAAACCACTCAAGCGCGCCGCTCGTCTGGATGAGTTACTCAGTCGCCCCGAGGTCGGCTACGAGGAGCTGATGACATTGCCGGGTGCAGGTAACAAGGTCGGTGATCCCGTGGTTGCCGCACAAGTGGAGATACAGATCAAATACTCTGGTTATATAGAGCGTCAGCAAGCCGAGATAGCCAAGCAACGTAAGCACGAAGAGACAAAAATACCGGAAGCGATCGATTATCATCAGGTGCGCGGGCTTTCATCCGAGGTCATGGAAAAACTCAAGCAAAGCCGCCCCGATACGGTAGGCCATGCCAGTCGCATACCGGGCATCACCCCCGCAGCGGTTTCAATACTGTTGGTGCACCTGAAAAAAATACGACGATCTGCATGATGGATCGGGAGGCAGGGATGGTGTGCCAAAATAAATCTTACAATATTTAACGCTTGATCCCTGAACAGAATGTATATATTTAGTACTATTCATACAAAGTAAATCAGGCGGAGTCGGATAATGCCAACAATATATAAGAAAATTATCGGATTCATTTTACTGGTAGCGACGATAGGGCTTCTTTCCTGGCAGGCCTTGCTGGCAGTCTGAACAAGTATGCCCAATGGATGAATCATCATGGTGAAGCGCTATCAACCTGACGACAGTAATACCACCTCGTTGCAGTTACGTGGCGTCCTGCTGTATCTCCTGCCTTTACCCTTGCTGCCAGCTTTTTTATTCGCCTTGCTGGACAATAGTCTGACACTGGCCGTTGGTAGCGGCCTGGGTTTTGTATTGGCGATTACCGCAGCAACCCTCGTACGCAAAGGCTTGCGAATCGAGAAGCAGGCCAGGAAACGCAAGATAGTCCGACGTACCAGTACACTCCCCTATAAAATGTCAGGCGCAGTCATGCTGGGTATTGCCACCGCCACGACTTCATTTGTCGCTATCGAAAATGGTTTGCTCGTCAGCCTGCTGATGGGGGCTGCGGCGCTGGCAGGTGTGTATCTCTACTATGGGTTTGATCCTGCCAGGCAAAAAGCGGATGTTGCGGCCATCGGTATCACTGCAGAAGAGGTGATCGCATTGCTGGATGAGGCCGAGGCCAAGATCAGGAGCATTGAAGCCGCCCGTCAGAACATCAAAAACCAGGAACTCAGGGAGCGCCTGCGTCGAATCGTCAAACAGACGAGGGCGATATTAACGATCATTGAGGAAGACCCTCGCGATGCCAGGCGTGCGCGCAAGTTTCTCAAGGTCTATCTGGATGGAGCGCAACAGGTCAGCAGTGGTTATGCGCAGTCACACCAGATGCTCGATTCAGAAAAACTGGATGATAATTTCAGGCGTGTCCTCGATACCATCGAGACAGTGATTGCCGAGCAGCAACAAAAATTACTGGAAAATAATGCCTCTGAACTGGATGTGCAGATTGAAGTCTTGCAGATGCAACTGGAAAAGGAAGGGGTCACTTGAAATAGTGATGCGTCACAAAAAATTGATGTAATAAAAACAAGCCGGATAGGAGTGATGAGAGATGACAGGTACGAATACTGAAACCACCGATACAGACGTAGCAAAGCTGGCAGGAACTGAGCTGTTACCTGAAGTCAAAAGTGATCTTGTTTCATATCCTCAGGCGACAGGGGCACAAAAAGAAATCATTGATCGCCTCATGCAGGAGATTGACCTGAAAGACAGTAACTCGATTATCTTTTTTGGCAGTAAGGCGCAGGAACAGTTAACGACTATCTCTGATAACATGCTCGAAGGGGTGCGCAACAAGGATCTGGGTACAGCTGGGACCTCACTGAATAATATGGTGACGGTTTTGCGCGGTTTTGACCTGGAAGACCTGGACCCGAACAAGAAGCAAGGATTTTTCAAGCGACTGTTCGCGAAGCTATTTGGCAGTATGACGCCGGTCGCCCGTTTTTTACAGCAGTATGAAGGGGTGCGCAAGCAGATCGATGTTATTACAGATGACCTGGAGGAGCATAAGACTAAATTGTTACGCGACATTACTTCGCTGGACAAATTGTATAGTGCCAACCTGGAATATTTTCATACTCTGGAGTTATACATCACTGCCGGTGAGGAGCAATTACGACTCATTGAGACGGACCTGCTGCCTGGCCTGGAAAAAGAAGCAGACAACAGTGAAGATGTTTTGAAGGCGCAGGACTTGCGTGATATACGTTCGGATCGTGATGACCTGGAGCGTCGCGTACACGACCTGAAATTGACTCGCCAGGTGTCCATGCAGGGACTGCCTAGCATTCGCTTGGTACAGGAAAATGACAAGGGACTGGTCAACAAGATCAATTCCACCCTGGTCAATACCGTGCCCTTATGGCGCCAGCAACTGGCGCAGGCAGTCACTATCTTTCGTTCTGGTGCTGCCGCCAAAAGCGTTAAGGCAGCGACCGATCTGACCAATGACCTGTTGGAAAAAAATGCAGAGAACCTGCGTGAGGCCAATCGTGAAATACGCCAGCAGATCGAACGGGGCGTGTTCGATATTGAGTCTGTCAAACGCGCCAATGATAACCTCATTGCTACCATTGAGGAGAGCCTGCAAATCGCAGACGAGGGCAAGCGCCGTCGACATGAAGCAGAATCACAACTACAGGTACTGGAAAAAGAATTAAAGACATCGCTATCACAGGCGCATGCACGCGCCAAACCCGAGCCTGCTACAGGTACAGGACAGGAGAGTTAATCATGGGATTGTTCGACAAGATTTTTGGTGAATTTGTAGATGTTATCGAGTGGACCGATGACAGCAGTAACACAATGGTTTATCGCTTTGAGCGCTATGGTAATGAAATTAAATACGGTGCCAAGCTCACCGTGCGTGAATCTCAGGTAGCCGTATTTGTCAATGAAGGTGAGGCCGCTGACGTGTTGTCGCCCGGCATCTATGAACTGGAAACCAAGAATCTGCCGATCCTGACCACGCTGCAACACTGGGATCATGGCTTTAACAGCCCCTTCAAGGCCGAAGTGTATTTTTGTAATACCAAGCGTTTTGTTGATCTGAAATGGGGAACCAAAAATCCGCTTATGTTGCGTGATAGCGAGTTCGGTGCGGTACGCCTGCGCGCTTTTGGTACCTATGTCGTACGCATTACGGATGCGCTTAAATTCATACGCGAAATTGTTGGTACCGACGGCCAGTTTACAACAGAAGAAATCAGTGACCAGTTACGTAACATGATCACGGCGCGATTCGCCACGGTGGTGGCCTCGTCGAACATACCCGTGCTGGATATGGCTGCCAATTATGATCAGCTTGGCGATTTTATTACCCAACGTATTGCCCCCGAGTTTGCGGAATACGGCCTCGAACTGACAAAAATGCTGGTGGAAAATATTTCCTTGCCACCCATGGTAGAAGAGGCGCTGGACAAGCGCACGAGCATGGGCGTTATTGGTAATCTCGATCAATACCTGCAATACCAGAGTGGTGTAGCGATGGAGGCGGCGGCTGCCAATCCCGCCGGCGGCGCTGCTGAGGGCATTGGTATGGGTATTGGTTTTGCCATGGCCAATCAAATGGCGAAAGGCATGGCCCCTGGTCAGGTGGCAGCGGCCACGCCACCTCCCGTGCCGAGCGATACGCAGTATCACCTTGCCCAGAATGGCGAGAGCAGTGGGCCCTTCAGCATGAATGAAGTACGCGCTCGTATCATCAGTGGTGATATCAATAGTGAAACACTGGTATGGGCGACGGGTATGGCCGAATGGAAGCCAGTGGGACAGGTGGCTGTTTTCAGCTCGCAATTTATCCCTAGTCAGCCTCCCCCACTGCCTTCTAGCTGAATATGGCGCGCGGACTGGGTGAGCTGTCTACCCGAGAGCTGACCGAAACACGCTACCCCTGTGGGCAATGCGGGGCCATGTTGACCTATGCCGTTGGCAGTGGTGACCTCGAATGCCGTTATTGTGGGCATCGTAATGCCATTGCTCAGTCTGATGAATCGGTAAAGGAATCCGATTTTCATGCGGCCTTGCGTGAATTGCAACGGGCCCCCGCCATTGCTCCAGAAAAGACCGTGGTTAAATGTGTGCAGTGTGCCGCAGAATTCAATCTGGATACCTATACTCATGCGGGTGAATGCCCTTTTTGCGGGACAGCGGTTATTACCAGTACGGGCCATATCAAGCCGATTAAGGCGAAGGCATTGTTACCCTTTGCCATCACTGCTTCCCAGGCTAGGGAATATTATAAAAAATGGTTATCCGGCCTCTGGTTTGCACCAAGTGCACTGAAGGATTATGCGCGTGAAGACTCAAAACTGAACGGCGTTTATATACCCTACTGGACCTATGACAGTAGCACGGTAAGTTCGTATTCCGGTATGCGTGGCGATGTCTATTATGTGCAGCGAAGTTATACCAGCTTTGAAAATGGCCGCCAGGTCCAGCGTACCCGCATGGAACCCAGGATACGCTGGACGCCGGTGAGCGGACATACGCAAAGGCACTTTGATGATGTTCTGGTCGGGGCGACACACTCTTTACCGCGCACGATCACAGATTGGCTGGAACCCTGGGACCTGGAAAACCTGGTGCCGTACTCAGAGGCTTATCTCAGTGGTTTTAACAGTGAAGTCTATCAAGTGGGTCTGGACGAAGGTTTTGATATTGCCAAATCAGCAATGGACAATATTATCCGCAATGATGTCAGGCAAAGTATCGGTGGTGACCAGCAGCGCATCACGCACCTGAAAACACAACACAGCGACACCACCTTTAAACATGTCTTGTTACCCCTGTGGTCAGCCAGTTTTCAATTCAGAAAAAAAACCTACCGTTTTGTTGTCAATGGCCGTAATGGCCAGACACGCGGAGAAAGGCCCTATAGTGTGTTTAAAATAGTCTCGACGGCTGTCGTGGTTATAGTATTATTGGTGGGTGGTCTGTATGGTTTGAATCACTATGGCATGTTAGCTTAGCCACTAGCAGTAAACATTATCGTCCGGGCACACAGAATAGCGTTAAAATACTATTTTTAGCAGATTATATGCTGATATCAGTGAACTTAAGTCCTGAGTGTCAATCTTAGCTAGTGTAAACCAGTATATTGGGGGAGTTATCCATGAGAATAAAATATCTGATTATCGTATTAAGCCTGTTTGTCAGCAGTCTGGCCTTTGCAGATCATGGCCTGATTACAAAGCCCAGCGCCTTCAGCGTCAAGGAAACCATTGACCGCCTGGAGAATGCAGTCAAAAAGAAGGGTATCAGTGTTGCATTACGTTGGTCGCATGATGAAAAGGCCAAACAAGTGGGTATTCCGTTAAGGCCGACCGAGCTGTTGCTCTTCGGTAATCCCAAGTTGGGTAGTCACTTTTTTACCAGTCGCCAGACTGCCGGTATTGATTTACCCTTGAAGGCACTGGCCTGGGAAGATGAAAAGGGCAAGGTCTGGTTAAGTTATAATAATCCGAGCTACATCGCCTCGCGCCATGGTATTAAAGACCGTGAAAACATCATCAAAAAAATGTCAGGTGCATTAGATAAATTATCGGATATCGCTACCAAGCCATAAAGGCCAGTTGAACTTGTCCAGAAATCAGAAACGCAAACAGCGTAACCGGCCTTCATCGAATGAACTAGGTGAGGAAGAGCTGTTGCGCCTGCTGCATGATGAATTGTCAATGCTAAGCTTCAGTATAGAAGAAGGCGCGGCAGGTCAGTTTGCCCGATTTGTACGCTTATTGCATAAGTGGAACTCGATTTACAATCTGACTTCTGTGCGTGACATGAAGCAGATGGTCTCACGTCATATACTGGATTCAGTGGTGATCGGTCCCCACCTGCAAGGCCAGCAGGTGCTGGATGTTGGTTGTGGTGCGGGTTTGCCCGGTATTCCATTGGCTATCATCTATCCAGACAGGCAGTTCACTTTATTGGACAGCAACAATAAAAAAACACGCTTTGTACAGCAGGCAGTCGTTGAGCTAAACCTGGATAATGTCGTCGTGGCAACGGAGCGCGTAGAACTTTACAAGCCCCTGCAAGTGTTTGATACCGTGGTGGCGCGTGCTTACAGCTCTATCGAAAATTTACTCAATGGGGTACAGCATATGTTAGTGAAAAACTCTCAAGTATTGGCGATGAAGGGGACCTATCCATTAGCCGAGCTTGAGTCAATTCCTGCTGCCTTTGAACTGCAGCGAGTTGAGCCCTTACTGGTGCCGGGAATGGATGCCGAGCGCCATCTGGTTATTTTAAAATACCTGGCTGCTGATGNNTCCGTTTAGCCTGTGGGCCACATCTGCGCTATAATCATTTTTTCACCTCTCGGGATCAGCCCTGTTATCGCTTACCCGGAAAACTGTTGGTTTGATTCCGTATGAAACAATCTATTAATATCCTCTTTTTGTTTAGTATTTATTTTATGTCGACATTGGCCTGTGCTCATCCAGAGCAACAACATACTGACAATTCCTGGTGGTGGGATAGTGACTGGTGGGAAAAAGGCAAGATAGCGCCCCCTCGTAATTATGATGTGGTGATACGAGAAACCAGTTACATGAATGGCGATATAGAAGTGCCCGTGCAGATTTATCGCCCTAAACAGGCCGGGCAATTTCCAGGTGTATTATTTGTTCATGGCAGACCGGGTCTGGTCAAGGATATCAAGCGCCTGGCCTATTGGGTGGCCGCGCGAGGTTTTGTCGTATATGCACCCGATTTATATTTTGGGCGTGATATCGACCCGCGACCGATTGCCCATGACTATATCCTCGAGGATGATCTCAACAAAGGCCTGGACCACATGATGTCGCAAAAGGATGTGCAGGGTGACAAAGTGTGTGTCTATTCGCATACGCGTGGTGGCTACTATTCACTCAAATTGGCCGTGAGCAAAAAAAGACAAGAGGATAAACTGGCCTGTTATGTCTCGTTTTATCCTCATTGGCAGGACCCTAATGAGCCTGAGCCGATGCAGGTATACAGCTATGCCAATGAGGCCGATGACCTGAAGATCCCGTCGTTGGTATTTTATGGTGATGAAGAGCAGTATCAACGTCGACGGGTTATCGAAACTGCGGCTGAAAATATGTTAAAAAAGGGCAGGCCGGTGCAGCTGGTCATGTACCCTGGTGTACAGCGCGGTTTTGACTTCCGACCCGAGCGCGTACGCGTATTTGCCGACGATCTGGCGACCAAGGATGCCGTGGTTCGCGCGGCCCGTTTCATGCGACACCACCTGGGAGCAAAATGATCTCATGCCGTGGATCCTGGGTTTCATGACAGATTTACGGCCACAGAATGATCGTACCGGTAAAGGCAAATATATTTTATTGAGTTCTTGGCTGATTCTATGGTTGTCTTATGGTCTGACGGTCAACGCAAATGCATGATTAAACAATCATTTAAACTAGATCGAAGGGTTATTTCATAACAATAAATATGCTAGGGTTAAAAGCAGACAATGCTACAGTTTCCTTTTAAATAGGGCTACAATAAGTTTCATCTTTCGGTTACAAGAAGAATATGGGCAGGATAATCGCAGTCACTAATCAAAAAGGGGGAGTAGGTAAAACTACGACTTCAGTGAATCTGGCCGCCTCGTTGGCGGTGACCAAGCGTCGTGTCCTGCTCATTGACCTGGACCCGCAAGGCAATGCCACGATGGGCTCAGGCGTCAATAAAAATGAGGTTGAGCTCACCACGTGCGATGTGCTACTCGGGGAATCGGCTATCCAGGATGTTATTCAGAAAAACAGCGAGGTCGGCTTCGACATATTACCGGGTAATGCTGACCTGACTGCAGCGGAAGTTGGCCTGATGAATGCTGACAATCGCGAGCAGAGATTACGCCAGGCCCTGGAGCAAATCGACGAGCAATATGACTATATACTCATCGATTGTCCGCCTTCATTGAATATGTTGACAATCAATGCCCTGGTGGCAGCACATGGGGTCATGATCCCCATGCAATGTGAATATTATGCCCTCGAAGGGCTGACTGCACTGATCGATACCGTTAACCAGATACGTGAGTCGGTCAATGAAAATCTTGAAATAGAGGGCCTGTTGCGAACCATGTTTGATCCGCGAAATAACCTGGCAAACCAGGTATCGTCGCAACTGATCCTGCATTTTGGCAACAAGGTCTATCGCACGATGATACCCAGGAATGTCAGATTGGCTGAAGCACCCAGCCATGGTTTACCTATTTTGAATTATGATAAAACTTCACGGGGCGCGCTTTCATACCTGGCTCTGGCAGGAGAATTAATACGCAGGGAAGAGCAACGTAGCGAACTGGCATCACAAACGGCTACGGCTTGAAACAATCACTGGATAAATTTTACTAGACTCTCATGGCAACTAAAAAACGTGGATTAGGGCGCGGGCTGGATGCGTTGTTAAGCGGCTCGAATACAGCGCCGAAACAGACAGTTGAACCTTCTGCCAATACAGTGGATGGCGAATTGCGTCAACTGGCTGTTGATCGCTTGCAGCGCGGACAATATCAGCCGCGTACCGATATGCATCAGGAGAGCCTGGAAGAGTTGGCGGATTCTATTCGTGAACAAGGCCTGGTACAGCCCATCGTGGTCAGGCCGGTGGCGAGAGACAAATACGAAATAATTGCTGGTGAACGGCGTTGGCGTGCGGCCCAGATGGCTGGCTTGCATGAGGTTCCGGTGGTAATACGCGATGTGAATGATCGTGCTGCCATTGCCATGGCGCTGATTGAAAATATTCAGCGCGAAAACCTCAATCCCATAGAAGAAGCGCGTTCGCTATATCGACTCATGCAGGAATTCGAACTGACACAGCAACAGGCAGCCGAGGCAGTCGGCCGATCGCGCAGTGGTGTCGCCAATCTATTGCGTCTGCTTGAGCTCAATGATGAGGTCAAAGCATTGCTGGAAAAACGCCTGCTGGAGATGGGGCACGCACGTGCCTTACTGGCATTGAAGGGCTTGCCGCAAACAGAGGCTGCTAATAAAGTCGCCGACCTGGGGATGTCCGTCCGTGAAACTGAACAGATGGTACGCAAGCTGACCGAGCCGGCAAAACCCGCCAATCCATCCCTGGCTCCAATTAAAGATCCTAACATAAGACGGCTCCAGGAAGACTTGTCGGAAAAACTGGGCGCGTCAGTGCAATTACTCTGCAAGTCGAATGGTAAGGGTAAAATGGTTATAACGTTTAATAGTAATGACGAACTGGATGGTATCCTCGAACATATCAAGTAGGATCTGAATCCGGCTTGTATCAGGCCTATTAGCGACGAGTCTTTTGGCTAACGGTTATTCACATGTAATGTTAAGTTATTGTTACGTTGGAAAATTCATAAAATCAATCTCCCCACACCCTACGAAAATAGCGTAATAGATTGTTATTTAATAATATTATCGTCAATAGTTTTAATTTCGAAAATATAACGATAGATCACATGCCCTATTTCANTTTTTCCTGTCCACAGAGTTATCCACAGGTTTGTATGCCCTTATTTCAGTTAAATTGGCTGACCAAATCCAGGCCGCATCAGGCTTGTTTATTTGGGCCAGATGTCGTTTAATCCTACTGCGTAGTTAGTCGCCCCTGAAATATTCACAACCCATTGAAAACAAGAATGAAACAATAAAAAAACAGGTATAAAAACGTCCAGAAACAGGTAATATTAGGCAATAAACTGGACGAAAGAGTTACAAGCTATGTTAAAAGACAAGGAAACAGACTCGGGGCAAATGAATTTTCTGCACGCCGATTTGCTAGATCAATTGAATCCAAAACACCCCTTATTAAGGCTGGCCAAAAACATCCCCTGGGACTACTTTGAGAAGGAGTTCAGGCCCCTGTATTCAGATCAAGGCAAGCCGGCCAAACCGATTCGTTTAATGGTTGGCTTAAGCATCTTAAAACACCTGGAAGACCTCAGCGATGAAGTGCTGGTGCAACGCTGGGTACAAAACCCCTACTACCAGGTCTTCTGCGGGGAACGCGAATTTCAATGGAAGTATCCTTGTGATCCATCTGATATGAGCTATTTTAGAAAACGTATCGGTAGCGAGGGATTTGAAAAGCTATTATCGGCCTCCATTGCGTTGCATGGAGAAGCGGCTATCGAAGCAGAAATGACTGCCGATACTACCGTCCAGGAAAAGAATACCACCTTCCCAACGGACGCCAAACAGTATCGAAAGATACATAGCCAGCTATTGAAATTGGCCAGGGCAGAAGGCATCAAACTACCCCGCACCCATGAAAAAGAAGTCAAGCAACTGAAACAACACACGCGGTTTGCATCCCACCCCAGAAACCGTAAAAAAGCCAGACGAGCCGTCAAGCGGCTCAAGACCATAGCGGGTCGATTACTACGAGAAATACAGCGCCAAATGAACGCAGCACAGCAACAAAATCACCATGAGATCCTGAGTCGTTATCAGCGTGTACTGAAACAGAAGCGTGGCGATAAGAACAAGATCTACAGCCTGCATGAACCCCACATCTACTGCATGAGTAAAGGCAAGGATCACAAGCGTTATGAATTTGGAACCAAAGCCTCCATCGCCAAAACCCGCGACTCAAACATCATTATTGGGGCATTGGCCTTTGAAAAAAACATCTACGATGGGCACACTCTGCCCGAGGTATTATTACAAGTGAAACGCATCATGGGGATTGTTCCTGAAATCTGTTTGGGTGATCGTGGCTATCGCGGAAAAAGCAAGATCAACGATACCCGGATACTCACCCCGAAACCCGCGACAAAACGGGCCAGCCAAGCGATGAAAGATGAAATGCGGAAACGGTTCCAGCGGCGAGCCGCCATCGAACCGGTTATTGGCCACCTGAAGTCTGACCACCGATTAGGCAGGAACTTCTTAAAGGGCTTTACAGGTGATCAAATCAACCTCCTGATGGCCGCGGCAGCGTTTAACTTCAAGAAGTGGATGAGGGAAGTTTATTGTTGGTTGAAAAATACCAGGCAAATAGTTATCTGGATTATGAATACAGGTCAATATCTGAAGAGGTGTACTTGAATAGGGGTATTTCAGGGTCGACTAAATAAGGTGATTGCGGTACTTGTATCCTTTCAGTGTTGACCCTATTATGCCTTAAATAAGGAAGATCAGGTTGATTCGAAATACTATGTCATTGCAAGCGCAGCGTGGCTTGATTTAAAATGTGGTGTCATTGCGAGTACCCACAGGGCATAAACTACGCGTG
>JGI24023J19991_10002590_pt1 | contig 13129 bp, 14 predicted proteins | sample Cruoilmetagenom1_FD_19991 | JGI IMG/M metagenome (IMG submission 19991)
GGGTATGCCCTATTATTAAGTGCGCGCGACCAGTACCATCTTTATTACTTACAAAGAAGATATATTAAACCTATATTCTTCAGGTAAATCAGATGGGTAAGTATCGGCATTAGTACCCCAAGGACTTATTTCTAAGCAGAAACTATCTATATTCCAAATGCATAATTTGCACATAAAGACAATTTCCTTTAAATGATTATTTACCTCAATGTCATTCTTAGATTCATTTATTACTATCTTCATATCTTCAATAAGCTCTAACATATCTAAAACTGTCATCAAAATAGAAGGATCGCAATCATCTACATACCTCAATACCTTAAATTTTTCCCCATCATCTTCCCTTTCTAAAAAACTACTATTTCTCAAATGTTCAGAACGATATATAACTCTATTGTGCTTATCTACTGCACCCAGATCGTTCGGAGACATTTTTCTGTAAATACTAATAAATTGCATGGCTTACTCACTTTACAACCTAATGACGTTAACTAAGATCATCTCACATACCATGGGCAACTTATCCTGATAATGTTTTAATATTAGTATTCCGATATAGACTTATATAAGTGGAAATAGTTCAAAGTTGTTAATAATACTATTCAAATTAAAATACCTGGCACTAAAAAGATAGTAAGCACGAGCATACAGTTCGATGCCTGTATAGCGCATCGATCACAAATGACTGTCTCCCCAGATAGATTATATGCAACACTGTAATCTTGAAAAATATTACTATGATAATTTAGCCTAGTTAGGCATTGCTGTTTGACGTAAGTAAATCTACCTTCGACAAATTTGAGGCGGTTCAAATATGAATTCATTTAGCACAGTTGAGAAGTTACTAGCTAAGCAGAGTTATCCTACGATAGAGAAAAAACCTGAACATAGGCTTGAAGCAGAGGTTATTCTTTTAGAGTATGGTGTCAAAAAAGACAGTGGATTTTTTAAATTATATACAAAATATTTTTTAAGCGCTTTAGATCATCGTTATGGCGCAAGCGAAATAGTTGATCCTCTACCGACAAGAAGTTTCATTCCTAGAGTAAAATTCGCACATGAAGTTTGGGGAGTTCCTAAGAACTATATTCTATTCAGTACAGGCGAAGGTGAAGGAGGCTATTTGTATAACATAGAAGATGATAGTGTATGGGATTTTAATATGGGTCAGCTACAGCCACTAGCCGACGGTACATTACCGCATTGGGATAGCTTTTACGAGTTTATGATTTGGTATTTGAGCGATGAAGAAGATGCTTGATGATTTTTATCATAAAGCCTAACTAATTAAGTTGGATCTAATTTTTCCAACTCCTTTATTCATAGCAAGATGAAGGCAAATGGAATGAAATCTTCCCTAGCTTTGAACAATCTTAGATTGTTCAACAAGTACACTGCGAAGTACACTACAGTTATCACAAGAATTCAAACTCTTAATACCACTAGCCTACAGCCAAATATTCAAGTCCTCACTAGGGTACCGAACCATTGAAAGCACCTGATTGGTTCGCTATATATTTCTTAAAATGAATCCTTCTAGTATTATCGCTTCTACTAGCACGATTAATGACTCCTCTTTCAGAGAAGATTAACATGAGTAATATGCAACGATTGAAATCAACATTGTTAAATAAAAGTAACGGTAAATGGTATCAGAAGGGTAAATGGTATCAGCGCGATAAGCTATACACAGGCATTATCTTCTTTGATAAACCAGACCATCAACTTGAAGCTTATGAAGTTAAAAACGGAGAGATTAGTAAACCGTATGTCTCACCATGTCAGATAGGGTTACCTTCACCTATTCAAATAGACTCTTCAGGGTTTTGTAATGAAGATGAAGACGAGTATGGTTGTGGAACAATACCGCAATTTTATCAAGGCAAATTATATCAAGGTATGTCATATACCTTCAATGAAGGTATATGCGATAGAGAGATCTATACCATTGAAAATGGCGAAACAGAAAATCAAATTATGTGGAGAACAAAACTCCATGAGCCATCCATGTTTGAACTTCGATACGAATATGATCAATCAGGCTTCTACTATAGAAACAGTAGAGATGATATAAATTTTGGTTATAGCAAAACTTGTAAAAAAACCAATCGGCTTGAAGACATAGATATCACATACATCCCAAAATTAAATCGTATAAAACGTTTTACAGCTATAGATGATATTATTCACTCAAAAAACTACCTCGATTGCCCCATCCCTGTGCCAGGGATATATGAACTGATAGAAAATTATCAACATTTTACATTTGATACATTCATACGTTTGAGGATAAGCGAAGATATTGTAGAAGATTTGTTCGATAAATGGGCAAAGAACAATAGCTTTATACACGTGGAGTTTATGTACATCACTGGATTAAACGGACTCTATAATTTAGAAATATTTAATGATAAAGAGGTTTTTAATAGTTTAAAGGAGCTACGTCTCGAAGAAAGTGAGGTGCTACCCCAAAAAATTGAGCAGCTGAAAAAATGTAGTAATAACTTTAAATTAGTTATCTATAAATAGATCTATGAGGGCTAAATTGATATTTTTAATATTAGATGTGCATTATCAAACAGACGTGGTACAAAAGCTGGACAGCGCTAAAGTAGCTGGCATACGTTTTCAAGGTATAGAGACTAATGAGATATTAAGTGAGCATACTGTCAACGTGAACAATGTTGCGCCTTATGAGTCAGGACAATTTTATAAACGAGAATTGCCCTGCTTACTGGCTTTAATTAACCAGATTGATGAACCCTTTGATGCAATTATCATAGACGGCTATGTATTTTTAGACGGTGTTACCAAAGCAGGATTGGGTAAGTATTTATACGATAATCTCGCTAATAAAAAGCCTATCATCGGTATTGCTAAAAACCATTTTTACGACATTACTGAAGACTATGCCGTTTGGCGAGGAATAAGTAAGAACCCAATATATGTAACTAGTATTGGTATAGAAATCACGAAGGCTAAAGAGATGGTAAGTAGGATGGGTGATGACCATCGAATGCCCAAGATGGTTACTTACGTAGATAAACTAGGCCGTGTCATCAATTAGGATATCTATACCTATTGAAATAATTTGCGCTACAGCCAAATCCTCAATAGATAGCAGCCCTTATTCCCATAACGGGGCTTATGGTAAATAGTTTTAGATCGATAAAAGTAGGATTCAGAAGTATTTGGGCTATAAATCGCTAAGACATATGAAGTTTTTTTATTACCGTCAAGCTGTGTAACTAAAAGCTCCTCAGTTAGTATCTACAGATTTGATAGCAGGGGGCAGCGTGGGGTATGCTGTTAAATCTCTAGAACCAAACTTGGGAAGTTTTAATCAAGCGGCGTTGCAATAAAACTCATGATGAACCTGTCTAGGTGACTTCATCCCCAAACCCTTGTGAGTTCTAGTTTGATTGTATTCAGGCTCAATATACAACTTGTAAAACTTTACTAAAGCTTATCAGGTTATTATTTTAATAAGTAATTTTAGAAAAACTTATTTAATTTAATTGATGTAGAATTAAACAAGTGTACTCACCTAAACTATAATTTCCGTTTTCTGTGCTGACCCTTATTAAAAAAGGAGTTCTTATGAAAAAGCTTGCCGCTTGTCTTGGTTTTGCCTTGGCTTGTATCTCTACCTCTCATGCCCAAACCATCGCTGGTTACAGCTTTGAAAAATACCCTGCTAAAATCTATAACGGTAAACAAGCGCCCTTAAAATTAGGTGACTGGAGCTCTTTTCGTACTCGTCTGAAAGCAGCTCATAAAGAGGGTGACATTAACTTCGCGGGTAACTATATCGTAACAACTTGGGGCTGTGGTACAAGCTGTGTGTCAGGGGCTATGATTGATAAACGTACTGGCAAAGTATACGATATTCCACTGGGTGAAACTGAGGATAGTATCACCCCTTATGAAAGTGGCGCAGAATGCTTCGCAGACGGAGCAGAACTCGATGATGACGAACGTTTGGCTTTCTATTCCAATAGCCGCTTATTTATCAGCCGCAATTGTGAAGGCGAGAAAGTCAACGAAACCACCGGTAAACAACTTATCACCTATTATGTCAATATTTGGGATGAAAAGTCCAAGACATTCAAACTAAAAAAGGTTCAGCAATCTAAACTCGTTACAGTGGACTACAGTGAATTTTAAACCAAGTTTTTTCTGTATTTACCTTTTAAAGCCAAGTTTTTAGCCTAAACTTAGCTCATACTACTCCCTATCTTTTTTAGATGCCTTAGTTTGGGCTATCTTGACGAAAGAAATCAACCACCTCAACATTGTAGTAGCACACTAAATTTGGACTGCATTTAAGAGAAGATATATTGCATACGAAAAAGCCAGACAACCTAAGTTGTCTGGCTTTAATATTTTGAACGACTTATCTATGATTATGTTCCCGCCACACAGCATGCTCACATACCTCACAGCACCAACTGTCTTTTGAGCGCATATAAGGAATGTCTGCTGGTATCTGTAAAGGGCACACATAACCACAGTATTCGCATCGCACATCATCTAAATAAGCAAAACACTCACCGATTGTCTCAAACAGTACTCGAGTGCTTATTCTATACTTCTCACAGATGGTTTCTACATGCACGATATAATCACTTGCGTTATCATATGACCAGTAATCCTCACAGATTCTTAAATCGCGTGCGTTCTGCGTCATATTCGGCTGAAGCTTTACACTCATCACATTCTCCTTAGTAGCCGACATAGTGAGAGTGCGGTAGTAGCTCATAAAGCTCGCTCTGAAGCTGACAACGCATATCCTCAATCACATAGTCAAAACTCACATCCAAGCGCTTCTGTACCCATACACGCATCGCCATATCGTTATCAAAGCAGCATTTCACTCCTAAGAAACGTGCGAGTTGATGACCAGATGAAATATACAACTCACGCATCAATGCATTAGCAATAAGGTTTGCATCTGTACTGATTGCACCATCAGGTTTAAACTCACCAAACAGCTCCTCATAATTGATAATTGTCATATTGACGCCTCCTTGTCAGTTTGTGCATTAGAGCTATTCGATGCGCTTGTCAGTTTCTCCTTACTCGCTAGTAGCAAATTATCCATCGCTGAGCCATCTTGACGGGTGATATCAGGTACGTAGCGGCTATACACCCGAAACAGCATCTCCGTACTACTGTGACCCATCTGGCGAGCTATCCATTCAGGATTCTCACCAGCAGCCAGCCAAAGCGTCGCTGCCGTATGCCGAGTCTGATAAGCCCGCCGATGTTTCAAACCGAGGAGGGCAAGGGTGGGTTTCCATACCCTTCTATTAACATTACGGTATTCCATCGGATTGCCTTGTGAGTTGCAAAACACAAACTCTGACTTACCAAAGGTGCGCGTCTTCTGCTCTAGCAAGGCATCATAGACCAACTGTGACATCGCAATATCACGTTGTGAACCTAACGTCTTAGTCGGGCCCATCTCACCATTTACTAATGCACCACGGATACTGATCTCACGCCGATCAAAGTTAATACAGTCCCACTTCAGTCCATCAATCTCACTGGTACGCATTCCTGTAAAAAAGCGAATGGTGTAGTAGGGCCTATAATCAGCTCGGACATGCTTTAAAATCAGCCATACTTCACTCAGTGTGAACGGGTTTACATCTGGACGAGCTTGCTTGAGATTCTTAATATTTTTATAAGGCATCTCAAACTCATGGCGATCTGACGCTTCTTCTAGTATCATACGAAGAAGTATCATGATCTGGTTGATCCGTGCTACTGACAGACTTGACTGACCATCTTTACCGTAACGAACTTTGGCGAGGGAGCTACGGAAGGTCAGCAAGTCTGGTTTTTTTATCGCATGTACCGCTTTACCACCAAACTCAGGTAGCAAGTACTTGTTCAAAATAATCTGCGTCTTTTGCCGATAACTCGGCCGCCATTCAATCTTCTTCTCCTCATACCAAATATCGACAAACTGCCTAAAGGTTGGATTGCGACTGATACAAGCTTCGGCTCTATCAGCCAGTGCTGTCATCTCTTTTAAACGCGTACTCTTTGGAAAGTAAGCGCCATAGTCAAAAATGCCTAGGGTTATTTCTGCTTCCATTTTTTTCAAAACAGTCGCTAATTTTTTTCTGTTAGCTGGGTTATCTTCCAAACTAGTCTTTTCTCGACAACGTATACCTAGATAGTAGAAGTCGGCGATTAGTTTGCCAAACCGTCCTTGTATAGTAGCCATAGTAATTCTCCTTTTATTACTGAAGTGCCATACCGTTGATGGCGCTCATAACCGGCTTACACATATCTTCTTCAATACGCTCCCAGACATATAAAATCTTGCGACCGCCGAAAGGGCGGATGTAATGAATGTTCTCAATCAAAACAGTGTCTTTCATTTGATTGCGGATAGTACGTGGGTCGTACTTGATACGTTCGGCTAGCTCATCAGTTGTTAAATAAGTATTGCTCATGATATTTACCTCTTTTCAGTTATTAAGTCATCGCATTAAGTGATAGAATAAAAATTATTTTATTAACCTGTAAAAATGCATCTTGAAGGAATCAGTTAATATTTACCCGCTTAGAGGTAATTAATAACCGATTTGTGTACTATATTATCTTTTTACCTCAATGTAAAGCATTTTTACCCGAAAAGAGGTATTAATTATGATTGTGTCTAAACTTCCTGTGATTCTGGCAGAGAAAAAACTGCGCGTAGCAGATGTTGTAAGAGCAACAGGCATGAGCAAATCAACGCTTCATAAACTATATAATGAAGAGTCCTCAAGAATTGATTTCAATACTATTGACCAGTTATGTGAGTTTTTAGATGTGCAGGTGGGTGACTTATTTATTTACAAGCCAAATGTTAAAGATGATGATGAAGAATCTTGAAAACTATCAAACAGAAAATATATATGCAGAGAAATAAGTGGCAAAGCCATATATACAAGGCACTTCAAAGCATAGAATTAAGGTTGGGGTTATTTTTTATATTTACTTTTCCATGATTTGGTCACGTTTTGGTCACGCTATGAGCTCAATTTATAAAAGCAGTGGAAAAGCAAAAACGATGCTAATAAAATATTTCTTAGCATCGTTTTTTATAAAGGTAAGAATAATAAGTTGGGGTCGATTACAAAATCAGTGTTTATAGCGTGGACACGAAATGGTCACGTTTTGGTCACGGTGCTGATTTTTGAGCTTTTAATATGTTAGTTAAACTTAGCAATTAGACTGAGTCACTCATACTGAAAAACACTACAACCCCCGAAAATTGGATAAAAAAAAGCCTCACTGTTAAGTGAGGCTTTTTAAGTATTTGGAGCGGGAAAAGAGATTCGAACTCTCGACCCCAACCTTGGCAAGGTTATGCTCTACCACTGAGCTATTCCCGCTAATTATCAATTAACTATCGTCAGTTGATGAAGGCGTATTATACGCAGTTTTTCGAAGGTGTCAATACCTATCACGAAAAAAAGTAAAAGTTAGCACATTAGCTATGTCATCCGCCCCTCATCGTATGTTATAACAGATAGTTATATTCTACATTCCAAAAGATTTGCATTAAATAAATAAGCTGGGATGCGGTTTATAGTGAGCAACCATCATATACACCATTATCAATACTTATAATGATAAGTCATAAGGATAAAAAATGAGTCAACAATATACAATCGCTGATTACTTATTTGATCGTATCGCTGAAGCGGGTGCGACAGAAATATTTGGCGTGCCCGGTGATTTTAATTTAACGTTTTTGGATAACGTGATTGCTTCTGATAAATTGCGTTGGGTTGGTAACACCAATGAGCTAAATGCTGGTTATGCTGCTGATGGCTACGCACGCGAGCGTGGCTTTGCCGCTATGGTGACCACCTTTGGCGTGGGCGAGCTGTCGGCGATTAATGCCACTGCAGGCTCTTTTGCCGAGTATGCACCGGTACTGCATGTGGTCGGTGCACCAAGCACGGCGTTACAAGATTCAAAACGCCGGATTCACCATACTTTAGGTGATGGCGTATTTAATCATTTTATTAAAATGGTTGAACCCGTCACCGTCGCTCGCGCGCATATCACGCCCGATAACGCGGCCTCTGAGATTGATCGCGTCATTCGCTTGATTCTTAAAAAGCATCGCCCCGGCTATTTATTATTATCACCAGATGTGGCGAAAACACCGATTTATCCACCAACAACCAAGCTTGATGACAGCCAAGAAGATATTACTAGCCAAGCAGCATTGGCCGATTTTAAACAAGCGCTAATAGAATTTTTACCTAATAAAACCACCACTTTGATGGCAGATTTGATGGTACATCGTTTGGGGTTACAAAATCAGCTAAAAGCCTTAATCGCTGATACCGACATTCCTTATACCACGCTGTCATGGGGTAAAACCCTTCTTGATGAAAACAGTGAGCGTTGGGCGGGTACTTATGCAGGCGTGGCATCACGTCCTGTGGTTAAAGACGCGGTAGAAAATTGCGAATGCTTAATTAAAATCGGCGTGCAATATACCGATACTACCACTGCAGGTTTTAGCCAAGATATTGATGAAAAAGTCGTGGTCGATTTGCATTATGAGCGTGCGTCTATCAGCGGTCGAAACTTTGCGCCGATTGCACTAAAAGATGCTCTGCAAACCCTGCATGAAGTCATGACCTCGGGTATTGAGATTGTGCCCAAGCAATTCTGCAAAGAGATGAAGCCGCATGAGCAAAATGGCAAGGATGATGAGCCGATTCGCCAAGATGACTTATGGCATATCATCGCTGACTCTCTCGATGATAAAAACCTCGTGTTCTCTGACCAAGGTACGGCGTACTTTGGTATCAGTGATGTGCGTCTGCCAGAAGGCGTGACCTCTTATGGGCAACCGATGTGGGGCTCAATCGGCTATACCTTGCCAGCGAGTTTGGGTGGTGCTATTGCTTCACCGCATAAGCGTAGTATCTTATTGATTGGTGATGGCTCTGCTTTATTAACAGTGCAAGAAATCGCGGTAATGATTCAAGAGCGCATCAATCCGGTGATTGTACTGATTAATAATGACGGCTATACCGTTGAGCGGGCGATTCATGGTGAAAACCAGCGCTACAATGACATTCCTAAGTGCGACTGGCAGATGATGCCAAAAGCCTTTGGGGCGACGGAAGAAAATAGCTTAATTATGAAAGTGGAAACCGCTGGCGAATTAAAAGCGGCGTTGAAAAAAGCCGCTGCCACCAAAGATAAGTTGGTGATGTTAGAGGTGATTGCAGATAAGCATGACATTCCACCATTATTGGCTGATATCAGCGCCGCCCTTAAACCAAAATAGCCTAAGTAATATGAAGGGTTTTAAATTAAAATAGATTAATACTTTTTAATCACTTTATTTATTAAAACCATACATTAAAAAAGCTTATAAACAAACCCCTATTTGGCGTCATGCTAAATAGGGGTTTTTTATGTTGTAGCATGGCAATTTTTATAACATTAATAATTCGTGTGGCTAAGGTTTTATGGCGCTAATGATTTATTATCGACCATTTTGCTTGGGATGTTCATTATCATGCTAAATTATGCGATTAACACGTGATAGGAGATGGGCCATCATGATTTGGCTAAAAATGCTTATTGGCGCTTTGATGGTATTACTGATTCAACTTTTTGCGCAGACGCGCTTCTTTTATTTGGCAGCCTTGGCACCGCTGTTTCCCACATTTACCTTAATTAGCCATTTTATTGTCGGCACTGAGCGTAGTCCTGCTGACTTAAAGGTGGCATTGATTTTTAGTATGTTGGGTGTCATTCCGCATCTTATTTATACCTTGGTGGTGTTTTTTAGCATCAGTTATGTCAGCTTATATAAGGCGCTTTTATTGGGCGTGGTCGCTTGGACAGTGGCAGCGGCTATCTTAGTGATTGCATGGCAATACATTCAAGCTTAATGGTGGTTAAAAAACGGCAATATTTTCTACCATTCAAACAATAGAGTAAAAGTGGCTTTTTATAAACTGATGTTTTAGAAGCTGATAAAGCAAATGAAACGATTAATAAATGACTAATAAAGGATTTTAAGACGATTGCTATGAATATAGGTTCTCTAGCTTTGGTCAACGATGTTATTCTTAAGGACGGTTTTATTATTTTGTCTGCAATATCAAACACGATGCTATCCGCCGCAAAATAAGGTCAATATCAATATAAAGGTTAGTACTTAGATCAATACTATCGCAATCATTCCACTCGTTATCACTGATAAAATAGGGCTTAAAAAAAGATGGATACCTTAAATATCCTGTATCTCGTAGGAGCAGTTTTAATTTTTGCCAGTATCATGGCAAGCACGTTATCGGCGCGTTTGGGCGTTCCTCTTTTGCTATTGTTTTTAGTCGTTGGGATGCTGGCGGGTGAAGAAGGCCTGTTAGGTATTGAGTTTTCTCAATACGGTCTTGCGAACTTTGTCGGGCAAGCGGCATTGGCTTGTATTTTATTAGATGGTGGACTGCGCACCTCTTTTAAATCTTTCCGAGTCGGGCTAAAACCAGCCATCACGCTTGCCACGTGGGGCGTACTTGCGACGGTCATGATACTGGGTGTGTTTGTCACGTGGCTGCTCGATGTCGATTGGCGCTTTGGATTATTGATGGCGGCTATTGTCGGTTCAACCGATGCGGCAGCGGTATTTTCATTGCTGCGTAATGGCGGGGTTAAGCTTAACGACCGCGTCCAAGCGACGTTGGAGCTAGAATCCGGTGCCAATGACCCGTTAGCTATTTTATTAGTGACAGGGTTGATTGCTTTAAATGTTGACCCTGCCGGACAGACAGTATTTGGCTTTTTAGGCTTGCTGTTACAACAGCTTAGCTTTGGCCTCGGTATGGGTTTGCTGTTTGGCTATTTATTGTCAAGGTTATTGCCCAAGGTCCATCTGGCAGAAGGCATGTATGCCATCTTAATACTATCGGCTGGCTTGGCGGTGTTTGCAGCAACCAATTTAATCGGCGGCAGCGGGTTTTTAGCCGTTTATCTCACTGGGGTGCTGATAGGCAACCATAAAGTACGTTCAACCGAGCATGTCATGCGCGTGATGGATAGCTTTGCTTGGTTATCACAAGCGGTCTTGTTTGTGGTGCTGGGTCTACTGGTCACGCCATCAAACGTGCTCAATGTTTGGTATTACTCGGTCGCCATTGCCGCCTTTATGATTTTGATTGCTCGTCCTATTGCCGTTTATAGCAGCGTCAAACCTTTTAAATTTAAAGACAGAGAAATCGGCTTTATTTCTTGGGTTGGCTTGCGCGGTGCAGTGCCTATTACCCTTGCGATTTTACCGGTGATGGCGGGTATTGATGGCGCCTTTATGCTGTTTGATATTGCTTTTGGCGTGGTGGTTTTATCTTTGATTTTGCAAGGTACGACCATTCCCTTTATGGCGGATTTATTTAAAGTACGTATTCCCAATAATAAAGACCCTGAAGAAAAGCATGAGGTTTGGGTATCGGACAAAGCGAGTATTACGTTATATCAGTTCCAAGTAAAGTCAGGGGCGTTTGCGATTGGTCGCCATCCGATGGGCATCTCTAACCGCGTTAATCCTGATGAGATTAGTGTGTTTGCCTTGGTACGCGGGCAGCAGATTGTCATTGTCGATGAAAATACCAAGCTCAAATTCGGTGATAGCGTCTGGTATGCCATGCGCGGCAATCATGCCAGTCAAATAGCTAAGATTTTTAATGATACAACCTTAGACCGTAAAGCCATCGATGACTTTTATGGTGATTGGCTACTATCACCGAGCGTCAAACTGGGCGATTTGCCATTTTTTACTGGTGTCATGACCTCTGAGTCTTTGGTCGATAAGCTAAAATCTAAACCACAAGATAACGAAAAAAGCATGTGGGAGCAAACGGTTGCTGAATATGTCAAAGACAGCTTGGATATGGCGCCGGTATCGGGTGACACCGTGGCGATTAATGATGAATGGTCACTGGTTATCAAAGAAGTCGATGATAAAGGTAAACTTAGAACCATAGGCTTAAAACGCGAAGAGCTACCCAAGGCGGGGTAGCTGTTTGCCGTTGTTATTTATCGTTATTGTATATACAAAGCTCGTGATTCTATAAAAACCCAGTCATTTGCTGTAGAAAATCAGCGACGTGCTTATGCAGATTTTCTCGATAGGCCCAATGATGCTTGACCTCATAACTTGCCTCATTGGGCAACAGTATTTTCATCATCCCCATCTCTTCATAACGCTTTGCCAAGTCATTGGGCAAGTAGCCGACATGATGACCCGCCAAAATCAACTGCGCGGTCGCCTCCATATGGTAAGTGGTGGCGCTTAACGTTTTTGGGCGGACATGATTGATACTCAAATCAGTAATATAGCCTCGTTTTATCCATGGATAGTTTTGTTCCAAATCCTCAAAGGTTAAACCGTCTGCCTCATAAAATAGCCGATGCTCGCGTCCGCAGCAGACGACTTGCTTTTCGATAAATGCGGGCTGAAAGGTCAATAGGGGTGGGAAGCTGCCAAAATAGCCCACGCCAATATCACTTTCATTACTTAAAAGCTTATCGAGCATACTCTCAGGGCTTTGCACATCGATAGAAAAGTGTATCAATGGATTATTACGATAGCTCGCTGCCAAGCACTGACGTAACGCATCATAAAAAACCGTTGGCATTTGATCGATAAGACACAGTCGAATATGACCGCCGCGTACCGAATCTAATTGCCGAATATAATGCAATTGATGCTGAAAGCTTGCCACCGCTTCGGTAAAACTTAAGCAAGCCTCGTAAACTGCTGCACCGTCTTCAGTGAGCTTAAAACCCGCGCGCCCACGATGACAAAGCGTCATACCCAAACGATCCTCTAAATGGGTTAAATGACCGCTGATGACAGACGGCGTGACATTTAAGCGTGACTGCGCGGCGGTCACACCTTGACACTCTACGATGGCCATAAAGCTACGTAAGGTTTTGACATCAATTTTTATTAATTCATCTAGCATCGAAAGTCATGTCCCCGTATCTATTGTCTTAACCGATTTTTTTATAAAACTTCTATAAATAACGAATAAATCAAAGTTACTACGAAAAATCAGAAGTTTACTTCTAAATTTTACCATGGTCT
>JGI24023J19991_10002592_pt1 | contig 13123 bp, 13 predicted proteins | sample Cruoilmetagenom1_FD_19991 | JGI IMG/M metagenome (IMG submission 19991)
GGAGCTAATAGATATGGGCTATAAACCAGGGCCGCTATTTAGCGAGATACTAAACGCTGTAGAGGAAGCTCAGCTCGAAGGGGAAATAGCAAACTCTGAAGAAGCCATTGAATTGGTAAGCAGTAAATACCCTCTATAGAGGCCGTTTGTATCGTTCTTTAAACTAAAGGGGTAAAAGAGAATTAGTTAAAAGTCCCTTCAGGATAGTCTGAGGAAACATACCAGAGCTTCCCGATCTTAATCCAGGTATCTTCCACCATCACGCTCTCTTCTACAACGGAGGGGTACTTAAAGTATGTGTAGTAGACTCTGATAACAGCTCTGTCAGTGTTACCGTCATTATTACTTTCAGACGTATCTTCACTCTCATCTAAGACCCCGGAATCGATGAAGGTTACGTCTTTAATCTGATAAGCCGTGACATTCAGGTCTTTTTGATTCCTGAATACGAAGTTCTCATATTCCCTGGCACTCTCCGGATCCACAAACTGCGCAGCCTTCTCGTAGTACTTCCACTGGATAAGTTTGTAATACCGGTCGGATGAATACTGAAATGACTCCCTATCGTCCTGTTGCATAAGATCCTTAGCTGTTCCGCAGCCAAGTACTAACATAAGCGTAAGGAGATAAAAGAAAAGGGAATTCCTCATAACTGAAGAAATATCATATTCTATATTTTATCAAATGTCCACGTAATTAGAATTAACCCAAAGCTAAGAGAGGGAGCTTTATTAAAGCTCCCTCACGGACTTTAAGGTTAAATTTTTCCCTGTAGCAAAAATGCTATCAAAAGAGCGTATATTACGAGAGATTCGATAAGAGCAAGACCGATAATCATCGGAGTAAGAATTTTTGAGCTTGCGCTTGGGTTCCTTGCAATACCGGTCAATGCAGCTGCGGTCGCTATACCCTGACCGTAACCTGCGATACCTGCCGCAATACCGATCCCTATGCCCGCGCCTAATGCAAGACCGAGCTTCGTAAGATCACCCCCGCCTCCTTCAGCAGCCATAGCAACATTCGGGACAAAAGCGGTAAGTATAGCCACTCCAAATATCGAAAGTAACGAAATAGCCTTATACATCTGTGTGCCTCCTTATAAATTGAGTTCGTTGTCGTTTTTTTAAACTTTTCATTTTCTGTTATTCAATTTCCGTATCATGCGCGGTCGCAAGAGTAATGTAAATAGTCGAGAGAATGGTAAAGATGAAAGCCTGGAGAAGTGAAACGAAAATACCGAGACCCACAAATATTGCGGGTACGACATAATGCACCAGGTTTGTGAACACTCCAAGCACCAAGTGGTCTCCCGAGATGTTCATGAAGAGCCTCAGTGAAAGCGACACCGGCCTCACAAAATGACTCACGAGCTCGATAAGAAACATAAGGGGGGCAAGGAAAAGCACGGGGCCTGCAAAGTGCTTTAGATAATTCAGACCGTTTTCCTTAAATCCGTAATAGTTGTACATGACAAATATAACAATGGCGCATGCGACAGGAGTATTAAAATTACCGGTCGGCGGCAGAAAACCCGGCACTATTCCGAGCAGGTTGGCAAACATTATAAAGAAAAATGAGCCTGCCAGGAGAGGGAAGTACCTTTTGGCATTTTCTCTTGAGCCAAGCACGTTCGTCAAGAGATCAAAAAGAAAATCTAAGGTAAGTATTTCAAATATGGTCTTTATGGAAAACTTTTCATCAGGTAGAACGGAGTCATCCTTTGAAAGAGCGCTCTTAATATTAAGACCCGCTAAAGCAAGCAATATGATAACAATGATCGAACCCAGAATGTAATCGTATTTTTCTAGCCCCAGCAAATTAAACCAGCTAAAGTGACCCATCCGTACCTCCTCTCAAACTCTCAGCAATGATAACCAGAACAACCCCAGTAACGCCGATGAAAAAACCGTAAATATTTACTTCCGCAAACAAAAATATTGTTACCACTATTCCTACGAATACGAGCATCTTTATTATGAATATAAAAATGCCGAAACCCTTGGGATATGCGTTCGCCACAAGGGAGTTAACTAAAAACCGTATAGCCATGAAATTCGCTGTAAAGAGAACACCACCCGCAAGCACTCCGAACGCAAGCTCGGTTGATCCGAGCACATAGCTTACGGCCGTAAGTAAGATGGTTACTACTAAACCCGCTTTTTCAACTTTTCCTATCTGAGGTAATGTAATCAGACTCTCTTTACTTTCCGTCATTTAATCTTTTTGATCATCCTTAAGAGCAAGCTAAATCCGGCAATCGTACCTGTTAACAGCCCTAAAATCGTAAACCATGGAGTCTCGGTCCCAACCCACTTATCAACATAATGCCCGAGCACTATACCGGCTACTACTGTAAACCCTAGCTCAAAACCTACTGCTATGAATACGAGCCATTTATATTTATTCTGATTCTGCTGCTTCTTAAAATTGAGTACCTCAATCAGATTGTTTTGAGTGATTTATACACTGCTTCAATCGTTTTATCTATATCCTTTTCAGTGTGAGCTAGCGACAAGAAAACAGCCTCAAACTGAGAAGGCGGAAACATAATACCAGCCTTGAGCAAATTATCAAAAAATTTCGAGTACTTTTTTGTATTACTCCTAAGAGCAGACTCATAATCAGTAGGCGAAGTCTCATTGAAAAACAGCGTAAACATTGATTCTACGGAGGTTACAGAGGCCTTTACGCCAGTCTTTTCTATCACATCTGTGAGACCATCAACCAGTGTTTCTGTAAGCTCTCTCAGTCTTTTGTAATTGCCCCTTTGTTTTAACTTTGTAAGCGAAGTGAGCCCTGCTGCCATTGCAAGGGGGTTACCTGAAAGAGTGCCCGCCTGATATACAGGTCCTGCGGGAGCGACCATATCCATTATTTTTTTACTCCCGCCGAACGCGCCGACCGGAAGCCCACCGCCGATTATTTTACCCAAACACGTGATGTCGGGCGTAACACCGTATTTACTCTGAGCCCCTCCGGGGTTTAATCTAAACCCGGTAATCACTTCATCGAAAATGAGAAGCGATCCGTTCTTCNTNGNAATTTTTCTGAGCGCCTCCAGAAAACCAGGCTCCGGAGTTACAACACCCATGTTGCCCGCTACGGGCTCTAAAATTATGGCGGCTATCTTATCTCCGTATTTTTTGTAAAGCTTCTCTACAGAGCTTATATCGTTGTATCTGGCTAATAAAGTTTTGTCGGTAAAAGACTTGGGCACACCGGGGCTGCTGGGCGAGCCAAATGTAGTAGCGCCGGATCCCGCCTTAACAAGCAGGTAATCGGCATGTCCATGATAACAGCCTTCAAATTTTACTATATAGTCTCTATTTGTATAAGCCCGTGCGAGACGAACACCGCTCATAGTAGCTTCGGTACCCGAGCTCGTCATCCTGATCTTATCTATAGACTTAAAACTTTTAGTTATAAGCTTTGCAAGAGAAATCTCATCTGTACAAGGAGCTCCATAGCTAGTCCCTCTTGAGGCTGCGCTCTTAACAGCCCTTACGACGTCAGGGTCTGCATGACCGTGAATCAGCGGCCCCCACGAGGACATATAGTCTATGTACTTGTTGCCGTCCTCATCATATAGGTATGCACCCTTAGCCCGGGAAATAAATACTGGGGTCCCGGATACCGCATTGAAAGAGCGTACGGGGCTATTAACACCGCCCGGCATTAATCTTTCTGCAGCTTTATATAACTTCTTCGATTTTGTAAGCTTGAATTTCATCTGAGACTAATTGCGTAATTTAAATTAATTTACGGAATAGATATAAGGAAAACGAGATTTAGTAAACATGGATCACTCCGGACTGTCAAGTATAAGCTAATAAGATTTTCTTAATGTAGATACTAAAATACAAAAAAATGGAGAGAGACTCACTAGGAGCCTCTCTCCATAATTTGTATTCTCATCCAAATATAAAAGATGAGATGTTTCTCTTTTCTATACTACCAACACAAATAGGGCAAGAAGTCTATTTAGTTAGCGTACTGAAATATAAGCCTTGCGCCTACTTTAGCGGTAGGTGAGGTTACTATGAAGTGTGCCCTTCTGTTAAGCTGATAGGCTTCTTCAGTTGTCCCAGCGCCAAACTGAGTTGTCTCACCACCACTTGCAGTTGATATCCTAGAAGGATCGATTCCCATCTGGACTAAGAAAGCCTTTGTGGAATCAGCCCTCTTCTGAGCAAGTCTCAGGTTGTATGCAGGTGTACCTCTGATATCTGCATAACCTTCGATAAGCACAGTAAGATTAGGATCTGCCTGCAATGTTCCAGCGTTCTCTTCGAGAACAGCTGCTGCATCCGGTCTGATATTGAACCTGTCAAAATCAAAGAATATATCTTTTAGATCCGGTGCGGGTGGAGGCGGCGGTGGAGGCGGTGGGGGAGGCGGTGCTGAACATTTCAGCTTAGCCTCGTCTGCCTTAGCTTTTGCATCAATTAACATTCTGCGTGCTTCTAATTCGCTGCAGAATTCACCAGCAAGAGCTTTACCCTTTGCTAGGGCTGCTTGCGCTGCTGCAAGCTCGGCTTCACCACATGGGGCTCCACAATAATCTCCTCTTGTAGGATCGTCACCGCAAACTCTTTGCTTACACTGCTCACACGTTGCTTGTGCGTCGGCTGTTGCCGATTCGGCAGCTGCTAGCTCTTTTGTTGGCGGGGGTGTCGCACAGCTGGCTAAATATAGCAATGCAACAATTAATAAGGGCATACCTAAAAACATCATTTGCTTATCCCTTTTCATTCTACTGCACCTCCTTTAAGAGTTTTTTGAGTACCTATTGAGTACCTAATAATAAACCGTTTAACCGTTAACTGCAAGTTCTCTTATTTTTTCCTTTGCTGTATTAGCTTCATCTGATTGAGGGTATTTGTCAATGAGTGTTTCAAAAAATAATTGAGCCTCTTCATTTTTGCCTATTTCCATCAGCGACAGTCCCTGCTTTAAATAAGAGAGCGGCACCCTGTCGTCACCTGGGTAAGTGTCTATAAACCTTTGATAATCTAGAATCGCTTCTTCAAACTCGCCCTCTCTGTAATAGGACTCTGCTATCCAGTAAGTAGCATCCCCGGCCTTTGAAGATTTTGGGTATTTCGATAAAAACATTTTAAACTTTTTCCTCGATTCCCCATAATTTCCTTCGCTGAGCTCGGTGTAACCTTGATTATAAATTACTTCCTCTGTGTTCACCGATGCGGTTTCAATCTCTGTTGAACCACCCTCGGAAGGAACGGGGAGATCAAACTCAGATTTACTTACCTTTGCATTCAAATCAGAATAAGATCTTTTTAGATCGTTTACTTCCTGCTGTAGCCGATACAATTCTTCTTTAAGCGCCGGGTCGGTACCACTACTTCCCTGGGAGCCTTTCATTGACTGAACCTGTTTTGTCAGACTGTCCATCTTTGCTTCTAAGCGAGTCTGTCTCGCATACACGCTATTCATGTCTCCCTGCGAAGCTACACAACCTGCGCTCAAAATACAAGCCACGGATAACAACATAATAATTGAATTAACACTCATAGACAATACCTAAAAGCTCGGAGAAGATACGGCCGGCACGAAATGTGCTCTTCTGTTCTGCTGATAATCATAGTCAGAAGTACCGAATGCGAACTGCTCCGTCTCTCCTTTACTTACGGCCTGTACTATTGAAGGAGATGCTCCGAGACCTATAAGATAGTTTCTCGTAGATTCCGCTCTTCTTTGGCCGAGAGCTAAATTATATTCCTCAGTACCCCTTATATCGCAGTAACCTTCAATCACAACAACCTGAAATTTACCTGAACTGCCTCTTATTATCCTTGCGTTATCGTTTAGAGTGCTTCTGGATTCAGATGTTATGCTCGACTGATCGTATCCGAAGAAAACATCAACCAGCCCGTAAGACGATCCGGAAGGACTGAGCGATGAAAGCGACTCTTCAACAGTATCTATATCTACAGACTCTACATATGCCTGATTTTTCGCTTTACCTTCTGCTTCTATGGCTTTAAAGCGTGCTTCTTCAAGTAGTGCGCGCGCGCCTGCAGTATCTCCGGCGGCCATCATTTCTTTAGCCTTAGCTATAAGTTCCTCTGCTGCCTGATATTCCGGGAGCCCCTCTGCACCGGCATCTCTAGCCGCCTGTAAAGCTGCTTCCGCATCAGCCATCTCCTTATCTACGTTAGAACCGCAACCAAAAACCAACACCGACGCCAAAACAACGAGCATTACAGTACTAAATAACTTCACCTTTTGCATTAAGCTCCTCCTGCGGAATTTAGGAATATTATACCCCAGATAATTACATTATTTTATATGCTAAGTCAAGCTATTTTTTATCTGAAACACATTATTTTTTCGATAAAAAAGGCCTTTTGGATATTTTACGCCGTTTAAGATTTTAGTACCAATTCCAAGCCCGTTTATGTTAATATTATAAGAGGTTAGGAAGATCGGGTGTCTCAAATGATGAAGAAGCTATTTACCGCTTTGCTTTATTTAATTTTACTAACTCCCATATTTGTAATATCCGCTGGGATTGCCCGCGCTGAAACTATTTTCGGCGACACTTCCCCGGTACTGATGAGCCCGGTTAACAGCTCCGTTCTAATCGACTCTGCAGAATATAGAAATACCGACATTGAATTTTATAAAGAGGCGGACAGGAAATCCCTTGCCGATTTTGAGGATTTTCTTCGCGCCACCCGAAACGTCTACTTCACACTCTGGCTTGTCCGCATCGTTCAGGTAAATACGATGGATATAACCAATAAGGACAAACAGGTACTGATCAATCCCTTCAGGTGGTGGAAAAACATTTTCGGTTTCCAGAACAAAAACAGGAAAAGGGGTGATTTCGAAGTGGAGGACGGGGACAGCTTTAAAACTAACTGGATAGCTCACCCCGCTTTCGGAGCCTATTCGTACCTGTATTACAGAGCTAAAGGATATAATTTTTACACCTCCGCGCTCGGGTCTGTAATTCAAAGTACGCTCTTTGAATACACGATAGAGGGAGTTATACAGTCCCCATCTATACAAGACCTGATCGTCACACCGGGTGTGGGCATACCAGCAGGAGTAATACTTGAAGAGACTTCGGAGTGGCTCGAGAGTCAGGACAGCGGATTTTTAAAAGCTGCGAGTTATATAGTAAACCCGGTAAAAATAATCGTGCCCGACAGAGACAAAGTTAATCTCGGCCCGCTCGTCACGGGTCAGGTAGTAATAGCTTTTAATTGGTAAATACTGTGAACATTATGAGAAAATCTAAGGCTAAATTCGATGGGTAAGGAAGAGGGAGCTTCTGTAGCAGGCGCTTTTTGGACACTTTCCCCAGTTGTTGTAATAGCAAGCTCCATGGAGGACAAGGTAAACGCTCAGATTGCAGTTACAGCCGTCACTTCTTCTATCGTTCACACTATCCCCAGGCTCCTGGTGGGCATCTGGAAAGGCAATTACACGCACGAATTTATAACTTACAGTAAAGCATTCACAATACATCTTCTCAGGAAAGATCAGATCGGGCTTGTGAAGGACTTTGGTTTCTATACGGGCCGGGAGAGAGATAAGTTTGAGAACATTTCCTATACGTTAGGCGTTACGGGCAGCCCTGTGCTCGATGATGCCCATTCCTACGCCGAGTGTGAAATTATAAACGCCATGGACGGAGGCGACATGACCGCTTTTTTGGTAAGCGTCGTTGACGGCGGGCTATTAAGCGGGGGCGCATGGATGACGCTGAACGATTTTTACTCAAACGCGCCGCCCGAGTGGGTAGCCGAGTACGGCGAGAAGCTTTCAAGCTCAGTCAGTTATTCTATGGATATAATCCATAATATTGACTACACACCCTGGAAGCCCTAACAAACATCCTTCAAATTACTATTAAGATGCTGAATTGTATACTAGGCGCATCAGCTCGAGCTTAACTGTGTGGAATTACTGAATATTTGCCGCCATAGAGAAGCTTAAAATTGCCTATTATAGTAAGGATGATATTATCTTAATATATTACAGAATTTAGTTCATGCATCTGGGCTCTTCTTTCACTTAGTTTCAGTTACATAAGGCTATTCGCAAACCCTAATATGAGAATTTTAATTATTGTTTCATCCATTCTCTTTTTATGCGCTCTGACTAACAACGCATTTTCTCAGACTAACGAGAAAAGCACCTTAAGTAAATGGCTTGATAGTGAGTACATGACAGGCGGCTGGGGTGGAAAGCGTAAGGAGCTCGTGGACAAGGGCATTACGTTTTTCGGGAATTACCATACTACTTTTCTGGGAAACCCCGTTGGAGGCGAAAGTAATGGCTTTGAATATGCGGGTCAGCTGGTTGTAGGCTCAGAGTTTGATCTGGAGAAAATCGCGGGCGTTGACGGACTTAGATTTGTCGTCTCGGGCACCTGGATTACGGGGCGGAGCCTCTCGGAGGAGCACATAGGAAACGAGTTTGACGTTTCTGAGGTTTTTAACCTGAACCTCGGGTTTACATTCGGGGCAGATTCATACCGCCTGTATCAGCTTTTTTTGGAGCAGTCTCTTTTCGGAGACAAGCTGAACGTTGCCGCGGGAAGGATGGCAACACTTACCGAGTTTGCAACCCTGGACGTTTTAGAGTATTACGTCAATACCGCATTTAATGCAAACGCCGGGAGCATAAAGAAAAACATTCCCACCATCACTCCCGATCCCTTTTCCGCGTGGGGTGTAAGGATAAAAATCAAACCCGCAAACGAGTTTTATATCATGTCCGGCGTGTATACGTCGAACCCTGACAATAAAGACGCAGATAATAACGGGCTCGATTTCTCGTTTGACGGCGGAGCCCTTTGGCTAGGGGAGATCGGGTACAGCCCCAAGGTCAATATCTCAAAGTACGGACTTCCGGGCACTTACAAGCTGGGGATGCTTCTGGATACGAGTGAATTCGACGTTTTTGGTAAGCCAGGAAAGACGAAATCGGACAATTTCGGTTTTTATTCCTTCATGCAGCAAATGCTGTATAAGGAGAACAATGTCGACAATCAGGGATTGATATTCTTTTCAGTAATTACCTATTCACCTCAGGAAGAGATAAATTCTTTTCCCTTTTACTACGCAGGGGGTCTCGCATACGTAGGCCTAATAAAAAACCGCAATAACGATAAAACCGGTTTCGGCTTTCTGATCGGCGATTACAGCGACGACCTCCCGGAGCAGGACTACGAATCGGTCCTCGAGCTTACGTACAAGTTGGAGGCATTAAAATGGCTGATTGTGCAGCCTCAGATACAGTACGTTCTCCATCCTAGCGGCAGAGAAGATATTGACGACGCGCTCGTACTGGGGTTTAAGTTCGAGGTGGAGTTGTAAATATAGGTTGAAATTCAATCTTATAACACTAGCCCGGTTTATCAATTATTTATAGGTAATGGGCGAAGTAATTTTTGGACAAGTTCTTAATTATTATTTACTATAATTTGTGTAGATTGGGCACTTCTAACATATCGTTACAGTAGAGGAGTTAATAAGGGGCAAGCTTATTGATTAGCGAACTGTATCATCTTTTAATCGAATCCCCTCTTTTCATTTTATTCATAACCATAGCGTCGGGCTATTTTATTGGTAAGTTCCGCGTAAAGACATTCGTCTTGGGCGGAATCGCGGGCTCTCTGATAATGGGAGTGTTAATCGGTCAGCTCGGCATCAAGATGCCACCTGCTATCGGCACTATTTTCTTTGCGCTCTTTATCTATGCAGTGGGATACCAGGGCGGGCCCCAGTTTTTCCGCTCTCTTAACCGAGAAACCGCTGTTCAGCTGATTTCCGCGACTATTACATGCGTGCTCGGTCTTCTTTGCGTGCTGGTTGCAGCCTGGATGTTTCAGCTCGACCGCGGCACCGCTGCGGGCTTGGCCGCCGGAGGCTTGACGCAATCCGCCTTGATCGGCACCGCGAGCGACGCGATCGCAAGGCTCGGCCTTTCCGCTCAAGCGACACAGGTTATGCAGGCCAATATAGCAGTCGGCTATGCAGTGTGTTATATATTCGGCTCGTTCGGACCGATAATTATGCTGGCGAGCATATTCCCCGCAATGATGAAATGGGACCTCCGAGAAGAAGCTAAAAAACTGGCGAAAAAAATGTCCGGAAGTCATGTTGAACTTGAGCCCGGACAATTTATGGCTATCCCGGATATAGACACGCGGGTCTATGAAATTCTCCCGGCATCCAAGTTTATAGGGCATAAAATCGATAATCTGTTCGACAGTAAAGACCGCATAGCAGTAGAGGGGCTGATGCGGGGTAATAAATTGTTCGATATGAAACCCGACACTGTTGTAGAGGCTGGGGACATTATCGCTGTGACTGCAAGGTCTGAGAATTTTTCAAGAAAATATGACCTCTTTGAAAAGGAAGTGCCTAAACCTGAAATAATGCAGCTGACCGAAGAGGAAAGAGATATTGTTTTACATAACCCAGAAGTCGACGGCGAGACGGTCGAAGAATTTCATAGTGAAACAGCAGATAAATACCACAGGGGATTATTTATCAGGGGTGTTTCGAGACTGGGGGAAGAACTTAAGCCCGATAACGATCTGGTATTGAGAAGGGGAGATGAAATAAAGCTTGTAGGGCGTCCCACTGATCTTGATAGCACTACCTCAAAGCTAGGGCGGGTAATTTCTGCCTCAAGACTCACAGACTTCATAAGCTTCGGAATCGGAATGGCTCTCGGGGTTCTGATCGGCATGGTGACGATCAAGATATTCGGCGTTTCGATATCTATTGGTTCCGGGGGCGGTTGTCTACTGTCTGGTTTAGTCTTCGGGTGGCTCCGCTCTCGTCATCCGCAAATCGGAGCACTTCCGTCGGGCGCCTCCAATTTTCTCCGAGATTTCGGCCTGGCAGTGTTTGTGGCCACGGTGGGCATTACAGCCGGACCACAGGCCCTGACCGCAATTAAAGAGCACGGCACGGAGCTATTTCTCCTAGGAGTAGGCGTTACGATTATTCCCCAGATAATAACATTTTATATCTCCTACTATCTTTTAAAGATAAAAAACCCAATTGAGCTGTTAGCAACTATAGCGGGCGGTAGGAGCGCCAACCCGGGTTTTGCGGCGCTTCTGGAAAAAGCAGGCAACTCAACGCCTGTTGTCGCTTTTACTGCTACATATGCGATTGCAAATATTTGGCTTACCCTTTGGGGACCGATCATTGTGGCATTGGTAACTAAAAACGCAACTTAAAATGGGAGGGGAATTATGACATTACCGAAAGACTTGGAAAATCTAAGCCCGTTTGAATTCAAGGATCTGCTGATAAAGATGGCGACCTCGGATAAAGACAGAATGATGCTGAATGCCGGTCGAGGGAATCCGAATTTCCTGGCCACTCAGGCACGCCACGCTTTTTTGCGCGTCGGTGATTTCGCATTAAGGGAGTCTGAGCGTTCCTATTCCTATTTGAGCGCCAGCTTCGGTGGGATGCCTGACAAAGAGGGCATTGTTGAACGTTTTGACGCTTACGCACTCCATGATGAAGGCTCTCCTGGCATAGATTTTATCAGCTCGGTTCTATCGTTTGCCGATGACCATCTCGGGATTAAGAAGGCTGAGCTCCTGCATGAAATAACAGAAGCCTTTTTAGGCTGTAATTACCCCGTACCTCCGAAGATGCTCCCACTCTGCCAGCGCATTGTGAAGGTTTATCTATCTAATCAAATGTGCGGGGCAAAACTGCCGACTGAAAAGTTTGATATTTTTGCCACAGAAGGCGGGACCGCGGCAATGACATATATATTCGAGTCAATGAAGTCAAATGGCCTCTTGGTCAAAGGCGATAAGATAGCTATCATTACGCCGATTTTCTCACCTTATCTGGAAATTCCTCGTATCCCCGCTTATGACTTAGAAATAATTGATATCAAAGCAGACGAAGCTAAGTCATGGCAGGTCCAGCAAAAAGAATTAAAGAAACTCCTTGACCCAGAAATAAAACTGCTCTTTATGGTAAACCCTTCAAACCCGCCGTCCGTAAAAATGAGCAACACTGTGCTGAAAAGTCTTTCTGAGCTGGTTTCTAAAAAGAGACCGGACCTGATGATCGTAACAGATGACGTATACGGCACGTTTGCCGATGATTTCCTGTCTATTTTCTCTGTATGCCCTTATAACACGCTTTGCGTCTACTCGTTTTCAAAATATTTCGGAGCAACCGGGTGGAGGCTGGGCACTATAGTTCTTGGTAACGATAATATATTCGACAACCTAATTGGGAATTTATCCGTCACTGTCAAAAAAAGGCTTGATAAACGCTACAGCTCACTTACAGATAAACCACGGGAGCTGAAGTTCATAGACCGCCTTGTAGCCGACAGCCGGGCTGTCGCATTAAACCATACGGCAGGCCTATCTTGTCCACAGCAGCTGCAAATGATGCTGTTTGCAATTGGGAACATTCTGGACGAGCGCCAAGACTATAAAGCAGATGCGAAACGCTTGATAAGAAGACGCTACGCGATACTTCATAATGCCATAGGCTATACACCTGACTTTGATACTAACAGCGTTGATTACTATTCGATTATTGATCTTGAGGAGCTGTCTCTTAAACTGCACGGCGCTAAATTTTCCAAATGGCTTATGACAAAATATACAGGCGCAGAGTTTATCACACGCCTCGCGGATGAAACCGGAGTGGTATTGCTACCAGGCAAAGGTTTTGACGTCGATCACCCTTCGGCCCGGGTTTCCCTGGCAAATTTAACTGAACACAGTTACCAGGCAATCGGTCAGGCAGTTAGAAAAATCATGGATGAATTTAAAGGGGAATATTCTTCAAAAGCATAATAAGCCTGGTTCATTAATATCTTTTTAAGCAAGAGCTAGTCCGGGGCAGACCCGATTATTCGGGTCAGATTAAAGAAGGATTTGGCATATATTAAATTAGGCTCTTGAGTAATCTGGATCTAATAGTCTTATCCCGTCAGAAGCCCCTTGAAACTATAAGCTAAGTCTATAACAACAGTAGATGTCTTAAACGGATTAACTTAATTTGCACAGTCCTATAAACCATGTAAGACTTTATTTCTTATAAAAGTGAACTCATTCTAATGGTATAAGTAAAATAATTTGATC
>JGI24023J19991_10002597_pt1 | contig 13111 bp, 9 predicted proteins | sample Cruoilmetagenom1_FD_19991 | JGI IMG/M metagenome (IMG submission 19991)
GGTTTTGAGAGTGAGGTATCAGCCAAAGATGGGCTGAAGCTGAGATGCGAAAATGTGAAGTTATTTTTGCGCGAGCCCTTAGGAAAGTATGTGAATTCTATTTTGGTAAACCACGTCAATCCGGATTAAGTCATAGGATGTTTAAAACGCCATGGCAAGGTGATCCCCGTGTAAACATCCAAAACCATAAAGGCAAAGCGAAAGCATATCAAGTCAAGCAGGTATTGAAAGCTATTGAAAGATTGGAGGTAGAACATGGCACTAAAGAATGATCATTACACCTATCGAGTGACTTGGTCAGATGATGACAAAGAATATGTTGGATTATGTACAGAATTTCCAGGTATTAGCTGGTTGGCGAAAACTCCGGAATCCGCCTTAAAGGGAGTGCGAAAAATTATCGCTGAAGTTGTAAATGATATGAAAAAGAACAAAGAATCTATTCCGGAACCAATTGCTGTTAAACACTATAGTGGGAAATTCATGGTACGAATTCCCCCCGAAGTACATAGAACGTTAGCTATTAAAGCGGCAGAGACTGGAGTTAGTATGAATCGTCTGGCGAGTTCCAAATTGAGTCAATAGCTATGGGTGGTATATAGGGATAGAGAAACAACTAAAGCGAGGCGCATATGAGATCGATGAATCTTATGTATAACAAATGGATGGCACTGGCGATGGTGATTGTATTGGCAAACTTCCCGGCCTGCTCCAAGCAGTCAGTTGAACGCGCCGGCCAGGGTGCCGCAACTGGCGCAGTGGTTGGAGCCGTAGGGGGAATGGTCAGTGCGCTGGTATTTGGCGGTGATGTCGGTGACGCAGCTGCACGCGGTGCGGTATGGGGGGGCAGTACCGGTGCCGCCGCCGGAGCTATTTCCGGGACCATGGCGGAGAGCAACCAGAAAAAAGCCAAGCAGGCCCAACAGACCAACGAAATTGAAACCCTGAGAAAAAAACTGGGAGAGGATGCCTTCCAGGGACTGGAGGCCCTGGCGCAATGCAAACACGAGGTGGCTCAGGGATATGGGCGCACCGCTGCCAAATCCGACAACCAGGACTATGCCCTGGCCGGCCTGTGGCTCCAGGTGCTGGCCTATGCGGACAGCCGACAGGAGGAAAAGGCCCGGGCGCTTTTTCCCGACCTGGTTTCAGAAGACAGCAACATCTCATCGGCATCCCAGGCGGAAACCGAAATGCGCGACGCCCTTCAAAAGCTGATGGATATTCGGCAGGAATACGACTTGCCCAGGGTATGCGGCTGATGACCGAGGCCGGAGTGTTGGGGACGGATGACTCAAAAACTGAAAAAACGACGACTGGCAACCAAAGGAATATAGAATGAACGGGCGTAAAAAAATCCGAGCTTATCTACTGATATCCGCACTGATGATCATGCTATCAAGCCTGCCTGGCCAGTGCCTTGCAGACAATTTCTCAACTTTCGGCCCGTACTTCATCTTTGGCGGATTGACGGGTTTCGAAAATTTCCAGAACACGGGTGTGGACGATTTCAAGGATGCGTGGGGTATCGAATTCAGGGTTGGCCACCGATTCAGCAAATATCTGGCCGCCGAGGGCGATCTCGGAATGATGAACGGCTTTGATGCAACCATCAACCTGTCCGATATAAATCCGAATCTTTCGGGTACGGAAAAAGTGACCCTCGACACACTGATTCTCACCGCCAATCTCAAGGCTCACCTGCCACTGGGCCGGATGGATCCTTATGCACTGATCGGTGCGGGAATCATGTACGCCAACGTCCGGTCATACTACCCGACGGGATCTGTCTGCCGGCCCGGATACTACGGCTGGTACTGCAGCGATGCCTATGCCAGTATAGACGACGCCACGGCCTTCGTCACCAAGTTCGGCGTCGGCACCGATATTCACATCAACAGGAAGTGGGCGATCTCCCTGGACGCCTCCTATGTGGTTCCCTATTCCAAGCTCTCGGACCTCAGGTACACATCCTTTGCTTGGGGGGTCCGATATGATTTCTAACAAAGGAAGGATAACAAATGAATGATCAGGTGAAGAATAAAAGGGGCATCTCTCTTTCCACCCAAATCCTCATTGGTTTAACGCTTGGGCTATTCGTCGGCCTGTTTTTCGGAGAAAGAGCGTCGGCACTCGCCATCGTAAGCAGAGCCTACATTGGTCTGATCCAGATGTCGATCCTGCCATACATGGTGGTGTCATTGATGCTCGGCATCGGGTCTTTGAGCTATGAGAAGGCCGGAAAGCTGGCTATCACGGGTGGGATCGTTCTGGTCGCCTCCTGGTTGCTGGCCTTTGCCATCGTATTTCTAATTCCCTTGGCTTTCCCCTCCATGGAATCCGGCTCTTTTTTCAGCACCAGCCTGGTGGAAGTTGCCAAGGTGGACTTTATCGACCTTTACATTCCAGTCAATCCGTTCAGTTCCCTGGCTCGTACAGTGGTACCTGCAGCAGCAGTGTTTAGCGTCATCTTTGGCATCGCGCTAATTGGGGTTGAAACCAAGCAAAACCTGCTTGAGATTCTGACGGCCACTTCCAAGACACTCACCCGTGTTGCGATGATGGTGGTAAAAATTACTCCCATCGGTGTCTTCGCCATCGCCGCAAATGCTTCCGGCACGATGACCATTGAAGAGTTCGGCCGGCTGCAGAGCTATATCATACCCTTTATCGCCGCGACCCTTTTACTGGTTTTTTGGATTCTTCCGGGACTGGTGGCCGCGATAACACCTTTTAGCTACCGTGAAATCCTCAAAACCGCACGTGATGCACTGGCAACCGGCTTCGTAACCGGCAACCTGTTCATCACGCTGCCAATGCTAGTCGAAAATGCCAGAACACTTTTCGAGGATCATCAGATAAGCAATGACGACACCGATAACTATATCGAGGTGCTGGTTCCGACCTCCTTCAACTTTCCCAACATCGGCAAACTGCTGACCCTGTTCTTTGTCCTCTTTGCAGGATGGTTTGTCGGTAAAAATATTGCTCTTGCAGACTATCCGGGCTTCGCGGTGATAGGATTGTTTACTTTGTTTGGGGGTGTGGATTTAGCACTGCCTTTCCTGTTGGACCAAATGAAGATTCCTTCAGACATGTATGAGCTCTATGTCGTTACCGGAGTCCTCAACAGCTGGTTTGCGACCCTTCTTGCAGTCATGAACCTGTTTGCATTCACGCTGGTGGCTACATGCGCAGCGACGGGGGTAATGAAAATCAACTGGTCACGCATTTTCAGGTTTTCGATAATTTCGTTGGTTATTTTTGTTGCTTTCCTCCTGGGAATGCGTTTCCTGCTGTCTGAGATGGTAAGCAAAGAAGACATTCAGCGACGCACCCTGATGCAGTCGGAGATAAAAGAAGTTTCACAGACGGCGGATATAAAAAAAGTCGGCCCAAAAGAGGCGATAGGTGAAAAAGGCCATCTTGAGACGATCATCAAGCGTGGCACGCTGCGGGTAGGCTACAACCATGAAAACCTACCGTTTTCTTATCATAACGAAAACGGCGATCTGGTTGGTTTTGACGTGGAACTCATACACGCACTGTCTCGGGAGCTGGGGGTTGAGGCGGAGTTTATCCCGTGGACATACGAAACGCTTTTCAAAGATCTCGATCAGAACAAATTTGATGTGGCGATAGGCGGAATGATCGTCACCCCGGACCGGCTTACCAAGGCCAAGTTTTCGGATCCCTACATAAATATTACCACAGCAGTGGTTGTAGAAGACTACCGCCGCCATGAGTTTAAGACCTGGCGTTCGATAGACGAAGAACACACTATTCGTTTGGGTGTGGTAGGGGAAAATCGGGCGAAAGGCGCCAAGCGCTACTTGCCGAATACGGATATCGTACTGATGAAATCCTATCGCGAATTTTTCACAGACAATCCAAAAGGGGTTCACGCACTCGTCATCAGTGCGGAGGCGGGTTCAGCCTGGACAATCGTCTATCCTTCCTATTCAGTGGTTGTGCCCACGCCTCACATAAAAGCTCCTGCTGGTTTGGTCATGCCGTTGGGTGGTTCGGACTTCGGAGACTTTGTTGACGACTGGCTGAACCTGAAGAAGACCAACGGATCCATTGAGAAGCTATACGACAAGTGGATCCTGGGCAAGAGTGAGGAGCAAAAAAAGCCACGCTGGTCAATGGGGCGGGACGTGTTTGGGTTGTGGGAGTAAGTGTAACGGCAGGTCAAAGTCATCAATCCTACGCGTCACCTTGCGGTGGATATTTCGTGCGTCGATGATCAAGACCGTGTTATTGTGTTCCTTATCGTTATAATACGGCCGTGTCGACCGACGTTGTTTACGATTGAAAATGGGGAGGCTGCCTATGCCTGCGCCGAAAAATGCCATGGAGATCTTCAAACTGCTAGACAAATCCAACTGCCGGGACTGCGGTGAAAAAACCTGTCTGGCTTTTGCCGGAGCCGTTTTACGGGGCCAAAAAAGAATTGACCAATGCCCCCGGCTGGACCCTGGCGTTGTCGAACGCTTTTCCAGAGATTCCGGCGACCCAAGCATGATAGAAACCAACCGGGAGGAATTTTTGGCAATGGTAAAACAAAAAATTGCCGGCATCAATCTCGTGTCAGCGGCCGAAAGAACCGGGGGCCGATTTCAAAACGGCCGACTGATCCTGAAAATCCTCGGCAAGGATTTCAGCGTCGACGCACAGGGAATCTTCCATTCGGACATTCACGTCAATCCCTGGGTGGCAGCCCCCTTTTTCGACTATGTGCTCAACAGCCATGGCATTTCCCCAACCGGTCAATGGGTTTCCTTCCGGGAACTGAAAAACGGAAAGGACCGTTATCCGCTCTTTCAAAAACGCTGCGAAGAGGCCATGAAACAAGTGGCCGACACCCACACCGACCTGTTCGACGATGTGGTCCACATGTTTTCCGGCAGGCAGGTGCAACGGCAGTTTCAGTCGGACATCTCCGTGGTGCTGTATCCCCTGCCCAAGGTGCCCGTCATGATCTGCTACTGGCGCCCGGACGAAGGCATCGACTCCAGCCTCAATATTTTCTTCGACGAAACTGTCGTCCGAAACCTGGACATCGGCTCCGTTTTCTCAATAGGGGCAGGGCTGACCCAGATGTTCCAGAAGCTGGCGCTCCGGCATGGGTTTGTCGAGGCGGCCGGATAGTGTTGACGACTTCGTGAGGCCCGATATCTGCGTTACGCTTTATCCCTCGTCACTGCGGCGACGAAGTATGTGAGCATTCTCCGCACAGGCTTCGCGATCCAGGAGGACGAACCCCATCTCCCAGGTGAGTTGTTAGGATACGAATATAGTAACGGTTTATCCCGCCCAAGTGACAAAATAATGTAACGGCTCAGCATATACCCCGCTGCGATATCCCGCCTAAAAAAATAAAAATATACACTGCATACCCCGCCGTATCCCCAGAGCTTTTTTGTAATTATTCGGGTTACCCCTTCTGAAGTCAATTATTCAAAAAAAGTCTAAACCTTTTGGCAAGAGGATAGACCCAGATATCCTTAATAGGAACACTTATTTTGCCTGGTGGTCCAAGTTTTCCACGGCCTTTGGCCCCCTGTGTCAGGATAGATGTCGTCTCCGAACAGGAAATAAGCTATCTGGGCCGAAAGTTCAATTAGTTGCGCGTACCCCCTGAAACCGTCCCAATTCGTCCAACAATACGGAAAAACGGATACGCTCTTGTTCCAACCGAAGATGAGGGCCCAGGCGGTGTTGCTTCAGGTCGTCAAACAATTCATGCTCCGGTTCGGTGAGATGAGCCAAGTTACCGGTAAAACGCTTACCCGGAATTTCTGTGCCCCACAACGCTTGGTGGGCCATAAAGGTTTTTCGATCCATGAGAAAAGATCGCACATGGGAAAAATGTCCTCGAATTTGCGAGAGGATGGCAAACCCGTGGGTATCGATATCCCCCCAGTAGAAAATATCCTTTTCTCCCAGCCAGCCGATCTCCGGGAGCATTTCGGCACCATACCCCAATCCGAAAATCACCATGGCCTGGCGGACCTGGGGAAAGGCAAGGCCGTTGATCTTGTTTTCGGTGATAAAGACCGTTTTGGCCCCCACATCGATTTGCGCCAGTTGGTCCAAAGAAACGGTGATATCAGAAAATCCGCCCCTGACCAAATCCGGATCCAACAGGCGCAACCGTACCAGGGGCGGATCATAGGCAAGGCCGAATTTGCGTTCGAAACCATGTTTGGCCAAACCGGTGACCGCCCCATCCACTTGCGTCTTCTCAAGCACCAAGGGCAACAGATCATTTAATAACGATTTATGGGTTTCAATAAATTTGGTGTCCACGCCGGCGATGTTCAGCTGGCGGATATACAAGCCTGGCGACGGATGGTTCTTGAACCATTCACAAACAGTGAGAATCTTTGGCCAGTGAGCCGCATCTCCCAAAATTTTCAGGGGCTTTTGGGCAAGATGGGGCAACAGTTCGGGACGGGCACTGCGGGTTTGGTCGACCACGTCCATAAAGGCTCGATGTTCCTTCTCCTTTTGAATGAAGGTCAGCCAATCCGCCGGTGTGGAAAAGACGAGTTGCCGGGGCAGTTGCTGATCGCCGATATTGCGGTGACGGATGGATTGCCAGACGATTTCATATCCGTTGGCTGTAGATTCCTTGCTATTATTCCGCAGGGCTTGAATCCAGGTGCGCACCCGGTCATAAGTATCCAAGATTTCCTTGCCGGACGGTGTGCGAAAGCGAATGATAATGGGAAAGATCGTCGTGTTTTCCACGCAGCTGCTTAAAAATGCGCCGGAATTCCATTGAATCATGGCTTTCTTACGGATTTGGGCCTGGGTGATCACGATCCGACTTTCTGAAAGGCGGCTTTTTCCTCTTTGTATTCCTCGATGGTCAGGTTGCGGATCATGGAGTTGCGTCCCCCCTCATTGTGAATGAAGTGAACGGATTGAACATAGTCTTCGATGATGTGGGTCTTTTGCATGGGCGTGACGATCAGCAATTGCAGGTTTAGTTTATTGAACAATTCCAATGCATAACGCGTGGAGTCATCCGACCCCCGGCCAAAGGCTTCATCGATCATGACAAAACGAAAGGCACGGGAACGCCGTTCCCCCCATTTCAAACCGAATTGATAGGCCAGGGCCGCCGCCAGAATGGTATAGGCCAACTTCTCTTTTTGCCCGCCGGATTTTCCGCTGGTGTCTGAAAAATACTCTTTTTCCCCATCATCTTCCCGCCAGCGTTCAGAAACGGAAAAAACCGACCAGTTTCTCACATCAGTGACTTTTTGCGTCCAGCGGTGGTCTATGTCCGTGCGCCCGTCCCTTCCATTGAAACGGTCGATGATGGCTTTTACCTGCAAAAATTTATACTCGTTGTAATCCTCATCCGCCTTGCCGGTGAGGGTGCCGCCCAAACAGCCTTTCAGATCCTGTCGGAACTGGCGCACCTCCCTGTTCCGGCTGGGATCGGCCATCAGCGCAATATACGAACCGTCGTTGTAATCGATGGCCGATAAAGAGCGGTTGATGATTTTGATTTTATCCCGGATGTCGGCCAGTTCGCTTTCCAGTTTGGACTGAAACAGCGCCATGTTTTGGATGGTGCCCTCATTGAGCATGGTTTTAAAACGGCTTTCGTGCCGGGGCAGATCTTCTTGGACCAAGGTGTCCAACATCCGTGTGTATTCGTCGGCCGCCGCCACGGAAGCGTCGGTTTCCCGGGTTTGTATGGGATATTCGTTCTTATACGCTTGCATGAGCTGGACGATGGTTTGGGACAGACGGTTCTGTTTTTTTACCATGAGATCAATGCGATCCTGGAGCCAATTGCGCATCTGGGTCTGACGGACATCGCAATTTTTTGCCGTAATCGGCAAATCTTTCAGCGCATCGCCCTGCAAATTTTCCAAATCCGGAAAGATCTCGTCCCGATATTTTTTCGGCACCTCCCCCAGTTGGCCCAAAGCCGTGTTGCGGATCTCCTTATAGTTTTGCAACCGCACCTCGATTTTGCTGATGATCTCGATCAGTTTATCTTTTTTTTCCTCCCATCTGACAATATCCGCCTGATTGTCCGAGAGCTGTGTTTGGAGGGTTTGGAGAATGTCGGAACTTTTTTGAAGCTCTTTTTTTTCCGTATGTAATTTTTCGATCTCAATGGCCAGGATCTGCCAATTGATCTCGGAAAAAGAGGCGAACATCAACAGATTTCGCAGGAGATCTTTTTCCTCGTTGAGAACTTTACGCTCGGCATCGGCATCCTTCAGAATTTCGATTTGCCTGTCCAGTTTGCCTTGCAAACCGTTCCAGTCCCGGGTCAGGGCTTCGATTTTTTCCACATTTCGCCAACCCAAAATAAAGCGGCTGCGATCATGGATGGCAAAGCGGTCGTCCTTCTCATGACGCCTTCCCGCGCTTTTGATCTGGCCCTGCCGCGTCACGGCAAAAGGCAGGCGTTGAAACACGGTAAGATCCTCACAGCACACCGCATTGAACCGCCGAAACAACTCGGACTCCAGCCAATCGTAAAAGGAGCTTTCCGGCTTGATCTCCAGTTTGCGGCACAGTGCATGGGGATCCGTGGTGTCCACCAGCTGGGGCTCGCGGGCAACGGTTTTATAGTACACGATGCGGCCGGCCAGATGATGGTCGTTCACGTAGGCGGCCGCGGAAACGTAGCATTTTTCGGGCACCAGCAGACTCAGCCCGAAATTGTGAAGCATCCTCTCGGCCGCGCCCTCCCACGCCTTTTCCGTATCCCGGACGCGCAGCAATTCACCGCAAAAGGGGATGGTTGCCTCATCCACCCCCAATGATTCGCACAGCTTTTTTCGGATGGTGATATTTTTTAAGGGGATATTGCTTTTGCGTTTTTTGAGGGAATCCAGCTCCGCTTCTATATCGGAGATCTGTGTTCCCAACTCCTTGAGGCGAACTCGGGTCTCCACTTGGCGGTTTTCCTGTTCGGCCACCCGGGCGTCTACTGCGGCCACCCGGGAGTTTACCGTCTCCCTGTTGGCCAAGAAGGTTTCGTCATTGTTGGGTTTGGGAAGGGAGAGTTTGCGGCAAAGGTCCAAATAGAATTGGGTCCGTTGTTTAATGCGGGTGCATTCGGTGGTCAAGCGGTCGATCTCATTGGCCAACTCGGCCAGCCGGTTGCCGCCTTTTTCGAAAATGGCCTGGCGAAGTTTGGCCTCATGCAGCTTCAAGGCACCCAGTTTGTGTTTGACCCGGGTGAGTTGGGCCGACCGTTTTTCCGCCTCGGTTTCATATATCCGAATTCGATCATCTAGCAACACCGCCTTTTTGGCGGCGAAAAAGGCGTGCAATATCTCTCGGTAACGGCGGTGGCGGTCCATTTTTGCCTCCCTTTGACGATGGGTGTGGCAATGGTCCACCAATGGCGAAAGGCGTTCCACCTGATCCCGGGCTCGGAGTACCGCCCCATGGGCCTTGTTTAGATCTTCAAACTGCCGGCACAGCCCATCGATGCGCACTTTCACCGGCGGCATCTCCAGCATGTGCCTGCGAACGAAATCGGTCAGGTTTCCCACGGATTTCATGGAAACGGTTTGAAAAAACAGGCTCAACGCCTGGCTGTTTTCGATCCCCATGCGCCGCATGAAGGCGGCGCTGTATTTTGTAAACGAATCGAATACGTTCGTCTTTTTCCGCTTTTTCAGACGCTTTTTCAATTCCCGGATATCTTTGCCGAATCCGCCGAAATCGTCCTTGATCCGCAAAGCCCTGTCGGCCACCACATAAAATCGTTCCGGCTGCTTGCCCTTGTCCGGCAGCCAGAGCACGACAGACAGCGTCACGGCCAGTCGATAACCGGCATTGAAAAAAACGGCCGACAGCACACTAAAGCTGTTCTGGTCCCGAAGGGCCACGGAACTGGCCTCCAATGTTTCGACATTTTTTTCGCTTTTGAAATATCCCAGGACGTAGGAACGAAGGTCCCGCTCCCGGGTTTCCGCACCGGCAGCCTTGTTGTAAATTAGCTGCTGGGGCGGCACCAACAAGGTGGTTAATCCGTCCACCAGGGTGGATTTGCCGGAACCGATGTCGCCGGTTAAAAGTCCGTTGCTGCCGCCGGCGGGAAGGGACCACACATGGCGATGAAAGGTGCCCCAGTTTAACACCTCGAAGGATTGGAGGCGAAACCCGGCCGTGGCATCGGTTTCGGAAAAATCAATCAGTTGCTGCATGGTCCAAATACGCCTTCAGCTTTTCATCCAAGTCGGCGAGCCAACTGGCGTCCACCAGGGCCATCAATATCCGCCGCACCTCGAAGGTATCGGGCGATTTTTGAAAACGCCGCAAGAATCCCAATTCGGCAACCTTGTTGATATGGGTGTCGATCCGGTCCACCAGTTTGGCCTCATTGGGCTGATCCTGTAAAAAAACCCGCATCATCTCCGCCATCTGATCCCGGGTCAATACCACCCGCAGATCTTCGCCACCCACATCCGCTTCCACCAGTTTTTTGCGCAGCAGCACGCAAAGCAGGCTCACCGGATAACTCAGGGAGCGGCGTTGCATTAACCGCGGCAATTTTTCATCATCGCTATCCGAATCCCTTTGGTGAAGGTAGGCGTACCCTTCGGCCTCATCCATCATCAAATCCAACCCCATTACCCGGACGTAGTCGCTCACCTGGCTTTCCAAAAGCAACAGGTCTTGCCATACCGTCTCCCGGGCATCGCGGTACAACACGCCCTTCATCAGATGGACGACCACCGGACCCAGTTGGGGCAGGGTTTCCGAGGATGGATTGGTTTCTTGCTTTTGTTCCAAATTTTCTCCGTGCGCTCTGCGGTTTTGAAACGGGTCCTTTAAAAATAGATGCGTCAGCGGACAAAAATAACTTCCGGCATAACCGCCTTTCGTTGTCGGCCGCCGGTATCCCGATAAATAATGGGAGTTTGGGTATCCGTATCCACCACGGCGTTACCATCCTTACAGGCGATATGCAAGTATCCTAAAATTTCCGTTAACCCCTTGTCCACCGGGTATCTTTCGCAAATTTGAAACAAGGTCACCTGGGACCGGCCCCTCAAGGCCCGGTGAATTCGTTGCCGCAATGCTTTTTCATCCACATATTCCTGTTCGTACAAAACATGGGCATCGAAATCCCCTTCACCCATTTCAACTCGGTCATCCACCGAAATGCGCTTTGGCGGTACAAACAAGCCGCGGGCCATGGGCAGGCCAACCTCCGGCTTAACATGGTCCACATGGACGAATCCGGATAGGGGAAGCGGTGTGGCGCGAATCTGAACGGCTTTTTTTTCGATTTGCCGGATGATCTCCATGATGCGCTTGTTTTCCAGCCAAGTCTGATCGTCTAAAAATTTTCGCAATTGCTCCACCAATTGGGCACAGGTTGCGTTGACCCGCTCACCCGCATCGATCAGCTGAAATCGAATACGTCCGAGGCGTTCGCTTTCAATTAAGTCTTCAATTTCAGGAAGGGCCGTCACCTGAGCCAGCAGGGTCTCTAATTCCTCCTGACTGGCGGGGTTCATGATGTACTGCCAAAATGCGCGGAAGCTTTTGCCTTGATCCGACCCGTTGATGGCATCCTGCTCGCCGAAAATATCGTCCAGCAGCTCTCCTTTGGCGACCTCGCTGACGGCAATTTTTTCCCGGGTTTTCCGATCCAGCTGCCGAAAATTTTCTTCCACCTGACGAAAATCGAACAGCAACCGGTGAGCGGTCTGATCGGCTTCCAAAAACCGCTCCCGGATACGGGTGCTGTCCGCCGGAGCATATTGACCGGCTTTGAGCGCCGCCAGTTCCGCCTCGATCCGGATTTTTTCCTGTTCGAGACGTTTGATCTCCGCCTTGGGGTCGACCATGGCTTCTTTGACGATCTCCCGCAACAGTCGGAAAATGGTCAGCAATCGGGATTCAGTGCCCACGAACTGGGTGGATGCAAAAGCTGCCAACCACTCGATCACCTTTTCGCTTGCCGGTGTCAGGTCAAACTCCTCCTCTTCTCCCCTGGCCGGATAGAACTTGCGCAGGTATCCGGTTTCGGAACCGGACCATTCGTCAAGGTATGCCTTGGCCGATCGGGGATAGGCATCCTCGCCTAAGATGCGATGCAGATGGAACAGGTAATCCTCCAGTTTGGCGGTCATCTCCTCTGCGGGAATGGTCCGCCGGTTCTCCTTAGTAAACACCCGGTAAAAAAAACTGATGATCAAGGGTGCGGAAACGGCATTTAGCAGTCGCCAGGAGGGATGTTTTTTTAGACCGACAAGATATTCGTATTCCATGTCCACTCATTTTGAACGAAAATTCGGCGATCACCATAGTAAGGGATAACTCCGTCAACTGAATCTTTTCCCGGTCCATCCAGTTGCATCCCCCGGGGTTACATAAAAATTTTTGGCGCGCCTGGTCCCATGGGATTGAAGATAAGGATCGTGAACTTTATAAAGTGAACCCAATTGCTTGTTTATCCGTCTTCTGGGTTTCATCAACGGCTACATACAACCAGTATGCAATCGTTGATGCGCCTTAAATACGAACGGATATCCTTCGAAATTTTCGTTCACTTTATTTCGCCCCCAATCCTAAGTTTTTTGGCAAGGCCGGAGGGAGGAAGTTGTATGGGTAAACCGCAACGACCGATAACGCGGTCCCCAAAATTATCTTTAACCATAATAGCGATTCACCAACCGGTTTTTTATCACACTGCTCATGAAAAACAACCCACTGCAAAGAATTAATAGAATGACGGCCGCACCGTAGCCGTCGAGCTGCTCTTCCGGGTCCATGTATGGGGATGAGATGGTGTAGATGAAAAACGGCAAGACTTCATTAGGCGTCGAGCCAAACGCCCGGAATCCCGACCGCGGCACCGGTGAGCATGATCACGGCCGTGTCTTCCGCAAAGGGAATCCCGGCCAGGATGCCGAAGATCAGACAAAGAACCTGTTTCAGGCGACCGCGGCTGCATTCATCTGAACATATGCCGGCGCAAAGCCGTAGATGACTGTGGGAATGCCGGTCATGAATTGAACCGGAAGGGAAAAACCATCAAAGTTGTGGCGGCACTGAGAAATGCGGAAGTGGCGAACACGCCGTGGGCCTGTGAATCCGCTTG
>JGI24023J19991_10002599_pt1 | contig 13101 bp, 34 predicted proteins | sample Cruoilmetagenom1_FD_19991 | JGI IMG/M metagenome (IMG submission 19991)
TAGCTGTTTGTTGAGAATAGAACTGTGATTGATTTTATATTTGAGTTAAATAATTTAATGTAGATTGGCCGCGTATCTCTGCAAAAAAGATAACTTTTCCTTTTTTAATAAGTGGTTGGTAATTCTTTTAAGTCTATCCCATTACCAAACCATTCGCCACGAATTCTATGCTCCTCGTAAATAGAATGCGCTATGGCTTCATCCTCATAGCCATTAGTCGCCAAATAACTATGAATTAAAATTAACTTTTCTGGATTACCTGTATTTAATTTTTTTACTCTTTGCTCTGGATTTTTACTGATCCCTATTTTATATAAGCCAGATTTTTCCATCATTGCAATATAAACGTACATATCATGATCACATTCACTTAGGTCCATAGTTCCAATTAACCTAGTAATGGACAATAAGTTAGCGTCAAAAAAACCTTTTATAAAACTATTTATTATTTTTAATTTTAATGTGCTATCACTTGAATTTTTAGCTAATGCAACCAAAAGCAATAACTGAGGCATATTTAACATATAATTTTGTTCTGGTCTCCCACCCTCACTACCTTTATCTGGTCTTTTTATTTCTAATTGAAGTGAGCCATATTTTTTAAATTCATCTATATCATCTGTAATTACCTTCTTTAAAGCTCTATGCTCTTTATAACCAAGTAGCTTAAAAAGAACAAAAGTGCTTACTGTTGCTTCGTTGTTTTTTAAAATTACTAAATTTTCCATAAAACCCTCGTTATTGTGATTTTTCATTGTAACATGTTTCTAGTGTTATTCACAATAACAGGTTTTAAGCATTTCAAGCGCATAAATAAATTTAGTAAAATATTTTTTCAGACTGAAATTTATCTAATATTCATCAAATACTCATCCAACACCTCAAGCTCAACCATATAACGGGCCTGGACGTTAATTAAATAATCTGTATCTTTGCTAAGCTCAAGAAATTCCATCATTTGAGCAACCAAAGCGTTTATTTCGTCTAATGATGAGTTTAAGGCCCAATTACGAATCGATTGTTTTATTACGTTTAATTTTTCCACGTCAAAACTCCAATACATCAAAAGCCATTCGCCTAGCCGTCATTTCATCATGTCCTTCAGCACAAATAATAGCTACCTTTTCAACAAAAGCATCGATTTTTGATTCAGTTGGATTAACGCCATATTTGAAATTAAAGCCATTTGTTAGCCAGGCTTTGTCTGATTGATATGGTTCATTCATTTTTTATTCCCTATAATTTTCTAATGCTTGATAATAAAAAGGATGTAAAAATTGATTGGGCCGAACCCCTTCTTTTTTAAACATCATCCAAGCCCATAAAACACGGCCACTTCGACCGTTGCAATCGGTAAATGGATGTAGTGTTTCATATTCAGCATGAAAAACGAAAGGACTTTTAATATTAATCCAATCTAACAGGCAATCCAAACGATCAATTATATCGTTACCACCTTCTGGTGGCTTATGGTTACCAACCATTACGTTAAGACTATTTTTGTCTCGAATAACGGCACTAGGCTCATAAACATTTACAAACTTAATTATTTCATCAATCGTAATATACTTTAAATTAATAAACCGTTCATGTTCTATAAGCTGGCTTTCGGTAGGATCACCATTAATTCCTTCGATTTTGTTGCTTTCTTTTATGAAAGACTTATTTATTGATCGACGCTCAATGACTTCCCACGCTCTTAAATCATTATCTTTCATTATTTCGCACCACAATATTTCCATCGATCAACAGAAAACCGTTCATAATGCTCTGGGAAATCCTCAACATGCTTAATTAGTTTCTCAGAATAGATTTTTAAAACTTTGTAACTTTCCGAGCCATGCATTAGCTTTACAATAACGGCATACCGTTTTGCAAATTCTACGTCTGTCATTTTTTCTAACCTTTCTGTGCGCTTATTGTATTTATTCTTTGATGTATTTCACCGATACGGCAAGTTGAACGATCAAGTAGTTTTTCAGCCTCAGTAACTAATGTTAAGGCGTGATAGTTTAATTTTCCATTTAATGCAGCGGCAAGCCCTTTACTGCTTATCTTAATGCCTTTAATTGCATAAGTTAATTCCTTTACATCTACAGCGCCACGTGAATCATTAATACAAAAACGTAACATTTCTATTTTTTCGTTAAAGTCTTTTTTGTTCATTACCGCTTCCTCGTTAATTTAAAGTATGCGTCAATTATAAGCTTTTATTCAATAAATGCAAGTTATATTTAAACTTAAACACCATTACGTAACATCAATAACATTTTTATCTTTTCGCTAAAGTAACTATTTACTTTTTTTGTTTTTTCTGTATAATCGATATTGTGTTTTTAAATTAACGAAACTAGGCTAAGTAACATATATAGATTTAGAGATGATTTAATCAAGTTGGTTATATGTATATTGTTGGCTTTTGTTATTGTTGAAGTATTTAATCTTGACGATAATGATGAAAAAACAATAAAACCTGATGTTATAGAAATTAAAGAGTAAACAAATAAATAGAAGACCAGGGAACAAAATGGCAAATAACTTTGAAAATCTAAATAGAGCTAAAACTTTAATGAGGGACTCTAATAGTCTAAAAACATTTCATGATCGATTTAATGAAATTACAGGGAAAAGTAATATTGATAAAGACAGTAAAGGTTTTAATGTTGATAGTAGACTTAAAGCCTTCAATATAAATGTTTATTTTTCTTCATATACTGGCTCATACGGTTCTAGTAATGTAAGCGAATTTATTCGCGTTTATGGCATAGATGATGTTAATGGTGCTTTAATTGAATACCTTAGAAATAATGAAGAAAAAGTAATAAAAGGTATGGCTATAATTTTGGCAGAAAAAGCTAAATCACTAATCGATGCAGCAAAAGACGAAATTAATACAGCAAATAACTCTATTAGTGAAATTGAAAAATATAATGCAGAAATAAACGAGGAAACAAAATGAAACAAAAAATAACATTATTACTAATAATCGCACTCCTATCTGGCTGCGCATCATTAAAAAACAAAAATGCATTTACTGGCGAAGACAAGTTCACATCAACCGCCAAAGGCTGCTTGTTGGGGCTAATTGGAGGCGCTGGCTCTGGGGCTGGTATTGGTGCGGCAGCGGGTGATCCAGGCATAGGTGCAGCAATAGGCGCTGTCGCTGGATTAGCTACAGGTTGCGGCGCTGGATACTACTTTGACGTTCAGGAAGATGAATTAAGGAAGCGCCTTAATGGAACCGGCGTAAGAGTTGAGCGTAAAGGAAATAATATACGGTTAATTATGCCATCGAATGTCTTATTTAAAAGTGATTCAGCAAACATTAATTCAAAAACATTTCCTGTCTTAAATTCAGTCATTGTCGTACTGAAAGAATTTGATGATAACAGACTCACTGTTAGCGGTTTTACTGATTCCCAAGGTTCGTTTGAGCATAACCAGCTCTTATCTGAGCAAAGGGCGCTGTCTGTATTTCGTTATTTAACTCAAAACGGAATATCTAAAAAACGAATCCGTGTGTTTGGTTTGAGTGAGCGGCATCCAATTGCAGATAATAGAACTATATTAGGCCGCGCTCAGAATCGGCGTGTTGAATTAACGATTGATCAAAATTGAAATGAACAAAATAAAAACCTCAATCCCAGCGACCTGGAATAAATTAAAAACCAAACTAACAAAAGCCGACCTAATTGCTGCTTGTGTTTTCGCCATTATTATCCTATCAGGCCATATCATCTTTGAACCAATAAGAAACATCATGGACAGCCAAAACAAAAACCTTAATACCTATGTCAGAAAATCAGGCAGGTGGAACATAGTTGATTTTAACGCAATGGTTAAGGATTGTAATGGCTCGGCTAAATGTGTCTGGACTATTTTTAAAACGTTTCCTGATGGTGATGATATTAAATTAAGTCAGATTGAGCGGATTATGGGAAATATTTAAAAATGAAACTATTAAAAGATTATTTCAAACTACAAAAGGAAATCTATGACTATTTCGGTTATGTTGAAGATTGGGTTATTTTACCCATAGATGATTGTACTAATTATTTTTGGATTATCGATGGAACAGAAATTTCCTTCGCCGAAGGAAAAGAAATGTTAAATGACGTTGAAGCTGGGAATTATTATTGCAATGAAATATTTCATCAGCGATTTTTGCCTAAAGCTATTTATCATGGCGTTGATTATACAATGATCGTCGTTGACACCCACACTGATGGTAATAAATTATTACAAATATTCGATAACGATAAAAATATATAAAGAGGAAGATTAATAGGTGACAATAATGAAATTCAAAACAGGCAATGTTTTTTTGAAAGTAGCAGCAAAATGTTTAAAGACGATATAAGTTATATGGGTTATAAATTATTTGAATACAGAGAGAGCCAAGAAAAAGGAGTAGGATACAGATTTACCTTGTCTGGTAATTCATATAATTATAAGTGGGCTTATCCTAAAATAGAACGTGATGTAATGATGGGTGATATTTAAAATGAAAATATTAAAATGGTCAGTTTTTAATTCAATATTTGCAGTTTTCATTTATTTTGGGTTTGTTCAAAACGTAGAAGGAATGAAAAACATCGCCTATTTTATTGCATGGCTTGATATTACAAGCTCAATGATATTGTTATCTAAGGAAGGAATGAGCGCTGTTCGAAAAATTATATACAAACAAAAACATCGTGCTATTCCAACACAATTAAGATTGTTTGTTTCATTCCTTTTTATATTTACATTTGTTTGGTTTGGAGCTTGGATAACTGGATTTTTCTTAATTCTCTCATTTATCATAACAGAATCTGCAAAACAAGTTATTTATAACGAAAACAAGTTGAGGGAAATTTGAAAAAACAAAGAGGAAGGCCCCCAATAATAAAACAAGCGAAAGCCATTGGTTTCAGAAAATACGTTGATGATACTTACGAATCACACGCACAATTTGGGCGGATAATGAAATTATCACCATCTGGCGTTACCAATATGATCAATAAGCGTTACATTGTCGTAAATAAAAGTGTCTTCAGCTACCGGCAAAACATACTAGGGCATGAATATAAAACAATGCCTCCAGAAATTATCTGTGCGGATGCTGAGCATATTGAACTTTATATAGATAGAAATTATGAATCATTGGGGGTATTTGGTTTGGCTTTACCTAAACCAAGAACTGTAGGTGAAGTTGTCAGGATGATTAATTCGAATTACATTGTTGTTCAGGATCGGATTTATAGTTATCGATTTGACGTGAAATTACCCAAATAAAATATTTTTACTTAAGGATTACACTTTTAATTTATGGTATAATTTTATTATATTAAATTATAGGTGTTATTATGGGTGAATTAATAGAAATTAAAAAAGGCGAGTTATTGGTTGATAGCCATCTGGTAGCTAGAAAGTTTGGTATGCAGCATAAAGATTTTAAAAATACAGCGGATAAAGTTATAGAAAAATTAAAAAATTTAAGAGGGGACACCATCCCTCCTAAATACTATGAGGAAACGCGACATTATAGGGGGACTGATTACAATGTATATTTAATGAGTCGTGAATTTTTTAGCCTCGTCTCAATGCGATTAAAATCGCAAAAAGCTTTCGAGTGGCAAGTTAAATTTAACCAAGCTTTCTATGATATGGAAAGTAGGTTATTAAAAGCACAAACCAATAAAACAGATGAAGAATGGACTAGTACAAGACTTATAGGCAAAACAGCACGACTAGAAGAAACAGACGCTATTAAAGAATTTGTAGACTACGCAACAAAACAGGGCAGTAGTAACGCTAATTTTTACTACGCAAACATTACAAAAGCAACTTACAAAGCATTAGGTTTAATGGCTCAAAAACATCCCAAGCTTAGGGATGAAATGAACATCTATCAAATCAGCGAATTAATGTTAGCTGAGAGATTAGCAGCAACAAAACTACGAGAATACATGATACTTAAGAGAGATTATAAAGATATTTACTCAAGTGTACGTGATGATTTGTTGATCTTTGCTGATGCTATAAGGATTCCTATGGTAAAAGTCAATTAAATAACATTATTTTAACTTACTTGTTTACTTTTTTTGTTTTTAGTGTATACTGTAACTGTACCTTAAATTAACGAGACAGGAGAACAAAATGACCAAAGAGTGGTTAAAAAACTTAGTAATTGGTGACTCGGTTATTGTTTCATGTTTATCAGATGATGAAATTTATATAGTTAAGCGATTAACAAAAACACAGATTATTCTTGAAGGAACGCATGAAAAATATAAGCGTGATTCTGGCTTCGAGATTGGTAGTTATTACGGATCGAATCCTAGTTATTTAAAAGAAGCGACTCCAGAAAAAACAAAAATCATTAAAGAAAAGAATAAACGAACAAAACTGATTCGTGCATTAAAAGAAATAGAGTGGAGAGAATACAAAACAAACGATTTACAAAATGTTTTAAATTTTATTTCTGGATTTAAAAAAAATGAACGCAATTAAACCAATCAGACTAATTATATTAATAATCCTAACCATCATCACCTTAACCGCAATGGTTAAAGTAAAAGCCCAAATGGACGAAATTAATAAGAAGTTTCAAGAAGCAGCAGCTAATATTAGAAATTAAACGGAGAAATAAAATGCCAAATCATATAACAAACATTATTGAAATAACCGATGCCGGTGACGTTTCTTTAGAAGACATAAGGAAGGTTTTTCTTAATGACGACAATAAAATTGATTTTAACGTTATTTACAAAATGCCAGAATGTTTAGAAAATTTTCAGCCACATTCAGGCGTGCTATCAGCAGCTAGCGCTATAATAAGCGCATCAATTTCTAATAATCCATTATTAGCAAATCTAGAAACATCTAGTTTAGAAGGGTTTTCAAAAGAAGACAAAGCTTTAGTACGAAGAGCTATTGCTAACTTTAATAAGTGTGGTTATATGTATTGGTATGATTGGTCTAATGCGGGTTGGGGTACAAAATGGAATGCTTACGATCAGCCTGAAGATGGGTTCCCACTTGATTGCACTAAATTCAGATTTCAAACAGCATGGAGCCATCCATATCAGTTAATTGAGCTTATTGCATTAAAATTGCCCACAGTTGAATTTTTCATACAATTTGCGGATGAAGACTTAGGTTCTAATTGCGGAAATTACAAAATAAAAAATAATGTAACTTATGAAGAGGGCATCGCTCCTCCTTATAGAGAGCAAACTGAGGAGCAAAAGAAACATTACATAAAATTAGCATTTAATTTATGTAATCCTGGCGTTGACCCCGCGTCTTATGGTTACGATGACAGATGGGTTTTTGACGAAGAAATAGAAAGTAATTATTACAGAAAAAACTAAAAAATTAATCGGAGAAATAAAATGAACGTGCAAATAAACTGTGAAGAACTCTATCCTGAAGATTATGAATATTATTATGATGGATCGATTGATGACATTACATCTTCAACTATTTCAACACCCAATGAATTAGACGAATCTTTTGAATGGGGTGTTTGTTTTACTTCAATCAACTAGCCGCCATGAAAAATTATATTAAATTCGAACAATTATTACTTAAAGCCTTTAGGTCAACTGATGGAAATAGTTACTCTAAATTCAATACAGGAATCACTGATCCAAATGAAATGACCGAATTTGTTAAGTACTGTACTAAATTAAGTTACAAGATAACTTTTGCATTACCCACAAAACCTAAAAATACAGGCTATCTTGTACATATATCCAGTAATAATTAAGACAATGGAAAATAGAACAATTTACCAGATTATTGATGCTTCTGATGTAAAAAGACATTACCAACTTGGTATTTTTACTACGGCTGACGAGGCAAAAAGTAAATTAGCTACTTATAGCGCTTTTGAGCCAGTTACAGTTAATGCAAAAGACTATGAGGTTATCCATATTGTAGAAACAAGATTTGGCTGGGGAACGCCAAGCAAGGTTGTTTATAATGTAACTCGTAAACAATTTCCCATAATAAATGGAATTGGCTCTACCTGGGATATTGTATCAATTGAGGATATCGAGAATGATTAAAATCATAGGTTTATTGTCTTTTATGTTTAGCCTTGCTTTTATTTTATTTCGAATGATGCGATTATATTTTTTATTAAAACGTAAAAATATCAAAACAATTTAACATACATGGATATAAAGAAAAAGTTCTTCTGTAGTGCGTGTCAACAATATAGACCATTGGAATTAAAGGTTTCTTTTAAACGAAACAATAGAACTTTCATTAGATGTAAGACATGCGTTGACATGAGAAATAATAAAGATGTTCCACGTGGAACATATAAGCGGGATTAAATAATGAACATAACTCAAATAATGATCGCAGTAACAGGTTGCCTAGCCATTTACTTAACCCAGCAAAACAAAGCGGAACCTAAGCGGTATGCTTGTGTAGTTGGGTTATTAGGCCAACCATTTTGGATTTACGAGACTTTTATTAATGATCAATTGGGAATGTTTGCGCTAACTATTTTTTATACTTTCGCTTGGCTGCTTGGAATTAAAAACAATTGGATTAAAGATAAAGAACGGATGATCTATAAGCCTGGTGGTGTATTGCATAGCATTGTGTGGGTTAAGTGAAGCTACTGGAAATATTAATAGTAACCATCATGTTAATCGGATTTGCTTTTATATTTCTCCATAACCCAAAACTTGGAGAAACACTAGATAAATGCTCTATAGCACACCCAGGCTATTCGATAGAGGCTAATCAGGAATATTTAGGTTGTGTTTTTGATGATGAAGAAAACTTAAAAAACGAGGAATAACAATGAGGAAACTTAAGAAAATAACAGAATACTTGCACATAGATATAACTAAAGAACCGCCATCTTTAGAAGAAATAAATATTTTACTAAAAAACAAAAAAGAGAATTTAATGATGTTCGCTAATGCAAATAAAATATTTACAATATTATTTACATCTTTTTTTATTTATTTTTCTTTTTTCTCCTGGCCTTTATCGTCTGTAAAAGAAATAACAACTTTAATTATTTTTATTGCTCTATCACTTAAAATATTTTTAAACTTAAGAGGTGGATTTTTAACACTACTATTGCTGGCTATATTCATTTTTCTCGCATACAGCCCCTCATTAGGTGGTATAGATTTCACCTATCTTTCAATAGCTATCACTTTATCAGTACTAACAAGATATATTTATTCTTTAATTTCAAATACTATCTTTTTTTTAGAGTGTGGTATAGAAAGATTACAGCCGGTTAGTGAACTGAATAGAAAAAGAAAATATGAAAGATACCTGGAATATAGTGATAAATACAGTGTCTTACATGACTATAGAATAAAAGTGGAAAAGGAGGGTAGAAATCCAATTGTTGAGGAACAAAAAAGTTTCTTTTCTTACCATTACGATCTCTTATCTCAAGCAAAATATATAGAATCACAAAAAGAAAGAGAAATACAAAACGAGGAAGATTACGTTTTGATAAAAGAAATGATAACGGCTAAAGGAAACGAGGAAAAATAAATGATTAAAAAAATAACACTTTTAGCTACAGCTTTATTAATTGCAGGCTGCTCAGAAATACATAATTTCTATAACAAAGCAATTAGCCCCGTAACAGAAATAGCTGATCCAACTGAACGTGGTCTGACTTATGTGGCTATGGCTCTTATCATTAGTGCAGTTATTCGAGGATTTTTGAACCGATGAATAGACTTGTAATAATAATTAAACCATATTTATATATATTGTTTTTTTCTATATTTGTGCTGTCGCTTCTAATTGCGATGTTTTTACCCACTGAATATAGATATAAAAAAGTAAAAAGAAAGCCATTTGAAAATCTTATTAGTGAAAATGTTTACGAGAAAAATGGGTTGTTTTTTACAACGGCTGTAAAAGATTTTTATCTTGGCGAAGAGAAATCTATGAAACTTATAGAAATAAAAGCTGGCGCTCAGTTAAAAGGCAGGAAGCGTAAAGATTATTTAGGTAGAAACTATATAGATTGGAAGCCTTTCGTTAAAACAACAACAAATTAAATGCTAAAAAAAGACAGACAAAAAACTAATGAAAAAGCTGATGATTTATTACTCGAATCGGCTAAACCTAACTTAAAATCGTCCTTAAAAGCCGAAATAAGCGCCATAACAAAGGTTTCTGATGCATTACAACACTTAGATAAGGAAACGTGCCAGAGAGTGCTTAAATGGGCTGAGAATCGATTTATAGGTGATAAAGATGATGGATGAAAAAATCAGTTTTCAAGAACTTTTAAATCATAGTTACAAAATTATAAGTGCCGAAGATAAAAGCCTCACTCGGCACGGCTATCTCTCTAACTGGATTTTTAACTTTACTACTTATGATAACCAAATATCTGATTTATTTGGCCGTAAGGCATTAGAAGTTTGTGTGGCAATCACAAATGAAAGTACATTTGATTATATTGAAGACAATTATAAATGGTTTTTAATTATGATTAATATGCCTTTTTTTGAAAATAAACTTGAATGGGGAAGATCCATTCGGGGTGCTTGGTGGGATTTGTATGATGATAAAACATTTGAAATTAATAGCTCTGGTCTTTATTTAAACAATGAGCAACTAGAAACGCTTACGCTTGATGAAAATCAATGGAAGGATTTTATAACTGGGATGTATATTTTTGTAAGACAAGTTATTAACGATAACACAGAAAACAACAATGCCTAAAAACTGGCTTTCGATAGATGAGGCTGTAGAAATAATAAACAATGACGACCGAAAATCTTTACTTAATTTAATATTTAGATTATCTAGGTTGTCTGATGATTTTTGTAATAGCGCAGCAATACCGTGGTGGACTAGTGAAGATGAACAAGAAAAAGTAATAACTTTACGAAATAAGTGTCGTGAAGTTATATCTGAAGCATATGATGTCTGCGCTGAAAATATTGATGCATCTCATGAAATAAACTTGATTAAGAAAAATGAATAAAATAACAATTCGAAAAGCTAAAAGTTAATCAAACATCTATTTTACCTAATATCGATTTTTATTAATTAGTAACTATAGATCCGTCCAGGCAAAGAAATCGGCTGATTAAGAGTAAGGTTAGTTTATCGTTCTATCCAACATTCCCTTACCCCAGAACGAACTAGTCAAGCTAATTCCATTATCCAGGCCAAAAGGTATTATTTTTTTATTAACTTTTATGCAAAATTAATCGCATTTTCATCATTTATTTGTTTACTTTTTTTGTTTTTTGTGGGACAATGAACTTAAATTAAACGAGACGGGGAACATTGATGACAATGAAGAAAAACATAGAATCTTATAAGTTATCCAAAGAGGTAATAGAGGAAGTTGGAGTCATTACTACACTAGACAACTTGACGGAGGAGTTAGGCGGATTACCTGAAACAGATATAAGTCCAATTTGGGGTGGAACTGCATTAAAGACTATTCTTAAGAAATCAATTAAGGAATTATGTGTTTCGGATAAACAGATACGTGAAGTTTTGGTAAGGAATGGAAACTGTAAAAAATTAGCTGCGGAAAAGTTAGGAATAAGCAAGTCCCATGTTTACCGTAGGCTTAATGATATGTATGCAAGATTAAAGAATATGCAAGAGGTTGAGTTATGAGTAATAAAAATATAGGTTTAAGTTATATTGCAATAGCTCTTTTTGGTTTGTTATGTGTTGGTTATCTTCATGATAAAGGTGGGGTTATAACGTCTGTTATATGTTTGTTTTTTGGCTTAAACATGTTGCTTATATTGATTGACGGACTGCTTATTTATTATGGAAAAAAGTTACCTTCAGGAGTTGATTGACTATGAGATATAAACTAAGTGTTTTTCAAAAGTTAGTTTCGGACTTGCCAACCTATGTTTCTTTTGTAACGACTAGGCAAGAATATAATAATGCCAAGCGTTGGTTAGAATTTGGTGTTAATAATGATTCTGAGTACTTTTTTGTTTCGGAAAAGATGGTTCATGGTAAATGGGTTCGGTTTGTTGAATGAGGAAGATTATGTTTAGTTATAAATTAGGGGTACATCCAGCGAAAGTAGCTGAATTTGATTATTATGAGATTAAAGGGCTTGAATTTCCTAACCCGATAAATGCTGGTGATTTCATTAGGTACAATGGAGCTGACCTAGAAGTAAAGAATGTCGTGCATGAACATAATATGCACTCGCTCGTAAATATCGTTTCGAGTTGGGTGGTTTAGGTTTGTTGAGAAGGGTTAATAGTTACGGTATAGCACTATAGAAAGAAAGTTTTATAAAAAAAACAAAAAAAACATTAATTTTCAATAAGTTTACAAGAAAAGATAGGTAGGTATAGTTTGCCGCCTACAGGAGATATACATTGCCGATATCGTATCTATAGCTTAACGATTAATGTATGTATACATTAACAGTTAAATTATATAAATAACTCTTGCGTGAGTATTTTTATTCTGTATAATTACAATTATACTCACGGAGGCTTAATGAAGAAGAACCCATATTATATGACTTTTTATAAAGATTTAGCTTTACTACAAAGCGTTTATAATAAACAAACATTATTTTTATCTGAAATGATTTCTCGTATGGATGGTGAAAATATAGTTCAAATGACATCATATACAAGAAAAGCAATTATTGATGCGATAGGCGCAAAAAGCAACGATAAATTAGCTTTAGCTAGGCAATATATAAAAACACTATCAAAAGCAGGTGTTATATCAGATATAGGTGATGGTGCTTATATGGTAATACCTAGAGTATTTGGTTTTAGTAGCTTAACTAGCTTATCTAATAAAAAACAGGAACGTTATATTAAAATTAAATATTCACCAAAAGGTAGGCAAATATCCGTAGGTGAATCTTATAGTAAGGATAACAAATGAAAACATTTACAGCAAATCTAATCCTCCTAGGAAAAATAAAAAAATCCCTGGAATTTCAAGCCAAAGACATGGAATCAGCCCTAAAAGAAGCCAATGATGGCATAGAGCTATTGAATGGTGGCTTATGGATCGAAGTAAAAGAGAAACGAGTTTTTGAGCACCAAGAGAATATAAATGAAAATTAAAAAATAACTGGAGAATGGAATGAAAGGC
>JGI24023J19991_10002600_pt1 | contig 13097 bp, 15 predicted proteins | sample Cruoilmetagenom1_FD_19991 | JGI IMG/M metagenome (IMG submission 19991)
CAGGAGAGATTACTAAATGTATAGTGTCAGAAATTTTTCAGTCCTAATAGTTCTATTTATGCTGCCTGTAATCTTTGCAGCCTGCGGGAAGAAGGCTCCACCTGTTGTGGATACACAAATAGCGCCGGTGAAGATTGCGGTCGATTCCAGTTTTATGCCTACAGCTAAACTATTAGCGAATGACTTTACTACTAATACAGGAATCGCGGTTGAGTTTTCAAGCGGCTCAGACCAGGAACTGGTTGATATGATTTTAGAAGGTGGAGACTATGATGTTTTCATGGCATCTGATGTAGAGCACCCTCAGGTTCTAGTCGAAAAAGGAAAAGCAGAGAGCGAAGGGACGCTTGTCTACGCATATGGCATAGCTGCTCTTTACAGCAAAACCTGGAAGCTTCATTGGACAGCGCCTGAATATTTGTATTCTGGTCAGTTCAGTACTTTAGGAATTCCAAATCCCGAAGATAACCGCTATGGCAAAGCGGGGGTCGCTATGCTAAAAAATATTGAAGTCTACAACAATCTCGAAAATAAACTTGTCTACACAAATGATGAGGAAGAAACACTTGCTCAAGTAAAAGCCAAGGAATTAGACGCTGGGTTTATTGCTTATAGCTCACTGTCAGACAGAAGCAAGAGATGGGCATGGATTGTGCCTCAAAAGGTCTATGACCCTATAGGTCAGGGCGCTGTATTAATAACCAAAGAGAATGTAAACGATTCGGCTAAAATTTGGATGGGCTACTTAATTTCTGATGGAGCCCAATCAATCATACAGCAATCCGGCTATGGCATAATTCAAGACACCACAGTAAGTTCTTCAAAGTAATTAAAAGTTTATTAGAAGCATCTAGATAAGTTGATTTCTTTGAACCACAATAGTGAAAATTCAAGAGGGGTAGGCGTAAACGGCTTATCCTCTTTTTTTCTTTGAGCTATCTCTAGTGTTACTTAAGTGGTTTTAGGACCGTGACATGACCCATCTTGCGGCCGTTTCGGGTTTCTGACTTGCCATAGAGATGAATGCAGGCGCCTTTGGTTTCGTAGAAGTTTTTAATCTTGTTCACATCCTTTCCGATTAGATTAGTCATAATCGCATCGGAATGCGGGGTAGGGTTGCCTACAGGAAGACCGCAGACAGTGCGCACGTGTTGTTCAAACTGTGATACCGCGCAGGCATCAATCGTCCAGTGTCCTGAATTATGAGTTCTTGGCGCAATTTCATTTGCTAGTATATCGCCCTTTTGGGTTACAAACATCTCAAGCCCAAGAACTCCTATTAACCCTACTTCGTTTGCCAATTTCCTGGCTACCCTTTTTGCCTTGCCTACAACATTGGCATCTATATTAGCGGGCACAGTGCTAGTGTGAAGAATGTGGTTTTTGTGTACATTTTCTATTGGACCATAAATAGCAGCCTTGCCATATTTGTCGCGCGCAATGATTATAGAAATCTCACACTTAAAATCAATCATTTCTTCTAGTATAAGCTCGTCAGAATTCAGTTTTGCAAAACTTCTTTTAGCGTTATCAGAGGCTTTGTGTACGGTCTGTCCTTTGCCGTCATAACCAAAGCGGGTTGTTTTCAAAATATAATCCCTACAGCGTAGATCATTAACTGCTTTGTCAATGTCCTCTGGGGTATAAATTGCTGCCCACTTAGCAGTTGGTATGCCAATGTCATTTAAGTACTTTTTCTCTGCGACGCGGTTCTGTGAAATCTCCAAGAGCCTGTCGTCAGGATATACGGGCTTTGTTTCTTGAATGTAACGGATGGTTTCTACAGGAATGTTTTCAAACTCATATGAGACTACGTCTACGCTGTCGGCAAAAGCTTTCAGCTTCTTTTTATCTTTATAAGAGCCTCTATAGGACTTAGCCGCTACNTGTCCAGCCGGGCTGTCTTTGTCGGGACCGTAGATNTGGACCTTTATGCCAAGCTCTGCCGCTGCAAGAGCGCTCATTCGTCCTAGCTGTCCACTTCCTAGAATTCCTAATGTGATTGAGTGTTCTTTCATCCGTCCTAACTACAATCCCCTTTCAGTTAATGCATTTTAAAAATACAAATGAATTACTCAGGATTTCTTTGTAACTTTTTCAAGTATCTCTGAGCTTGGGTTCTTCTTAGGTTTTACTGCAATGCTTTTTGTTTGTTTATTTCTAAACTGCTCAAGTCTTGACGCTACATTTTCATCTGAAGTTGAGATTATTGCCGCTGCAAGAAGAGCTGCGTTCTTAGCGCCTGCTGTTCCTATTGCTAAAGTCCCAACCGGTATACCAGCGGGCATCTGAGCTATAGATAAAAGACTATCTAATCCCTTTAATGTTCTGCTTTCTACAGGCACGCCAAGTACTGGCAAAGTGGTCATGCTCGCCGTCATTCCAGGAAGGTGAGCTGCCCCTCCGGCGCCCGCAATGATAACTTTTAATCCCCGTTCCCTAGATGTTTTTGCATATTCATAGAGCCTGTCGGGTGTTCTGTGGGCTGATACAATTTTGCTCTCGTAGCGAATTTTAAGAGTGTCTAGAATCTGAGCTGTGTTCTCCATAGTCTTCCAATCCGACTGGGAGCCCATTATGATTCCAACTTGAGGTTTTTTTGATGATGCGCTCATATGATAATTCCCTCAATAAAGTGTAGTTTCACTGAACTTTTGTCAACGTGGTTCAATTGTTTGGATAAATCGCATAAGTAGTTAAATAAAAGGAAATTACTCATGCAAAATGTTATGGAAAAATCAAAACAAAGTCAAATCCGTTAGCTTTAATAAGATGGAACTAACTTTTATTGAATTGTCTTGTCTTGATTAACAAGCTTTCACTGTGTTATTGTAATTACTGATGCAGTTGGGGTTTTTCTCATAAAACATAAAATACCGAGCATAAATTTATATGTCAGTGTAAATTTGGAGAATCATTGTGAAATTTGAAACACTAAAGCAAACTCCTTTTTATATGTTCTTAATAGTAATCAGTCTATTAACTCTAACTATATTAGCGCATGCCGGACGACCTTCTTTTGATTGTAGTGAAGTTGAAGCGGGAAGCATAGAAGAATTAATCTGCAGCAATGAAGATCTATCAGCGCTTGATCAGAAAATGGCAGAGGTCTATAGGGAAGCTGAGAAGAAAGCTGCAAATGAAAAACCGTCTGTATTAAAAGCTGAACAACGGGGATGGATTAAGGGACGCAATAGCTGCTGGAAGAGTGATGATGAAAAAGAATGTGTAAAAGAAACTTATCTATTGCGTATCGCTGAGCTTCAAGCGCGATATGCGCTAGTTGATAGCAAAGGCCCATTTTTTTACAGCTGTGACGGCAACCCTGCAAAAGAAGTAGCCATGACTTTTTATGAAACAGATCCACCCACTTTAGTTGCCGAGTTTGGCGATAGCACTTCTTTGATGTATTTGGAACCTTCCGGTAGCGGCTCTAAATACCAGGGAAGAAATGAGTCGGTATGGATAAAAGGAATTGAAGCAAGAGTTAAGTGGGGGTTTGATAGTCAGACAATGAATTGTAATAAAAAACCATAACTATTATTTAGATCCAATAAAAAAACAATCAATTTAAATCTGGTCAAGTTAGAATAATCTAATTCTTGGTGGAGGATTAAGCATGAAAAATATAATTTGCTTACTTATTTTAGTTGTTTTTAGTTTGTCTTCATATTCCTGTGTAACCAAAGATAAAGGTTCTTCTGATTCTATATCCGGTACTCCTACGTGGGGTCAAGCCGTATACTGCAATATAGAAAGTGCTCAAGTTTGAGTTGTTGCCCAGAGTAAAGATGACCGTGAAAGACTCGGCGGAAAAAAAGTGAATGCGTGCAGTGTGTACGATAATAAGAATGAGTAGATTTACCTTATTACATCTTTTTTCGGCTATACATGATCTGTATTCGCGCTAAATAGGATTTATATATAGAGGTTAGGCATTCAAATTGGATAGGGTTTTAAAACATTCATTCAACTTTTTGTAGAAATCAGCCTGATCTATGATAAAATTCACCAACTAAGCAAATCTTGTATCGGCGGAATACATTATTTCTATTTCTAGCAAAATGTCTTTAAATAAACTAGCAAACATTGCGGATAAGCTAAAATGCTTTTTGTGCATCATATTGCTTGTTCTATTATTCTACTCCTGTACTAAGCCCGATAAAGAAACCGAAGCAACAAATCATGAAGTAATTATTAAGCATGGAATGGTGTTTATCCCAGAGGCTGATTTCATGATGGGCGCGGATGATGAGCTTGCTCGTGAAGATGAACTTCCAAAGCACAGGGTCTTGCTTGACCCGTTCTGGATGGATGAGACGGAGGTTACCAATATCCAATTCGCTGAATTTATAGAGGAAACAAATTATATAACAACTGCAGAAATCAAACCTGACTGGGAAGAACTCAAGAAGCAATTACCTGAAGGCACAGCTAAACCAGACGACAGTGTACTAGTACCCGGATCTTTGGTGTTTAATTCCCCGAGAGAGGATGTTGAATTAAATAATTTTTATCAGTGGTGGCTCTGGGTAGAAGGAGCAAACTGGAAACATCCCCTGGGACCCGGAAGCGGCATCAAGGGTCTTGATGACCACCCTGTTATCCATGTCTCATGGTTTGATGCCAACGAGTATTGCAAATGGGCGGGGAAACGCTTGCCTACAGAAGCAGAGTGGGAATGGGCCGCAAGAGGCGGTCTTCAAAATCAGCCCTACTCATGGGGTGATGAGAGAATAGATGAAGGCAAACCCAAAGCCAACACATGGGACGGCAAGTTTCCTAACAAAAACACACAGAAAGACGGATTTGGTGTTACAGCGCCAGTAAAATCATTCCTTCCAAATGACTACGGACTATACGACATTGCAGGCAACGTGTGGGAATGGACCAGTGACTGGTATAGAAATGATTATTATCAAATGAGCAACAAACCTGATGGTATTAAAAATCCACCTGGTCCACAAGATAGTTTTGACCCGGTTGAGCCTTATTCCGAAAAGAAGGTGCAAAGAGGCGGTTCGTTTTTGTGCAACGATTCTTACTGCTCAGGTTACAGAGTAGCCTTCAGGCAGAAATCAAGCCCTGATACTGGTCTTTCTCATTCTGGATTTAGGTGTGTAAAAAATGAAAAATAAAAGTTTAAGAGAAGTAGCAATACAAATAACAGGAGGCTAAGGAAATGAAGAGATTATTTGTTATGATTTTGTGTTTGCTTTTTGTTTCGGGTGCGTTCTTGCAAGAAGCGAGCGCTCAGGACAAAAAAGCTGACAAAAAAACAGATAAGCCAAACATATTGGTAATCTGGGGTGACGACATAGGAATGACAAATGTGAGCTATAATTCAAGAGGTCTTATGGGTTACAGCACCCCTAATATAGACAGAATTGCAAAAGAAGGAATGATCTTTACGGATTATTACGGGGAGCAAAGCTGTACTGCAGGAAGAGCTAGTTTTATTACCGGGCAGAGCGTGATCCGCACCGGGCTCAGCAAAGTTGGACTTCCAGGGGCAGAGCTTGGAATGCAGGAAGAAGATCCTACAATTGCAACCGTTCTAAAAGCTAATGGATATGTAACAGGGCAGTTTGGTAAAAACCATCTTGGTGATAAAGATGAGCACCTTCCAACAAACCACGGGTTTGATGAATTTTACGGCAACTTATATCACCTAAACGCTGAAGAAGAACCAGAGCTTCCTGATTACCCAAGTGAAGAAGATTATCCTGGGTTCAAAGAAAAATACGGCCCACGTGGTGTGATTCACAGCTACGCAGGTGGAAAGATTGAAGATACCGGCGCGTTAACTAAAAAAAGAATGGAAACTGTAGATGATGAGACTTTAGCTGAGGCTATAAGATTTATTAAAGAAGCTAATGAAGCCGGCGAGCCGTTTTTTGTATGGTGGAATGGTACCAGAATGCACCTTCGCACTCATGTTAAATCAGAACTCAGAGGTATCTCTGGACAAGATGAGTATTCAGACGGCATGGTTGAGCATGACATGCACGTAGGACAATTATTAAAAGTACTTGATGAGCTTGGAATTACAGACAATACAGTTGTGTTTTACAGCACAGACAACGGCCCGCATATGAACTCATGGCCTGACGCTGCAATGACACCTTTCCGTGGTGAGAAAAATACCAACTGGGAAGGCGGATGGCGAGTCCCTGCAGCAGTACGCTGGCCAGGAAATATTCCAGCCGGCACTGTTTCAAATGGCATTATGCATCATATGGACTGGCTTCCGACCTTTGCTGCTATAGCAGGAAACCCTGATATCAAGGAACAGCTCTTAAAAGGAACAAAGATTGGCCCGCGCAGCTATAAAGTTCACCTAGACGGCTACAATTCTCTTCCGCTCTTAACAGGTGAAGTTGAAGATAGCCCAAGAGAAGAAATCTTTTACTTCTCAGATGACGGCGACTTAACTGCGCTTCGCTTTAAGGACTGGAAGTTGATATTTGCAGAACAGCGCACGGAAGGCACACTTGCAGTATGGGCAGATCCTTTTGTTCTTTTACGTTTACCACTACTGTTTAACTTGAGACGCGATCCTTATGAGCGAGCAAATATTACATCAAACACTTATTATGACTGGTACATGGATCATGTGTTCTTGCTAGTTCCTGCTCAAGTCTATGTTGGAAAATTCCTTGCAACTCTAAAAGAATTTCCACCGAGACAAAAAGCAGCTAGCTTCTCAATTGACCAGGTGATGGAACAATTGCAAGACGCTCCAGGATCACCATAATCTAGTTAACAATAAATTTTGCATATAAACACATGGCTGTTGGACTTTGCGTTCAACAGCCATNTTCTTCATTTAGTAAATATAGTTAAATAGAATCAGGAGAGCAGTAATGAAAAAAATATTATATATATTCGTACTATTAACTTTTGCCATAGNCGGCAATTTACATGCTGAAGACGCTTTACCTTCTTGGAACGACGGCAAGACCAAGCAATCAATAATAACTTTTGTAGANCAAGTAACTGATCCAAATAGTAAGTCTTATGTTAAAACCGAGGAACGTATNGCTGTTTTTGACAACGACGGAACACTTTGGGCTGAGAAGCCTATTTATTTNCAACTCGAGTTCGTCAAAGATCGCATATTGGAACTTGCCCCATCTCGTCCTGAGTGGAAAACGCAGCAGCCTTTCAAGGCAGTGCTGGAAAACGACAATAAAGCGCTTGCAGAAAGCGGTTATGATGGTCTTTTAGAACTCCTGATGACTACACACGCCGGGATGACCCAAGCCCAATTTCAAGACATAGTAAAACAGTGGCTCGCCACAGCCAAGCACCCACGCTTTAACCGCCCATACACGGAACTTGTTTACCAACCAATGCTCGAGCTGCTTACATATCTAAGGGCAAACGGCTTTAAGACATATATAGTATCGGGAGGCGGGATTGAATTTATGCGCCCCTGGACCGAGCAGGTATACGGCATTCCCCCAGAGCAAGTAGTTGGCAGCAGCATTAAAACAGAGTTTGAGATGCGCGACGGCAAACCTGTAATTGTACGTCAGGCTGAGATTGATTTTATCGATGACAAAGAAGGAAAGCCTGTCGGCATAAACAGCCACATTGGCAGACGCCCAATTGCGGCGTTTGGCAACTCTGACGGCGACCTGCAGATGCTTCAGTGGACTGCCGCAGGTTATGGTCCAAGCTTTATGCTCTTCGTTTATCATACAGACGCAAAAAGAGAGTGGGCATACGATAAAGATTCACATATTGGACGTTTGGATAAGGGGCTAATCAAGGCAGAGAAGAACGGCTGGACAGTTGTGGATATGAAGAATGACTGGAAGACAGTATTCCCCTTTCAGGCTCAATAGCATCGTTCCCAAAAGAATTTAGGTAAAAGTCCGGGAATTTTGATGTATATATTTGCTTTGATATGGACTTAGTCTCAACTTAACCCGAGTTTGTTTCAATCTACCTTCTTCCAGTTGTCAGTATAAGCTCCGTTTGCTGGTTTTGCTTTGAAGGTTTTGTTCTCAAATGTGGCGAGGATGGCATTATTTGGAGGGAAGGGGAATTCTATCTTGCCGTCTGCAATTTTTACGGCTGATGTTCCTGATTTTTTCGTGAAATCATAGTTCATCCCTGTGCCGCCAATCTCATCATTAACTGTGACAAATANAATTTCCTGAAAATATTCTGTCTCAGTNAATTTGTATTTCCCGANATACGAAACTGATTGGATTTTCCCCGACTGATCTTTATTGGCGAGATTAAAATTTACATATCCGGCTTCAAGGTTATAAAGCCCCATAATCTGAGGAGGTTTTATAACAGTTCCGTCTGACAGTACCCGAGATTCAAGCACATATGTGCCTTCAATGCTTACTGTCTCATCGGCAGTTGAATAGGCTTGGTAGAAGACCACAAAAGATAGAACTAATAATGATCTAATAAAGAATTGATTCATTGTAACCCTCACTCTGTACTGTTCGCTTAATCCAGGATTATTATAAGATATTTATCATGAAAAGACTAAATTATCATGGGATATCTTGATACAATTTGAACCTGTTTATTCTATAAAGTAATGATTTTTGTGAATAAGTTGATATAATCATTGTGAAAATAAGGAGGGATTATCTATGAAAAATTATACTCTGAAAACTCTAGCCATATTTTGCTTGTTTCTTGCAGCACAGTTTGCAAATGCTAATCCTGTAATAAACGAGGCTGACGCGCCAAAGTTTCTATACACTATGAGCGCTAAGTCGGGCACATTTGAAAACAGTAGACTGACTCTCAATGATGTTCCGCTTGTGGTTTATTTCTCAGACCGCCCAGCACGTATTTCTGGACAGCTTAGCATCCAAGTCTTTGCACAAGGCTGGAGCCAAGGTCCGGACAGCTTTAAAGCCGATCCGCCTAATGCTACTCTTTCAATCTTAGGAGATGATGGAAATAAGAACATAGTAGTTGAACTGTCTGATCCTAATGTGAAAGTGAAAGAAGGTTCAATCTCTTTTAAGGTACGTGTTTTAGATGGTGAATTGCCAGAGAAATTTGGACATTCTTCGCTGTTCATTGATTTTAATTTTGGCCCAAGTCCCGGAGATGGATAAGGTCTAGAATCAAACACGGTAATAGATTCAGTAGAAAATCAATAAGGAGAGAATATGTTAAAGCAATTTTTACTTATGTTGGTAATAGTAATTGGTTTTGGTTCGGTTATAACAAGCGCTGATGAAGTTGCTCAAAAAGAGGCAAGTCAGGTCGCACCACTAAATCTGGCAGTGACCGCTGATTTTGCCCCGACTGCTGAGACTATTGGCAAAGAATTTACAACACTAACAGGTGTGCCCGTTAAGATCACAAACGATTCTAGTGAAGCACTATTTCAGGAGATTAAAAAAGGCACACAGTTCGATGTTTATATGTCTGCTAATACAAACTATCCAATAGATCTAGAGAAAAGTGGTTATACCCAGGGAAGTCCTGAGATATATGCGATTGGGAGCCTCGCTCTTTATGCAAAAGGTAAGGAACTCACTCACAGCGGATTAGATCTTCTGCAGCCAGGCGGATTTACTCAGCTCGCCGTGGCAAACCCTAAAGATTCTTCATACGGCATTGCTTCTATAGAGACACTTAAAAAACTTGGTATTTATGAGCAGGTGCAGAGCCAACTTGTTAATGCTGATAATGTATCCGCGGCTCTAGAAATGGTAGAGTCGGGACAGGTTGAAGCNGGGCTCGTATCTTACGGTGATTTGAGTTCTGATCAAAAGTCCAAAGCATGGATTGTTCCTGGCCGTATGCANAATCACATTGAACAGAGCCAAGTGGCGTTAAAAGGTGGTAATGCNGAAGCGGCTCAGAAGTGGATNAANTTTATGGAAAGCGATACAGCTAGAAATGTGCTCATATCATCAGGTTATGGCGTAACAAATGTAGAAAAGGTGGAAGAATGAATACAATAATCAGATACACAACAACTTTATCATTATTGGCAGCAATAATTTTTGGTGCAAGTGCGATGGTCGCTTCAGCTAATCCGGTAATCAATGAAACTGATGCCCCAAAGTTCTTGTATACAATGAGCGCTAAGTCGGGCACTTTTGAAAACGGAAGGCTTACTCTAAATGACGTGCCTCTCGTGGTCTATTTTGCAGATCGCCCGGCCCGTATTTCCGGTCAGCTGAGTATTCAAGTGTTTGCCCAGGGATGGGATAGTGGGACAGACAATTTTAGAGACGATCCCCCTAACGCAACGCTTTCTATTCTAAGCAAAGACGGGGATAAAAATATTGTAGTAGAACTTTCAGATCCGAATGTGATGGTGAAAGAGGGCAGGATCTCTTTTAAAGTTAAAGTTCTTGATGGTGAGTTGCCTTCTTCATTTGAACATTCAACACTGTTTATTGATGGTGGTATTTGTCCTGCTTGTATAGGAGCTGCTTTCTAGGAACTTTATATCCAAAGAGCTATTCTTGATTGTTATTGTATTGTTTGTTGCGGTAATATATTAGAGTGCGGTTATCTAATTGTTCAGGAGGGCGGTCTTGAAAAGATCAATCCTTATTTTAGCTGTGATTCTAAGTTTTTATTCAGTTCTAGCAAATGCGCAACAACCTGTAGTTGATGATTCAAAAAGCCTTAAATACCTCTTTGTAATCACCGGTGATACAGGAACATATAAAGACGGGAAACTAACTTTAAACGGAACACCGATCGTCACATTTAATTACCTTGGATCCACAAGGGAAGTAGGGCATTTCTTAGTTGGTATGTTCATAGAAATATGGAACAAGAACTCTTCAATTTATACCGCCAAACCTCCAAGCGGCACACTATCTGTGCTTGATCAAAAAGGCGCAGGAAATGCTGTAATAGAAGTATCAAGTCCAACTTCAACATTAAATTCCATTACTTTTGATGCCCGTGTTTTAGAGGGCGAGGTTCCGAACTCATTTAACGCATCATCTTTATTTTTAGAATTAAACGTTGATGAGAAGCTTAAAACGCAGAACTGATTACTTTCGCTCTCGTCTCAGTCTTCTAAATAATACGAACGCCGGAATTAGCAAATATAGTAGTGATGCATTACTACTAGTACTTCCTGAAGCTACAGAGCAGCCACCGCCGCCACTTCCTTGGTTAACCTGTGCTATTAGTTCTGAAAGCAGCATCTCAAGCGCACCCATGTCACATACAGCCGCTCCATTATCGTCCCCGTCTTGGGGCCGTAGAGTGTCGCGTTGATCCTCATTCATACATGTCAAGTTGTTGCCGGCATCCACAGCGGGGCTTCCGCTCAGAAGGGCATGCGTAAGCGTAGGACCACCGTTATCCTTAAGTGGCCCGATCATTGGATCTGTGTTGGAAATATCTCCAGCCTGTGCAAAGCTGCAACTGCCGTCGTTATCTAAATTGTTTTCAAGAGATATAATTCCTCCAGGAGAACAGTCGGTTTCATTATTTGCAACAATTGAATTTTCAATAATTATATCTCCCGGAGCTGCGCTGTTAAGTCCCTGGGCACCATTTTCAACTATGGTTGAGTTCGCAATGGCCATAGTTCCGCCCGTTGAGTTGTCTATGCCCCTGAGTTATTTGTGGCCATATTGTTAGATATAGTTGAGTTGGATATATCTGCCATCCCAAAATTAGTGATACCACCGCCAGCTCTAGCCATATTATTACTTATTGTACTCTGAGCGATTTCGAGATCATTGTTGGAGAATATGCCTCCCCCCCTGTCTGCGGAGTTATTGTCAATTGTGGTTTTGAATATGTCTAATGCCCCACCATTCCAAACTCCACCTCCCGTCGCAAAAGAAACGGTTCCTGTAACAACGTTTGTATGAACAGACACATTGTCTAACAGCAGAGTTCCGCTGTTTGATATACCAGCGCCAAAGGTGTCATTTAAAAGCCCCCCTGTTATGGTCAACTGTGTCATTGTGACTTGTGTAGAGGTGCCAAATATATGAAAAACTCTATCAATAGAGTTTGCGTCAATCACTGTGTTATCGATACCGTTTCCTGTGAATGTTATATTTGTGAAAATATCTAAGTCCCCAGTCAGTGAATCATCCTCGTCCGAACCGACGATACTAAGCTCTATTGGAATTCCATTTAAAGAGGGATCAAATGTTATTTCATCATCTCCGCTTCCTAGGTCACATTCTCCAAACACTGACAAGCCAACCAGGTCGGCGTTAGCACTTATAATAGCCTCTCTCAAACTGCATTGACCGTCGGTGCTAATAATATCGTCCGCTGTGGTTACAGTGATATTAACTGCTCGTGTCTCGGAAGAGACAAATAAGAATAAAACAAAAGATAATAGAAGAAAACTAGGGGAAATCTTAATCATGAATACCCTCCTCATGCTGTATTTAGAGTCCCTTCTTAAAGCGCTACTAATATCCATTATGAATTTATAATTTAGTTAAAGTCAAGCTTTATTTCTAGGGGAATATGATTTTTTCATGTGCTTTCTTTTAATGATATTTTTGTATTCTTTAATGCATTGGAAAAACTTCTTCACATTTAATTAGTAGATTTCCGCTAAAATGGAAAAGGAATTTCTCTATTCCCACAGACTCATTGAAACTTAAGTATAGCTCTATATAATCTCTACTATGCCTATAAAAGATCCAATGCATCCTGATGAGATAACCCCCGAGTGGATTACTCATGCCCTTAAAGAGGGCGGATATCTAAAACACTCTTCTGTAAAATCTATTGAAAAAAAATACTAGATGAAGGTAGGGGACTCCTCGGCAAAGAGCTTATGGAGGTTATTTGCCGCCAGTCCTTCTCTTCTGCCGTTGAGATAGAGGCGGGGTCCATTCTGCCTGAGTGAAGAGCTTTCTCTATCAATCAGTAGTATGAGCATCAATTACTCGTTTATAAAATTTAGCGAATTACTTGAATTTGAAAAGTTCGTATAAACCGGTTTTTTCTGAGAAGACTTTCTCAACTTCGGTGAAACCGGCCTCTTTCCCCAGTTTGATCCAGTTCTCTCTAGTTTCAGGTTTCTCAGACTCCCTTACGTGCTCCAGAAGTGATTCTCCTTCTTCCTTGGTAAGTCCCTTCCAGTGAATATCGTA
>JGI24023J19991_10002603_pt1 | contig 13086 bp, 15 predicted proteins | sample Cruoilmetagenom1_FD_19991 | JGI IMG/M metagenome (IMG submission 19991)
CAGAAAACAATTGCTTGAAGTGCCTCGCCTCGGACCAAAGGCCTTTGAACAGGCGGCGGGGTTCCTGCGTATACAAAAGGGTAACAACCCGCTTGATGCCTCGGCGGTTCACCCTGAAGCATACCCCGTGGTTGAACGCATTCTGGAAACACATGTTAAAGCCATTACCGATGTGATTGGTGATAGCAAGTTTCTAAAATCGCTGTCCGCCAATGAGTTTACCGATGATCATTTTGGTGAACCTACCGTGTGCGACATTATCAAGGAACTGGAAAAACCGGGTCGCGATCCCCGGCCACAATTTAAAACCGCCGCCTTCAAGGATGGCGTTGAAAACGTCAAGGACCTTAAACCGGGCATGTTACTTGAGGGCGTAATCACCAATGTGACCAACTTCGGCGCCTTTGTCGATATCGGCGTGCATCAGGATGGGCTGGTACATATCTCACTACTTGCTGACAAGTTTGTAAAAGACCCTCGTGAGGTCGTAAAAACCGGTGAAGTGGTTAAGGTCAAAGTCATGGAGGTTGATCTGCAGCGCAAGCGTATCGGCCTGTCCATGCGCCTCAATGATGAAATTAATCCTGAGAAAGCCGCCGATAACAAAACAAGCAACCATAAACCGAGACAGAAACCTAAACCCAACAAGACAGCACAAGCCGTACCTCAAAACACCGCCATGGCCGCGGCCTTTGCCAGGTTGAAATAAACTGTTGAATCAGGGTTAATATTGCGTATACACCCAAAGCCGTTTTAGTATATATTTTTGATTCTTTTAATTGGCGGGGGAGTATCTGGATGTCGGAACTTGATGGTGTTTTAGGCGTTATTTTCAATTTCTGGGTCGGTTTTGCGATTTTGGCCATTGTGCTGGTAAAGACGTCGATCAAGCTGGTGCCGCAGAATATGGCCTATGTGGTGGAGCGGTTTGGTAAGTACAACAAAACCATGGTGGCAGGGCTTAATCTGCTGATCCCGTTTATCGATAAAGTGGCCTATCACCGCTCCTTGAAGGAACAGGCCGTCGATGTGCCCAGCCAGTCGGCCATTACCCGGGATAACATTTCGCTGGGTGTGGATGGAGTACTCTATCTGAAGGTGATTGACCCTTATAAGGCATCCTATGGGGTGGACAGTTATGTCTACGCGGTGACTCAACTGGCGCAGACCACCATGCGTAGTGAAATCGGCAAGATCGAACTCGACAAGAGCTTTGAGGAACGGGAAAGCCTGAATATCAATATTGTCGCCGCCATCAACGAGGCCGCCAGTCCCTGGGGCGTACAGGTGCTTCGATATGAAATTAAGGATATTGAACCACCACGCTCCGTGCTCGAAGCCATGGAACGGCAGATGAAGGCCGAGCGTGAAAAACGCGCCTCTATCCTGGAGTCCGAAGGTGAGCGTCAGTCGGCTATTAATGTTGCCGAGGGTGATAAACAGGCCAAGGTGCTGGCTGCCGAGGCGGACAAGACCGAACAAATTCTCAGGGCTGAAGGTGAGGCCCAGGCCATCATTGCCGTAGCAGATGCCAAGGCCAGGGCGCTGGAAATCATCGGTAATATCGCGAATTCCGAGACGGGTCAGAAGGCCATCCAGCTTGAGCTGGCCGGTAAGGCCATTGAGGCCAAAGAGGCCATCGCCAGGGAATCCTCGGTCGTGTTGTTACCGGACAACCAAAGCAGCGCATCCAGCATTGTGGCGGAGGCCATGACCATCATTAATACGCTAAACCAGCAACAATCCAGTAAGAGTGAAGCATGATGCTTGAATACATACACAGCCATCAGGCCGGTTTCTGGCTGGCACTGGGATTTATCCTGCTCGCACTCGAGGTGCTGGTGTTTGGCTTTACCACCATCGTGATGTTCTTTGCCGGGCTCGGTGCGATTACCAGCGGCCTGCTGATGAAGGCCGGGGTGCTGCCGCCTACCTGGATCGCCGGTATTGCCTGTTTTGGCCTGAGTACCGGGCTTTATAGTGTCCTGTTGTGGAAATTCTTCCAACGCATTCAGTCAAATAGCGTACCCCAGCAAAAACAGAGCAGCGACCTGATTGGCCTGGACTTTGTTATCGAACAGGACATCACCACCACCCAACCCGGCACGACCAAATACTCCGGCATCAGTTGGCGGGTGGAAATCGACAAGGATGCCGGTGTAGATAGCCTCAACAGCGGTCAACGTGTGGTTGTTACCTCGGTCGACGCCGGTGTTTTTCGCGTCAAAGCAGCCTAATACTTGATCGATATCAATGCCCATACCAACGACAAAATTCTAACCTGTAATCCAATTTCAACATTATCTCCAAAAGAGTGAGCCATGAACCTGAAACTTGTCAGCTTTGAACTTTGCCCCTTCGTCCAGCGCTCGGTGATCACCCTGCTCGAGAAGGGTATGGAATATGAGATCACCTATCTCACGATGGATGAGCTTAAAAACCCACCGCAATGGTTCCGGGATATTTCCCCCTTTGGCAAGGTGCCGGTATTACAGGTGGGCGATATAACGGTATTTGAATCGGCGGTAATTATGGAATATATCGATGAGATCAGCCCACCCTCCCTGCACCCGGCCGATCCCCTGCAACGAGCCCTGAACCGGGCCTGGATGAAATTCGGCGAGGAACTGTTAATGAGCCAGCATCGCTATCTCGCCTCCGCCGATGAGGAAACCTTCAAACAAAACCGGCAGGAAGTGGAGAACGGATTAAAACGCCTCGAAGGGGTTATTGCTGACGGGCCGTTCTTCAACGGCAAGGCTTTTCACCTGGTCGATGCGGCCTATGCGCCACTCTTTATGCGTCTCGATATTCTGGAAGGGCAGCACAACTCCGGATTTTATGACAACAAACCGAAGATTACCCAATGGGCTGAGGTATTACGCAAAAGGGAGACCGTCAAAAATTCCGTCATCCCGGGTCTTAAAGAAAAGTACATTAACTTCGTGCGCAACTCCAGTGACTATGCCGCAACGGTGTTTGTCGGCGCAACCTAAACTGTTTTCATGAAGCAAAAAAATGCGGGCATAAGCCCGCATCAAGGTGATTTAACTTTATTATTATTGAGTTAGATACAAGTATCTGTGCTCCAGGTACAGTTCTGGGTGGTTTCGAATGTAGCATCACCATCACTGTCAATATCCATTGTATAGGTATCGTTAGTGTTAAAGGTCACAACCACTTTACTGCCACCTGAGCCTGCCAGTTCAACCACACCCGAGGTCGGATTTTCGTCAGTACTATAGATACGGATCAGGGTGGTTGTGGTCACTGCAACATAGCCGTGAGTGGGGTGATAGACTGTCCCGCTAATATCTACATCAATGTATGAAATATTATCCGTGATATCAACAACGTAATTTTCCAGTCGATAAGTCTCATTTTTGACATTATCCCTGAAATCCAGATTCATGGTCATTGTATAGTTGAAGGCTGATATGGAATTCATGTCCATCGTACCCGACAACGTCATGGATTCAGAACCCTCTTCATACGTCAAGGCAGTGAATGTCATGTTCATTGAAGTTAAAACAAGGGTCGACAGATTCAGAACACCCTCTGCCGTCAATGAACCATTGATTATGCTCTTGTCGTCACAATCTACATAGTTGCTAAAAGTAAAGGTACCGCTGTAAGCGCCCGTTGCATCATCAAACGAAAAGTTGTAAGAAAGTGTTCCGCCACATGCGCTGGTCTCGGTATCACTATTGCTGCTCACAGCCGCAATGCCTGCCTGACTACCGGATGCCTGCGACATATCCACCCCTCGCATGGCCGAACCCAGGCTACGGGCCATGCCCATCAACTGCTCCCTGTCCGCTGATTGACTGGCTGTCGCACTTGCCAGACCACTGTCTCCCGGCGCCCCACCATCTAACGCCGCTTCGGTCAGGTCTTCACTGTTTGTAGCGGTGATACTGGCCTCGGTGGTAACACCGGCATAACTGGCAGGCGTCACACCGCTTGCAGAATCACTACTGCAACCTGTTAATGTCATTCCTGTGATACTTAAAACCACAAATAAGCCAAAAATTCTTGGATACCCCATCACTCTGACCTCCATTTTTAGTCAAATTCAGGGGTAAATATCGGCCCGACATTGAAAGACATTGAGGTTTAAATGTGATTAAAGTCACAAAATAACCATAAATTTATTATAGTTAATTTAAGCCTGTGGATTAGATAGCGTCGGATATATAAGCGCCCTTATTTACTGTCCCGCCAGCACCTCCCTTGTTATAAATAATCACTCTCACTCCGTAACACGGCTATGCAAGCATTATCAAAAAGTCATTGCTTACATACAAATTAGTCATCGTATCGAAGACATATTAGTGAGTTATCATTTAACAATAGATTTGCACGAGCCCTTGATTCAACAAAAACAACCCTCAAGCTCCATCATGGTGTCAGATTGTTAGGCGTTTAAAGAAACAAAAAAACATTTTATTGATCACCGTCAATGAAAATTTATTCTACCTGAATTATTTATATAGACTCTGGGTACCGCTATTGAGTGGGGGCGTGCATCAGTGGTGCGATTTGAGGTAACACAAGATGATCTGGGTCGAAAGCCTGCTTGGAGCAAAATCCAAATACGATAAAACCCTGCCCTATACCTACGAGGCAAGGGTCACGGTGCTTGAGTGGGAAGAAGCTTACAATTCCTATTATGCGGATACTATTTGCGGCCTGATAGATTATTTACGGGAAAAAAATATCAGTCCGGATCAAGTTACGTTGCATGAAATATACCAGGACCACGAATCCCTCCTCGAAATCCGATACTGTCTTGATAATCACGACCTGTGGCTGGGCAGACCCAGGCTTTGCCGCTCCTTGCAAGACCATTACAAAGGCCATATAGAGAAGGGGCATTGCTCGTTTGAAGATCGAAGCCGTGTTGCCTGTGGACCATGAATCATATTCCGGATATCCACCTTAACTCCTATGCACTAAAGCTGAATATATACCGTTCCGCTTTTAATTATACATCTAGCGCGATTACTCGTTTCTCGCCAAGCCAATTGTTCGATTACTATGACGCTTGAACAAAAAATAATAACCAGGGACACAGGTACATGAGGCATCCTGCGCTGTTAGGTGGATATGCAGCCATCGTCACTCATAAAATGATACATGAAAAGCATTCCGGTGCCGGCACCGGTATGACAACACATAATAACGCCTATATGCCATACCTGGTATACATGGCAGATTACTTCCTCATTACACAATTGCCCGAGTAAAATGTTACATAACTACAAGAAACCAGTATTCATATTTATTTTGTTGGTCGGTCTACACGGCTGCGCCCTCAAACTGGTTGATGATTTTAATGTCGCAACCTATGAGGCAACCCTGAACACCAGTAAATTTGTCGATCGCTTTTACGGTGGCCTGCTAGAAACAGAGACCAACAAACGACCTTATCGGCAATATTCTGCACAATATGTCGAGATAGAAACCGAAATACGCTCACTCTATATGCGCAACAAGGCCAGGCCACTCAACGAGGAATCGACCAGGATTATCGATAACATCCTTGGCCTTTGGCTAAAATACAAAGCCAGACACAAGCTAAGAAATACCTACTCAGATGGAAATGCAAAACTGGAGCGAAAACGCTTCAGCAAAATGTTTATTTCCGCTTTGAATGCAGAAGAAGCCAAAAAGGAAATCAAGCAATAACCACAAACAAGGAGATCAGCCATGGGATTCAAAATCGAACAGGTGCTAAACAATATGCTTGATGCTGCTTCAGAGGAAGTCCTGGATGGCTGGCAGGATATCAAACCCTGTGTTGAGCTGGCATTGCAGGATGAAAAAGATGCCCTGCAGGATATTGTCCAGGCCTATGAGGCAGGTGATCTCACAAATGAGGACCTCGAATCACAACTGGAAGATGAAAAAGTTGCCCTCGAGACGGCGTTGCTGGTATGCCGTATCAAAACCAAAGTGATGGCCCAGAATGCGGCCAATGCGGCGATCAATGCACTCACTGCCGCCATTAGACTGGCGATCTAAATCTATTATCAGAAAAACTCCAGTGATGAACCGTCGTCTTCCGGTTCTTCGAAATTCTGTTCCTCACCTTTATGGGCGCGCATCTCTTCGACCATGGTATAGCTTGAATAGAGTTTTTCCATCCAGGCTTCGATATCCAACCGGGAGTATGTATTGGTTTTCAGACTCGTTTCCAGTAATTCATGCAGGGCATGGATGTCATCGGTAACATGGATGAGAATTTGAGAGGTCTTGTCCTGATATTGCAGTGCCACCAGGATTTCGTTGATTTCATTTTTGATATTACCGCTCTCGACCAGAAGGATCTCGGATGATTTACTCAGACTCAGGGCCAGCATTCGAAAACGCTCATACAGCGACATAGTTTTGTTAGAATGCTCCGACAGTTTGCCCGGGTCGTTGTCTTTCATATTGGTTTGGGCGATGACCTCATCCATTTTTTGTTCCAGCATCTGAATGTGATAACCGACATCATCGACCATTTTTTCAGATTGTTCAGAGAGCTTGCGCACTTCCTGTGCAACAATGCCAAAACTTTTACCATGTACACCGGCCCGACGTGATTCGATGGCGGCATTGATGGCCAGCACTTCGGTCTTACGTGAAACGGCTTTAACCGATGACACCACCTCTTTCATGACAAAAGTCTGTTCCTTGAGTTGGTTGATTTTATCCAGTAAGACGGATTTCACATCGATCGCCTCACGCAAGGTCTCGAGCATTTCTTCCAGGTCATCCTGGCTGATCATGCCGGTCGCGGTTTCATCTTGATTGTCGGTATTACTGGCGCCATCGCTGGAATAACTGGCCGAGGCCTGAACGGCCTCATTCAAACGGCGGGAAATGCCGCCGAACTGTTTAGCCAGGTCTTTGACCGCGATTTCCGATTGCTTACGTGCCGAATCGATCTGCCTGTTCCAGATCGGCAAGACCTCTCGGTTCAAGTTATCCAGCCCATCTATTATTTTGTTGTTTGTGGTTTTCTCTTCAACAGTCTGGATGGCCTGCTTTGGCAATGACCTTCGCGCCAGCCATTGAGATGCCACCGCCGCAACTAAAAAAAGCGGTAATAAGATCAAGACAGAATAATTGATGCGTGCAATAACAAATTCGGTCTCAAAAAACGGGATATAGGACAGGTCAACGCGGCTTAGCAGGGGAATGCTATTGAATAGTTTCGGAATAGAGAACTCGATCTGTTCCATCACAAAAGCATCCATAAGCAACGGCTGCAACAAAAAGGGGAGCAGCATGATCAAGGCTGCACCCTTGTGCAATCCGGGCAGCTTGATAGTATTTTTCACACTAAATATTTTGAGAAAATTTTTAAACTCAAGTGTTGCCAACTTTTTCTTTAATTTGAATGAGTTGTTTCTTTTACGCACACACGCCCCCTGGCGCTGTCAAAACTATTATGGTGCGGTATCTCTGACTTTCCCCCCACACCATGAGCAAAAAGTTCCAAACGCAATAAATAATGAGACCATCTGATTATTAAGCCCTATAAATTCCGGCTTAAGCCAAAGACGGCCGATCACAAAACACAGAATCGGCTAAAAGCAGCCCATCCTTTAATGCATTGAAGGGAAAATTCAGAACAAGTTTATACCGCCATGTTTTTGATGGACTTGATAAGCAGGCAAATTCGGATCAATCGCCCTGAATTCAATGATGCATGCGGCTGATACGCTCAACCAGTTCGATATTGCGCAGACGCATCATGACCCTGGCCAGGTGTTTGCGGCCGGCTACGGCAACAATGAAGGACAGGCTGGAATGCAGGCCATCTTTTTCTTCCATGTGGACATGTTCGATATTCGCGCCCAATTCAGAAATCGCTGCAGCCACCGTGGCCAACACGCCGCGTTGATTATTCACCAGCAGACGCAACTCAACCGGGAATTCGCCTTCGACATTGTCGTCCCATTGCACGTCGATCCATTTTTCCGGCAACTTACGATACTCGGCAACATTTTTGCAGGTCTCGGAATGGATAACGATACCGCGGCCGGCGGTGACAAAACCCAGTACCGAATCCCCCGGTATGGGTCGGCAGCACTTGGCCAGACTCACCACCGCACCTTCTGTGCCCTTGATCACCAGCGGGTGCTGACCCGTGGCCTCCTGTTCGACGATCTCCGCCTTGTTACCATTGGCCTGCAGCAGGCTGCGCGCCACCAGCGCCGGGATACGATTCCCCAGGCCAATATCACTTAGCAAATCAGAAATAGAACCCAGCCCGTAATCTTTTAGCTGGCTTGCAAACTGCTGTCTGGTGATCTTTTTCATGTCCACGTCATAGGCGCGCAAACTTTTTTCCAGCAGGCGCTGCCCAAGGGAAACCGATTCATCGCGTTGCAGGTTCTTCAGGTAATGGCGGATGGTGGAACGCGCCTTGGCGGTGACCACAAAATCCAGCCAGGCTGGATTGGGGCGGGTGCCGTTGGCCGTGATAATCTCGACGGTCTGGCCGTTGAGTAACTCTGTTCGCAGGGGCATCAGGCGGCGATCGATCTTTACCGCAACACAGTGATTGCCGACATCGGTATGCACGGCATAGGCAAAATCCACCGCCGTGGTGCCACGCGGCATTTCGCGAATCTCACCATTGGGGGTAAAGACATAGACCTCATCGGGGAACAGATCGATCTTGACGTTTTCCAGAAACTCGATGGAGTTACCGGCATATTGCTGGATGTCCAGCAAACCACTTAACCACTGCCGCGCCCGTTGCTGGGCGGTATTGTTGTCACTCTCCTTGGTTTTNTATTGCCAATGCGCGGCAATCCCCGCCTCGGCAACCTTATCCATGTCTTCGGTACGAATCTGTACTTCGATTGGTACGCTATAGGGNCTGAACAATACCGTGTGCAAGGACTGGTAGCCGTTCACTTTCGGGATAGCGATATAATCCTTGAAGCGATCCGGCACCGGGGTATAGAGGTTATGCACCGCACCCAGTACCCGATAACAGCTATCCACGCTATCCACGACAATACGAAAGGCAAACACATCCATGACTTCATTAAAGGGCAGACGCTTTTCGCGCATCTTGCGATAGATACTATATAAATGTTTCTCGCGACCGATGACCCGCCCAGGCAACCCTTCCTGCTTGAGTCGTTCGTGAATGGTCTCTTCCATTTTGCCGACAATCTCACGGCGGTTACCGCGCACCTTTTTCATGGCATCGGTCAACACCCGGTAACGCATGGGACTGCTGGCGAGAAAACCCAGGTCTTCCAGTTCCATGCGAATGCCGTGCATACCCAGACGATTGGCAATCGGGGCGTAGATCTCGAGGGTTTCTCGGGCGATGCGGCGGCACTTTTCGGGACGCATCACACCGAGAGTGCGCATGTTATGCAGTCGGTCGGCCAGCTTGACCAGAATGACGCGAATGTCATTCACCATGGCCAGCATCATCTTGCGGAAATTTTCGGCCTGGGCCTCGGCCTTGGTCTCAAATTCGATATGGGTCAGCTTGCTGACACCGTCAACCAGTTCGGCAACCTCTTCACCAAAAGATTTGGCAAGGTGCTCCTTGGCCGTGGGGGTGTCTTCTATAACATCGTGCAGGATAGCCGCAATGATCGTCGGCGGGTCCATGCGCAACTCGGCCAGGATGCGCGCCACCGCGAGGGGGTGGAAGATGTAGGCTTCGCCACTCTCGCGCTTCTGGCCCTGGTGGGCCTCAGCGCCAAATAAATAGGCTCGATAAACATCTGCCACCTCATCGGGTGACATGTATTGCTCGAGCATTTCGCATAAATGGCTGATGCGAAACGCCTGTTCGCGCTCGGCACGAGGCTTTTTGGGATCTGGGTGTGGCCTGGCGCTGATACCACGCCTCCTGGCTTACTCGTCGTCGTTCTTTAAGACGGGGTTTTCTGAAGTCGCATCGATGATTTCATCACTGGGTTGTGCAGGAGCCTGCTCTGGGGTCTGGACCTGGGCCTCAGCGGCAACTTCTTCACCTTCTACTACGATCTCAGCTTCTTCGACCTCGACCACTTCCTTTTCGTCCAGAATGGAACGGGTAATCAGGCCCTCGGAAATCTCGCGCAGGGCAACAACGGTGCATTTGTCATTTTCCCAGGCTACCATTGGCTCCTTGCCCTGGGCTATCTGGCGGGCGCGCTTGGCAGAGACCAGCACCAGCTGAAAACGGTTATCTACATTATCCAGACAATCTTCTACGGTTACACGTGCCATGCTTTACTCCAGTGGATTCACCGTCCCGCACGCCATACCTGCGGGTCAGCATAAAATTGATACGAACTGACAAGTATAACGGCCGATTGGTCGTTATGCCAGCAAGGCCTTGAGCATTTTACCGTGGCGCCACGTTTGGGCGGCCAGCCGCTGGCGGCGACAGGTGACAATGGCCTGCAATTCGGCCAGGGCGGTATCGAAATCGTCATTGATGACCACGTAGTCGAACTCACTATAATGGGAGCTTTCACTCTGCGCATCGCGCATCCGCCGGGCGATAATCTCCTCGCTATCCGTACCCCGGCCCCGCAAGCGTTCCTCCAGGGCCTCCCGCGAGGGCGGCAAAATAAACACGCCGACCGTCTCGGGCATTAGCTTGCGCACCTGCGCTGCGCCCTGCCAGTCGATTTCCAGGATCACGTCCATGCCCAGCGCCAGTTGCTGCTCGATGCCGGTACGCGACGTGCCATAGTAGTTATCAAACACCTTGGCGTGCTCCAAAAAGGCATCTTGCCCGGCCATCTGCTCGAAGGTCGGGATATCGACAAAGTGATAATCGATGCCGTCCTCCTCCCCCGGCCGCATGGCGCGGGTGGTATGGGACACCGACACCGAAATGCCATCCATATTCTCCAGCAAGGCCTTCACCAGACTGGTCTTGCCCGCCCCGGAGGGGGCGGCAAAGACAAATAGGGTACCGGGATATTGTATTTCGTTATTGCTCATTATTTCGCGCTCTTCCTGACGGCTGCCTCACCCATCAGGTGAAAGCTTGTTACTGCTCATATATTTAAAAGCGGCTATTGGTAATTGCTGCCAAGTTTAGCGGCTGGAGACACAGATTGCGAGCAAGCGTAGTCCAGATAGAATAAAACGAAATCCGCAGATTATGGTGTTTTGAGAAACCCCGAAGTTTACTCATGCTGCATCCAGGCTATTTGGACCACTCCCATTAATGCAGAGTCTTGGTATACAAGCTAAAAGTGGCATCTGCAAGATAGAAACTAGCCCATAAATGAACAAACTCTGAAATTGCCTCTGACTATCAGCCGCTAGCAGGTTCACTTAGCTGCATATTATGGAAATACCAGATAAGATAAATTAGTCCGGCAGCACACATCCACCAAACACCCACCCAAAACAATTCTGGAAGATAGCTTAGATCAGCCAATGTGGCACCATCACCATAATGTCTTCCATCGACAAGGTTCAATGGCGACCTGAATGCATTGACCATGACATAAATTCCGACAAACTCCATAAATCTTGGGAAGATGTTGCCAATAACATATCGAAAGGATAAATACAGTGAAATGCTTATGATCGATAATATAATTATTGTTATTCCATTACGTGCCCATAACAGGCCACACAAGGCAACAAATCCAGCCATAATAATCGCGACCCATTTATTGTTTGAGCGCGACGAATTTGCAAAGATATAAATGGCTGCGCCCCACAGGCTCGCACCGAGATAGCCGGAAAAACTAATCAGACCATTCCATCCGCCCGTGGTATAACAGCGACCTGCGCCATTAAAATAAATCTCAATTCTATTAATGCTGCCACCGGTTAGCAGTGCCGCCAGGCCATGTGATATTTCATGAAAGAAGGTTTCCAGCCAGGCAAAGGGCCAGTGTAAAACGGGAATAAATGAAAGTATAAATGCGCCAATCAGATAGGCGATAAATAAATATTTATCTTTATTCAGTACATTCATTACAAAATAGACAACTCAGAAAGAGCCCATAAGAGATTAAGTGAAAATCCCTTATGGGCCATATCAAAGCAATTAACCGAACAGGCCGGTCAACAGGAAGCCAACAGCAACATAGGTAGATGCTTCAATGGCGCCGATGGCAACGTTACCCTGGTTATCCACTTCATCTGCCACATTAACGCCGGGCAGTATTAGTTTACGTGTCACAATTGAAATCATGGTTAAGGCAAAAAACATAATGACCGCAACACCCACCCAGGCCGCCAGATTGACGAAACCGGTATCACCACCATAGATCACCATTCCGGAGGCAGCGGTAACGGCAAGGGCGATACCGATTCGATGGCCGGAAAAACGCAGGGCCAGTGCGATATTTCCCTTTTCAATTTCACCCTGCAGTCCCGTTTGTCCGTGTCGCTTGGCAAAGACATGGCGTCGATACAGGGTAGCCGCCAACAGCAGCAATTGAGTAAGCAGGAACCCTGCCACCACAATCAATATCCCCCCCCAGGAGTTACTGTCCACCCAGGTCATGATCGCGCGCAGCATGATGGCCGTGGCGATCATGTTGCCGGCATCAACCAGTGCTGCAGCACTGTTACCATTCATAATTTGATCATGAATCGATATTTTCGGCAGGGCAATATGGTCAAAGACCTTACGGGTAATCGCCATCAATAAAATACCAACCCCGCCATAACCCAGCATCACTAGGGCTTCATTTATTGGCGTATTGGCCGCTTCGCCAGAGACAGCGCCCATTAACATGATCGCCAGTGATAGGGCTGCACCCGAAAGGGAAATCCCATACGCAAAATTATCGCGTTTGGTCAGCTCGTCATGCGAGGAAACATTACCAATCGCCCCGGCAATTTTACGCATGCCCGCCATGACCGCGATGATCATGAGTAAATCAATCATATAATACAAAGCCAAACTGCTTTCTATTCCAATAAAGTTCTGCATAACAAGTCTCCGTGATTCGTTAAAGCTGATTATTTCTGAATTTAGTCGTGAAGCGTGTCATTTACCGCCGCGAAAGCTTCTTGAACCTGAGTTGGATCTAAAGCCGGATGAATAGCCCCCGTAACTGGAGGTTCGTTTAGCATAACCGCCGCTGCCAG
>JGI24023J19991_10002605_pt1 | contig 13080 bp, 12 predicted proteins | sample Cruoilmetagenom1_FD_19991 | JGI IMG/M metagenome (IMG submission 19991)
CCGAGGCAGAACTCGAGAGCCTGGAGCGTGAAAAGGTGGTTAATAATCTGGTTGACTCAGGTCTCTGGCCAGCATTGAGAACCCGGCCTTTCAGCAAGGTCCCAGAGATTGATAGTGTCCCGCATTCTATTTTTGTCGCCGCTATGGATACCAATCCGCTGGCAGCAAAAGCGGAACTGATTATTAAAGAAGATGAGCAGGCATTTGCTAATGGTCTTAAGATTCTGACCCGTTTAACTGAGGGGAATGTGTTTGTCTGTCAGAAACCGGGCATGAGTTTGCCGAAAGTNAATGGNACCAGCCATGAAGAGTTTGACGGTCCNCATCCCGCTGGANTNNCTGGCACCCACATTCATTTTCTTGATNCGGTCAATGANNCAAANACGGTCTGGTCAATCAACTATCAGGATGTGATTGCATACGGAAAATTATTTACGACCGGCCAATTGCCTACTGATCGGGTTGTCGCCCTTGGTGGCCCCGGAGTCAAGAAGCCCCGTTTGGTGCGAACCCGTATCGGTGCTTCTCTGGATGAATTGATGGCGGATGAGCTCAATTCTGGTGAGCAGCGGGTTGTTTCAGGCTCGGTTCTGAATGGGGCAACGGCATTCGGACCGCTGGCCTTTCTTGGTCGCTACCACCTGCAGGTTTCGGTTCTGCCAGAAAAGCGGGATCGTGAATTTATCGCTTCGATGACCACCGGTGGGGATAGATATTCGGTGAAAAGGGTATTTCTGTCAGCATTTACCGGTGGTCCGTCCAAACCGATGAATACCAGTCAATATGGAAGCCAGGAAAATGTCCTGGCGATTGGCTCGTTTGAGAAGGTATTGCCGCTCGACATGCTGCCGAACTACCTGTTGCGCAGTCTGGCTTCTGGCGATACTGATCAGGCACAAGATCTTGGTTGTCTGGAGTTGGCCGAAGAGGATCTGGCGTTGTGTAACTATGTGTGTGCCGGGAAAAATGATTACGGCATCATGTTGCGCGATGCTCTCACCATCATTGAGAAAGAGGGATAACGGTTGTGAAATTACTCGATGTATTGTCCGAAGCGGTAGATAAATCACTCTACTCTCCCGCTGATGTAACGACAGGTTCCACCCACGTGCGTGACAGCATAAATCACAAACGGGTGATGAGTATTATTCTACTGGCGTTACTCCCCTGTATTCTGATGGCACTGTGGAACAGCGGCTATCAGGCAAACCTGACTTTGAATCAGATGTTGGCAGCCGGGCAGATTGATGCTTTGCCAGGACTTAGTGACTACACGTCCATCTGTGCCAACCTTACCAAGGGACTTTGGATTTTCCTTCCATTATTGATTGTCACAATGATTGCCCAGGCATTTTGGATGGCTCTTTTTGCCTCAATGCGAAAGAAAGCAATCGGTTCTGGATTCCTGGTGACGTCAGTTTTGATTGTCCTGCTTATGCCACCAACAGCTCCCTGGTGGCAGGTTGCGATCGCGGCATCGTTTGGTGTTGTTATCGGTCGTGAAATTTTTGGCGGAACCGGGATGAATTTTTTGAGTCCCGCTTTGGTTTCTTGGGTATTCATGTATATGGCATATCCCCAATCAATTTCGGGAGATGCCGTCTGGACTGCCGTTGACGGCTACACCGGGGCGACTCCACTGGCAATGGCTTTAGGTGATGGCGTTTCCAGTTTGGCAGCGCAAGGGATTACCTGGCAAGCAGCATTCTTGGGAACGATNCCCGGAACNATGGGTGAGACNTCAACTCTGGCCTGCCTGTTTGGGGCTGNAATTNTNCTGATANCCGGAATTGCTTCATGGAGNATTATTGTCTCAATCCTGATNGGAGTTNTNGNCCTTTCATTTGTCCTGAGTCTGTCTAATCCTGATGCAATGGGACCGGCATGGCATCTGGTTCTGGGTGGATTGGCTTTCGGTATTGTTTTTCTGGCAACAGACCACTCTGCCTCGGCTATGACGGTAAAGGGACAATGGATCAGCGGTATTTTGATTGGCTTGCTGATCGTCACGGTTCGCGTCTTCAACCCTATGATGCCGGAAAGTGTTGGAATGATAATCCTGTTTGGCAGTGTCTTTTCGCCTCTCGTTGATCGTCTGGTGGTGAATGCACATATCAAGAAAAGGAAGTTGCGCCATGTCTAATGATTCTACTTTTAAAACCTTCCTGGTTGCCTTCCTGCTCTGTGCCGTTTGTTCGGTACTGGTTTGCCTGGCTGCCCTTGTCCGGATTGATCGTGAAGCTTACAACAAGCAGCTGGAAATTCGTAAAACGGTTCTTGCTGCTGACGGTTATCAGGATAAGATTGATGCTGGCGGTGATATTGATAAATTGTTCCTTGATAATATGGAATTAAAAATTGTCGATCTGGAGACTGGGGAATTTACAACGGCTGTCGACCCTGCAACCTATGATCAAAGGGCTGCGCTGGAAAATCCAGAGCTGACCGTAAAGGTTCCTGCTGAGGCTGATATTGCCGGAATGGGCAGTCGTGCTAAGTATGCCGCTGTTTATACAACCCAGGATGGTGATGTTGTTCTGCCAATCTGGGGCGCCGGCATGTGGGGACAGATGCATGGCTATATTGCTCTCAAGAATGATGGTACGACAGTCAAGGGTTTCACCTTTTACGAGCATGCAGAGACTCCAGGGCTTGGCGCTGAGGTTGATAACCCCCGTTGGAAAGCACAATGGCCGGGCAAGCAGATTTTTAACGACTCTGGCAAATTGGCGATCAAGGTTGTCAAAAGCGGCAAATATAATCCTGATGCCGCTGATGCTAACAGTACAATCGATGGTCTTGCAGGCGCTACGGTTACGAGTACACATGTCAAAGAGATTGTCCGCTATTGGTTTGGTGAGCATGGATATGCCAAATTCTTAGCCAACCTTAAAGCGAAGAGAGGTTAATCATGGCAAAAGCAAAAGACGCACTGCTGGATCCATTATTTAATAATAATCCGATTGCGCTACAAATCCTTGGCATCTGTTCCGCACTGGCTGTCACCAATAAGCTATCAACAGCTTTAACCATGGGTATTGCTGTGACATTGGTGACTGGGTTTTCCAGCGGGGCAATTAGTGCAATCCGAAAACACATCCCTACCAGTATTCGAATCATCGTCCAGATGACCATCATCGCGACACTGGTTATCATTATTGACCAGATGCTTAAGGCTTACGCCTATGAAATGAGCAAGGCTCTGTCGGTTTATGTCGGTCTGATTATCACCAACTGTATTGTTATGGGGCGGGCTGAAGCTTATGCGATGAAAAATCCCGTTTCGCTGAGCTTTTTGGATGGTATTGGTAATGGTTTAGGCTACATGCTGGTTCTGCTTACGGTCGGTCTTGTTCGTGAACTCTTTGGCTCCGGTAAGATCTTCGGTTTTACAGTTCTCAATCCTGTAAATGATGGCGGTTGGTATGTCACTAACGGTCTGATGCTGCTGGCACCCAGCGCGTTCTTCCTGATTGGTTTTATCATCTGGGGATTGCGTACCTGGAAGCCTGAACTTCAAGAATAGGAAGAACTGCCATGTCTCATTATTTTACATTATTCTTTAACTCGGTTTTTATCGATAATATTGCGCTGACTTTCTTCCTTGGCATGTGCACGTTCATTGCCGTATCGAAAAAAGTTAACACGGCAATAATGCTCGGGATTGCGGTCACGGCAGTCTCGTTTATCACGGTTCCGGTTAATAATCTCCTCTATGTTTTCCTGCTTAAAAAAGGAGCGTTGGCATGGGCTGGATATCCTAACCTTGACCTCAGTTTTCTTGGGCTGATTTGTTACATTGCTGTTATTGCCGCAATTGTCCAGATTCTTGAGATGGCCCTCGATAAGTACGTTCCTGCCCTTTACAATGCTCTCGGCATCTTTCTGCCGTTGATTACCGTTAACTGTGCGATCCTCGGTGCTTCACTTTTCATGGTTGAGCGTGATTATAACTTCATGGAAAGTACTGTTTACGGTATTGGTGTTGGTGTTGGTTTCGCCGTCGCCATTGCTTTTCTGGCTGGTATTCGTGAAAAACTGGGATACAGTGATGTCCCCAAAGGGTTACGTGGTGTTGGTGTGACTTTTATAATTGTCGGGTTAGTGGCAATGTCATTTAAGGCATTTTCTGGTTTGCAATTTTAATTGTTCCACTCGAATGAATAAGGATTGGATGATCGTATGAACTACTCTCTCGTAATAGCCGGTAGCATCATGTTTACCGGTGTCATTCTGGTTCTGGTAGCCATTATTCTGGTGGCACGCAAGAGCCTGGTTCCCAGTGGTGATATTAACTTTTTTATCAACGATAATCCCGACAAAACAATTCTCACAAAACCCGGTGGAAAGCTCCTGGGTGCCCTTGCTGATCAAGGTATTTTTATCCCGTCAGCATGTGGTGGCGGTGGTAGCTGTGGTCAATGCCTGGTACAGGTCTTTGATGGCGGTGGTGATATTTTGCCGACAGAAACGGGTTTCATCAATAAGAAAAAGGCACGTGAGGGATATCGTCTTGGCTGTCAGGTTGGTGTCAAGCAAGATATGAAATTGGGGATTCCCGCAGAAATTTTCGACATCAAAAAATGGGAATGTACAGTACGATCGAATGATGGCAAGGCTACATTTATTAAAGAATTGATCGTTGACCTTCCTGAAGGGGAAGATTGCGATTTCAGAGCAGGTGGTTATATCCAGATCGAAGCTCCGGCACATGAACTTTCCTATTCAGACTTTGATATTGAAGATGAGTACAAAGCGGATTGGGATAATTTCAACCTGTGGCGTTTTAAGTCATCAGTTAAAGAACCTATCATGCGTGCCTATTCAATGGCCAGTTTCCCCTTGGAAAAAGGGATGGTCATGCTCAATGTCCGCTGCTGTCCGCCACCTCCAAACGTACCAGACGCACCTCCAGGTCAGATGTCATCGTTTATCTTTAACCTCAAGCCCGGTGATAAAGTCACCATCTCTGGTCCTTACGGTGAGTTCTTTGCTCGTGACACCGATAACGAGATGGTTTTCATCGGTGGTGGTGCAGGTATGGCGCCGATGCGTTCCCACATCCTTGACCAACTGCTACGCTTAAATTCTACCCGTAAGATGACTTACTGGTATGGCGCCCGTAGTCTTAAAGAGATGTTCTATGTTGAGGAGTTTAATGAGCTGCAGGAGAAGTATCCTAACTTCAGCTGGCATATTGCCCTCTCTGATCCACTACCTGAAGATAACTGGGAAGGTTATACCGGATTTATTCATCAGGTTCTTTATGATGAGTATATTAAAGATCATGAAGCTCCAGAGGATGCTGAATACTATATGTGCGGTCCACCATTGATGGCGAATGCTGTCACCAACATGCTCCTTGATCAAGGGGTAGAACGTGAAAATATTATGTTTGACGATTTTGGTGGCTAATTAACAGGGTTTATCAGCAAAGGAGAAACCAGATGCCATATGGACAAGCAAAAGAAATTATAAATTCCGCCCGGGCGTTTCATCAACGAGCCAGCATATTTTACCAGCAACTTAACGATAAAACAGAGGGNGCCCGGGTTAAAATGTTGCTTGATTACCTGGTTCGCCATGAGGCGCATCTGGAGCGTGCTTTAGATCATTATACGCAAGAAATTCGGTCAAAGGCTTTGGATGCATGGTATCAATATGCACAAGAACATTGCCTGCTACAGCCATTTGATGTAAGCCAGTACCCGGTGAATATGACTGCGGAAGAGGTTTTGGAAATTGGTTTAAATATTGATAGCTGCTTGGTTGCTTCATACAAAGGGATGGCAGAGGCGGCAACAAGTGCTGAAGTACGGGAAATTTTTGAGAGTTTGCTGCTGATGGAACAACAGCAAAAACATAAATTAGCCAGAATAGCGCTTGAAATCAACACTATGTAAACCTGTCCGATGTCAGGATTATAAAGCCGCATCAGTTGATGCGGCTTTTTTTTGGAGAAAGAATGAAACGGCGATCCATAGTCATTATTGTTTTACTGGTGATAGCAGGTAGTGTCATCTACTTGAATCAGAATAAAACTACCAATGATCAGCTGGTAATCATTAGCGGAACAACCATGGGGACCAGCTATCATATCAAACTGGCACCGACAGCTAAAATAGATTTGACCTCCCTTAAAGAACGGATCAATTCACGCCTTGTTGGCATTGATAATAAAATGTCAACTTATAAAAAGGATTCAGAAGTCTCCCGTTTCAATAGCTATTCAGGTGGCGATTGGGTGACAGTGTCAGCTGAAACCATGTCTGTTATCAATGCAGCACAGGAAATCAGTCAGCTGAGCAATGGTGCTTTCGATATAACTGTTGGTAAATTGGTCAACCTGTGGGGGTTCGGTCCAACCGTTCGTGTTGACGCACTTCCTGATATCAATACCATAGAGACCTTGTTGTCGCAGGTCGGATATTATAAACTGGAACTACGCAAGACGCCCCCGGCGATACGCAAAAGCGACAAAAATATCTACCTGGATCTCTCCGCTATTGCCAAAGGGTATGCTGTTGATGCTATTGCTCAATTATTGATTGAAAATCAGATTGATAATTTTCTGGTTGAAATTGGTGGAGAAATTATAACCCACGGAGAAAAATACCAGCANCAACCTTGGGTTATAGGTATTGAGAGCCCAGTATCGCAACAGCGCAGTATCCGAAAGCGGTTGATCCTTGAGGACGTGGCAATGGCAACATCTGGGGATTACCGTAATTATTTTGAGGAAAATGGGGTACGCTATTCACATACAATTGACCCCACTACCGGTTATCCGATAAAACATCAGCTGGCATCTGTGACGGTTATCGATAGCACATGTATGCGTGCTGATGCCTTGGCCACAGCTATTATGGTCATGGGTCCGGACAAAGGGTTAGAATTTGCTAGACAACAGCAGCTCGCAATTTTTATGCTGGTGAAACAGGGTGATCATTTTATTGAGAAACACAGTGCGGCTTTTAAACCCTATCTCAAAGCAAAAGAGGATTAACCATGGAAATGCTTATTCCCGCTTTAATTATCTTCCTCCTTGCCTTTACCGGATTGTCAATCGGTATAATTTTTGGTCGTAAGGGAATATCTGGCAGTTGTAGCAGTGAAGAAGCAAAACTATTAGATATCCAGTGTTTCTGCGGTCAGGATGATAATTGTGCTATTGCATGTGAAAACAACATCTCTATTAAGGCCGTTTGTGCTGATGGAGATATCGAAAAATGTCGGGAGATACAGGCCGAATTTGAAAAACAGACGGGAAAATAATACCTAGCTGCCGGATTTGTATATTGTGGAAATGATTCCAACTCTATCAAAATCATCATGAAGTTGTCTCTCAGGATTTAACGGGTGAGCTCCCTCTATCTCCACATTCCATTCTGTTCGAGTAAATGCCCTTATTGCGATTTCTTTTCTCAGGTTGGTACCCAGCAGCAGATTGATGAGTATGTTGAGCTGCTCTACCTGAACATCGATGTTTTGCAACAAAAAATGTTACTTTGTCCGCCATTTAAAACGATTTTTTTTGGTGGTGGAACCCCCTCCCTGCTCTCCGTAAAGCAGATTGACAGCATACTCAGTCGTCTCCGGCAAAGTTTCGGGATAGAGACGGATGCTGAAATCACTCTGGAAGCTAATCCTGGAACGGTAAATCTGGAGCAGCTGCGAGGCTATCGACAGGCCGGCATTAATCGCCTTTCGCTCGGTATTCAATCGCTCAACGAGAAAAGCTTACAGCAACTAGGAAGGATTCATAGTGCAAAGCAGGCGCGCGAAAGTGTTGCTGATGCGCGGACTGCCGGGTTTGACAACCTGAATCTTGATTTAATGTTTGCTTTGCCAAATCAAGACCTGTCAACGCTGGAGCGGGGGATTGTGGAGCTGTTAAATTTAAGTCCTGAACACATCTCTCTCTATGGACTTTCCTTTGAAGAAGGAACCCCTTTTTTTAAGCAGCTGCAAGCAGGCAAGTTATCAACCTGTGAAGAGAACCTTTATGCTGATCAATATCAATTGTTGCATGAGCAATTGAACATTGCCGGTTTTGAACATTACGAAATCTCAAATTTTGCTCTCCCACAGCATCGCTGTCGTCACAATCAGGTTTATTGGAAACGTGGAGATTGTCTGGCAATCGGAGCAGGTGCCCATAGTTTTATTAACCAGAAGTGGGGTGAAAGGTGGCATATCCCTGCAAACCTGCATGGCTATAAAAAGTCTTTGTCATACGGAGAGGATCCCGCAGAGCTGCTGGAAACATATGACCAGATGGGTGCAATGAAAGAATATGCCTATCTGACTTTGCGTACGAGTGATGGAATCAATCTAGAGGAATTTAAACAAAAGTTTGGTTGTTCACTGCAACAAGTTTTTCCCGCAGCAATTGACAAGATTAGTCCATATCTCGATTCGCCTGCAAATTCTGACCATTATAGTTTTTCCCAGAATGGTTGGCTCATCTATGATCACCTGATCAGCCACTTCCTGTAGCTGTTTCCAGTAAATAATGAATATATTACAATTGCATAAGGCTTGACAAAGGGGCAGGGCATTGATAATCTCTGCTATTAGCACTCACCTCTGTTGAGTGCTAACATATGTCGGGCGATTGACGCTCTGTTTAAAAAATGGAGAAACACCCCTATGGCTGACACATTAAATGAACGCAGCCAAAATATACTTGAGGCAATAGTCGAAGACTATATTTCCTCAGCAGAACCCGTTGGCAGTCGTGCGATCAGTCGCAAGCATAATTTCAATCTGTCTCCGGCATCGGTGCGTAATGTGATGGCCGACCTGGAAGAGATGGGTCTACTCTGTTCGCCACATACCTCTTCAGGTCGGATTCCGACAGGAAAAGGCTTTCAATACTATATTGACACTCTGCTTAATGTCCGCACTTTGAACCGCAATGAAAAGCAGAATCTACGTAATAGCTACCGTTTCCAGAACATGCGCATGGAAGATATTATGCAGGAGGTTGGCAGAGTTCTGTCTGGCCTTTCTCAATATACCGGACTGGTTATGGCGCCTAAGTTTATCTCAACGGTTTTCCGGCAGATTGAATTTATCCGTTTATCACAAGGGCGGTTGTTGATGATATATGTCTCAGAAACCGGGCTGGTGCAAAATAAAGTTATCGAGGCAGATCCATCATTGACAAGCAGCGATCTCGAACACATCAGTAATTATCTGAACAGCGAACTGACTGGCCTGTCTATTCAAGATGTCCGTACGAAATTAAAGCGAGAATTACAAAAAGATCGTGTTCGTTATGATGAGTTAAAGGAACAGGCACTCAACCTATCTTGCGCGGCATTGCAGGATGAAATTGAAGATCAACTTTACGTTGCCGGTGCATCACTGATGCTTGGGCAACCAGAATTTTCCACCCCAGAGCAGATGAAACGGTTAATTCGAGCCTTTGAGAGTAAAAAACTTCTCATTGAGCTATTGGATCGAGGGCAATCAGCTCGAGGGGTGCAGATATTTATCGGTAGCGAAAGCAGCCAGGTCGATTTAGAAGGTTGCAGTTTAATTACCTCAAACTTTTCCAACCAGAAAGGTGCTATTGGCACCCTTGGTGTTATTGGTCCGATACGGATGAATTATTCACAAGTTGTCCCGATTGTTGATTTTACCGCCCAACTGGTCAGTCGGGTTCTAGATCGGGAAATAGATCAAGATTGATATAAATAAGGAGCGCAAAAGGTGGCAAAACAAAATGAGGATTTAGAAAATGAATTGGAAACCCCAGCTGTTGTTGAGCCTGAAGTTGTAGCAGTCGAAGATGAAACAGAGGCGTTGCAGAATCAGTTAACTCAAGCGCTGGAAGAGAGCAAGGGACACCAGGAGCAATATTTGAGAACTTTGGCAGATATGGAAAATCTGCGCAAACGGACTCAGAGGGATAAGGAAGAATTGGCCAAGTTTGCCAATGAAAGTATTCTGCGCGACATCTTGCCGGTTATCGACAATCTGGAACGAGCAGTTGAACATGCAGAACAGGCCGAAAGCGATGATGGTCTGTTTGAAGGGGTGCAGATGACCCTGACCCAATTTAATCAGCTACTGGATAAATTCGGGGTGGAACCAGTCGATGCTATTGGACAACCGTTTGATCCGGCATACCATCAGGCTATGGGTCAGCTGGAATCAGAAGAACATCCGATCAATACAGTTGTTCAGCAGATGCAAAAAGGTTATCAACTCAACAAGCGGTTATTGCGACCGGCATTTGTGATGCTGGCAAAAGCTCCGGCAGCAGTAGAAATTGAAGAAAACACAATTGAAGACGATAAAGAGTAAAAAACTCTGACAAAATCTCTAAGGAGGATATAAATTATGGGTAAAGTTATTGGAATTGATTTGGGTACAACAAACTCGTGCGTTGCTGTCATGGAAGGTGGCGAGCCGGTTGTTATCGCTAACTCGGAAGGCTCACGCACAACCCCCTCGGTTATCGCATTTACTGAGAGTGGCGAGCGGCTGGTAGGTCAGCAGGCTAAACGTCAGGCGGTGACTAATCCTGAAAACACACTTTTTGCTATCAAACGGTTGATCGGGCGTAAATTTACTTCTGAAGCCGTACAAAAGGATATGAAAATCAGCCCTTTCAGCATTATCGAAGCTGATAACGGCGATGCCTGGGTAGAGGTGCGGGGTAAAAAATATAGTTCACCTGAAATCTCAGCCATGGTGCTGCAAAAAATGAAGCAGACTGCTGAAGATTACCTTGGTGAAAAAGTGACCGACGCTGTCATTACTGTCCCAGCATATTTTAATGATTCTCAGCGCCAGGCAACCAAAGACGCGGGAAAAATTTCCGGGTTGAATGTTCTACGGATCATCAACGAGCCAACCGCTGCATCTCTGGCCTATGGTCTGGATAAAAAGAATGAAATGACCATTGCTGTGTTCGACCTGGGTGGCGGTACTTTCGATGTTTCTATCCTTGATCTTGGGGATGGTGTGTTTGAGGTTAAATCGACCAATGGTGACACTTTCCTGGGTGGTGAAGATTTTGACCAGCGGATCATCGACTATGTTGCCGATGAATTTAAGAAAGACCAGGGAATTGATCTGCGTGGCGATAAAATGGCACTCCAGCGGCTGAAAGAAGCTGCGGAAAAAGCCAAATGTGAGCTTTCATCTTCAATGGAAACTGACATTAATCTACCATTTATCACTGCCGATCAGTCGGGNCCAAAACACCTGAATATCAAATTATCTCGCTCCAAGTTGGAAAGTATCTGTAGCGAATTGATTGCNAAATTGACCGATCCATGTCAAACCGCTTTGAAAGATGCCGGGTTGTCGGCCAATGAAATCACTGAAGTTGTTCTGGTTGGCGGTATGACACGGATGCCGGCTGTTCAGGAACGGGTCAAGGAAATTTTTGGCAAAGCCCCAAGCAAAGGGGTGAATCCCGATGAGGTTGTTGCCATTGGTGCGGCAATCCAGGGTGGTGTTCTGACCGGCGATGTGAAAGATGTTCTTCTGCTTGATGTGACCCCACTGTCTCTGGGAATTGAGACTCTTGGTAGTGTCATGACCAAGCTGATAGAAAAAAATACCACTGTTCCCTGTAAAAAAAGTCAGGTTTTCTCTACCGCAGCAGATAATCAGCCGGCTGTTTCGGTTCATGTCCTGCAAGGTGAACGGGAAATGGCCACCGACAACAAAACTATCGGAAACTTTGAGTTGGTAGGCATTCCAACAGCACCACGCGGAGTTCCACAAATTGAGGTGACTTTCGATATCGATGCTAATGGAATTCTCCATGTTTCAGCCAAAGATCTCGGTACCGGTAAGGAACAATCAATCCAAATTACTGCATCAAGTGGTTTGTCCGATGAAGAGATTAACAAGATGGTTCAGGATGCTGAAACTCATGCCGGCGAAGATAAGCATAAGCGTGAGTTGATTGAAGCTCGTAATCAGGCTGACGGTCTGGCTTACACCACAGAAAAATCGCTGACCGAGCATGGTGAAAAACTGGATAGTGCCACAAAGCAGCAAATTGAAGAGGCACTGGCAGATCTGAAAAAAGCGATTGAGGGCGAGGATCCAGAAGAGATCAAAAAGAAGAGTGAAACCCTTGCCCAGGCATCCCATAAACTGGCAGAAATGATGTATGCACAATCCCAGGACGATGGTGGTGCTGGTGGTGGTGGAGACGCTGACGGTGGCGCTGCAGATGCTGCTGGTGATGATGTTGTTGACGCTGAATTTGAGGACGTTGACGAAAAGAAATAAATGTTCATGGCAGGAGCCGCCAACCCCTTAACCGGTTGGCGGCTGTCTTTTTTAAAGCAGGATAGTTATTTTGTCTAAGTGTGATTACTACGAAGTACTGGAAGTCAATCGAAACGCCAGTGGAGCCGAAATCAAAAAATCTTATCGGCGTCTGGCGATCCAGTACCACCCCGATAAAAACCCTGGAGATGCCCAAGCAGAAAGCAAGTTCAAAGAGCTTTCTGAAGCCTATGCAGTTCTTTCTGATGGTCAAAAAAGAGCTACTTACGATCAGTTTGGCCATGCGGGTGTTAACGGCGCGGGAGGATTCTCCAGTGGCGGCTTTGGCGGAGCGCCCTTCGAAGATATCTTTGGGGATATCTTTGGGGATATCTTTGGCGGTGGATCTCGCCGCAACAGCCGAGGCCAACGTGGCGATGATCTTCGCTATAATCTGACCATCAGTTTTGAAGAAGCTGCGTTTGGAACGGAAAAAAATCTCCAGTTGCCGCGCAAGCAAGCCTGTGAAACCTGTCATGGTTCCGGCGCACGTCCGGGAACTGAAGCTCAAACGTGTTCCACTTGCCGTGGAGCAGGTCAGGTTCGCTATCAGCAGGGCTTCTTTACTATGACTCGTCCCTGTCCAGATTGTCACGGCAAAGGGAAAATCATTACCGATCCCTGTCCAGACTGTCGGGGAACCGGGCAGGTCAAAAGCAAACGTACGGTAGCGTTAAAAGTTCCCGCTGGAGTGGAAGATGGCATCCGCCTGAAATTGAGTAGTGAAGGCGATGCTGGATCTCAGGGAGGGCCACCGGGTGACCTTTACGTTGT
>JGI24023J19991_10002606_pt1 | contig 13078 bp, 14 predicted proteins | sample Cruoilmetagenom1_FD_19991 | JGI IMG/M metagenome (IMG submission 19991)
AACTCAAAGATTTATATTATAAATACTTTGCCATAGAAATTAATGCCAACTATGTTTAGGTATAAAAAAAGAAAGATTAAATGAAACTATTAGAAAGGAATTAGAAGCAAAGTATTAATTTTTTATGAAAAATACACTAATAATATTGATTATTTTATTGTTACAGATTGGTTGTAAGAAAAACAATAAATTTGACAAAGAAAATATATCCATTCAAAGTATAGAAAATACGAATGTTCTAAAACCTCATAAAAAGGTCATAATTCACGGTACATCTGATGACCCAAAAGCTTTACAATATTTCAACCTTATTAATAATTCCTACCTATTTGGTACTGACCATAAATTTCTAACCAAAAATATTTCTACTGATTCTATATATATCAAACTTGATTCCATTAATAAATCACAACTATTAGAAGTTTGGGCTTTTGGTGATACTTTACACTATACAAGAGTGTTTGTAACTCCTGGTGACACATTACAATTTAAAATTAAAAACCAAAAATTACAATTTATTGGTAAAAATGCTGCCTATAATAATTTTTATAGTGCATTGGAAAATGAAAAGTTGATGTACAGAAACAATCCATATAAAGGAAATATTGATATGTATAAAGAAGGAGTGAAAGCCATTTACAATAAAAATATTTCTTTTTTTGAACAATATATTAATGAAAATAATATACACAACATTGAATACATAACTTTGATCAAAGATGATTTAAAATTTGAATATTTGAATAATTTGATTCAACCCAGATCAGTCTTGGTAAAAAGTATGGGCTGGTATGTTCAAGGTCAAGATGGTGTATTATCAGTCATAGATGATGAATACAAAAACAAGGAAAACCTTTTTGATTATCGAAATTATATTGATAATGTTACCATAGAAGCTTTTAAAAAACCTGATCTTTTGAATCATTCATGGGCATTTAAAAATAGTTTTGATTCTTTTATCCGGTTTTATTTTGTTAAAGATGATCATTTAAAATATACCCAAAAATCTTTTTTAGCCGAAAAGGAATTTATTCAAAAGAATTTTGACGGAGAATTAGAGAATTATGCTATTGCCCGTATGATAAGAGAATATCATATGAATGGATTTGGTTACAGTGAAATTAATCTTGCACTGATAAAGGGGTTGATCAAAGAATATGAAGATAAATTTACAAAACCTTCTTATAAAGAGAAGATGAATGAATTTATGGAGGAATTAAATAATTTTAATTTTACATTATCCAATTATGCATTACAATCCAAATTAATTAATCCTGCAGGAGATACCACAAATCTTGGAGAGGTTTTTCAAAGAACCAAACAAAAAATTAAAGTGATTGATTTTTGGGCTAGCTGGTGCCCTCCTTGTATTCGAGAAATTAAAAAAGTAAAAGGTTTTAAAAATGAATTAAAAGATAAAAATCATGTGGAGTGGATCTATATTTCTATTGATAAAGATTTTGATAAATGGATGAAAAAAACATTGGAACTACAAGAATATTTTAATGTAGAAAATCAATATTATTTACAGGGAGGGATCAACTCATCATTAGCTAAGTCATTAAAAGTTAGAGGAATTCCAAGATATGTGATATTTGACAAAAAGGAGAAAATAATACTCGATAATGCTCCAAGACCTTCGGATACTATTGTTTTTAAAAGAGTAATTGATGATATTAATTTGAAAGAATAAAAACCAAATCTATTTTGAATTATACATTAAACAAATTTAAATCTGAGATTATTAAAAATCTAAGCTTAGTGTTAATAGCAATATTATTTTTAAGTTGTAAAAATAATAATAATTTTGACAAAGAAAATATTACAAAACAAACTGTAGAAAACACGAATGATCTTAAGCAACATAAAAAGGTCATAATTACTGGTACCTCTGACGATCCGAAAGCTTTAAAATATTTCCTTATTTTAAGTGATTATTATCTATTTGGGGAAAACCATAAATATTCTGATAAGAAAATTTCTAATGACTCTTTATACATNGAACTTGATTCCATAAATCAACTTCAAGTATTAGATGTTTGGATTATTGGCGATACAACCCATTATGCAAAAATATTTGTCAAACCTGGGGATACATTAACATTCAAAATCGCAAATCGAAAATTAGAATTTACTGAAAAAAAATCAGACTATAATAATTTATTTACAGCTTTATATACTGAGACATTAGATTATGGTAAAAACCCGTATACAGGTAATATTGCCAATTATAAAGAAAATGCAAAAACAATTTATAATCAAAAGTTAGCATTTTCAGATCAATATATTAGGGAAAATAACCTAATTTCCAATGACCATATACCACTAATTAAAGATATTCTAAAATTTGAATACCTCTATAGTTTAATACAACCTAGAAATGTATTATCAGAAAAAGGAAATTATTATTTCACTGATGGTAAAGGTGTTTTATCAGTAATAGAAAATGAATATGAAAATAAAGAAAATCTTTTTGATTTTAAAGCCTATGTCGACAATATTACAATAGCTGATTTTAACAGGCCTGAGCTTTTGACCAATTCTTATTTGTTTAAAGATGCTTTTGATTCCTATATCCGATTTTATTTTGTGCAAAATGATTATTTAAAATATACAAAAGAATCTTTTTTAGCTGAAAAAGAATTTATTCAAAAGAATTTTGATGGAGAATTGCAGAATTATGCAATTGGCCGTATGATTAGAGAATATCATATTAATGGGTTTGGTTTCGGTGAAATTAATATTGCCCTGATGAAGGAGTTAATCAATGAATATGAAGATAAATTCACAAAACCTTCTTATAAAGAAAAAATGGAAGAATTTTTGGAAGAACTAAATAATTTCAATTTTAAATTATCCAAAAATGCATTACAATCAAAGTTGATCAATCCTGTAGGAGATACCACAAACCTTGGTGAGATCTTTAAAAGAACCAACCAAAAAATTAAGGTAATAGATTTTTGGGCAACTTGGTGTCCTCCTTGCATCAGAGAAATAAAAAAAGTAAAAGAATTTAAAAATGAATTAAAAGATAAAGATCATGTGAAATGGATCTATATTTCAATTGATAAGGATTATGATAAATGGTTGGAAAAAACATTAGAGTTACAAGAATATTTTAATACAGAAAATCAATATTATTTATTAGGAGGTCAAAATTCTTCTTTAGGTAAATCATTAAAGATTAGAGGAATTCCAAGATATGTGATTTTTGATAAACAAGAAAAAATAATACTAGATCATGCTCCAAGACCATCAGATAGCATTGTTTTTAAAAGAGTAATTGATGATATTAATTTAACAAAATAAAGAATTAAACCTATTTCGAATATTTTAGGCACAACTAATTTTGATGAATCATGAAAATAAAATATTATTTAGAGGGTCTGGTACAGGAGCTTTGGATGAAATCAAAACAATTATAAATAAATAATTATGAAGTATTTGTTAAATTTAGAGAATAAAAAAGCCTTAAGTAAAATGAAGTTCTTACTTATTTTTACGTTATTTTTTCTATCAGTTTACTCCTGTAAAAACCATATACCAAAAGAAAATAATTATACTATCAAAGGAACTATAAATAATTTTACTGGCACACTTTATTTAACACAAGCAGTTAGATCAAAGTATTATTTTAATAATTTTCAGAAGGATTCTTCTTTGGTTGTTAATGGGAAATTTGAATTTAGAATACCAAATAAAATGGAATACCCAATGCCCTATTTTCTAATTTCAGAAAATGGAGTAATATCTGATAAGTTCATTCTTGAACCACAAGATCAGAGCATCGAATTAGACAGCTTGTATTTTAGAGTACAACCTATTATTATTTCTGAAGGTTCCTCTATTCCTATTGAAAAAAATATTTTAAATAAAAGAAATAATATTTTACTGAAAAAATGGAGAGTTGCAATCAAAGAAATAAAAAATTCTGATGCTCCAAAAGATTCATACGCAGGACTTTTTAAAATTGAAAGGGATAAGTTAAGCTATCAAACAGACTCTGTTTTGATGCCTTTTGTGAAAGAATTCCCAAATTCATATTTTTCTTTTTGGCGCATTTTAAATGCTCTAAACGGAGGTGGTTATAGCAAAGAAATAGAATCTGCCTATAACCATCTATCAAAAGATATAAAAGAAACAAGCATTGCCGAAATCCTATTGGAAGATTTAAAAATTGCCAAATCAGTGACTCCGGGATATTATTTTCCGAAGATTAAATTAAAAAATAAAGATATGCAAGATATTGTTCTTGATATTGAGAAAAATTACAACTCAAAATATGTTTTAATTGATTTTTGGTTTAGTCACTGTGCACCATGTGTAAGGCAATTTCCACAACTTAAAGAAATGTATACAAAGAAGCATCCTGATCTGCTGGAAATTATAGGTATATCAACGGACAAGTCTACCAATATTGGTAACTGGAACAAAGTAATGGACAGAAATGAACTTCCCTGGGTGAATTTTATAGATGAGAATGGAATTGAATCTCACAAACTGAGTATTAATAAATTTCCAACTAATTTTCTTTTGGATAGTGAAGGGAAGATTATAAAAAAGGATATTTCTCTAGAGGAATTGGAGAAGCTTTTAAACGAAAAATAAACCAGAAAATAATAAATACAAAATCAAAATATGAGCACTAAAATTTTAAAAGATCTCAAAGTATTCAATAAAAATATAATTTTCACTATGAAAAAATACTATTACATTTTATTCATACTTATAGGCCTCATTTCATGTGAAGAGCCCCATCATTCAAATAACTGTATTGAAATACAATTAGAAGATAAATTTGATAGACAAGCATTTAATCCATCTGTAACCCCCCTCAGTAATATTGATCTTAAATCAATAAAAATAAAAGCTTTACTTAAAAATATTGATACATTTTCTATTCAAAGATTACCATTAATAAATAGAAAAGAATCAAATTTATATATAAAGAACTCTAAAATCACTAATGAAGAATTTTTAAAATCAAAATTAAACCTGTACATATTTACAGCTTTTAAAAGAAATAATAACCAAATCATAATTGTTGATACCAATCAGAATTTAAATTTTAATGATGATGAAATTATTGAATTTAGTCCGGCATTAAGAGATCAACTAAAAAGCAAAATGCTTTTTTATATTGATTCTATTCCCCGAATTGAAGTAAACTACTCATTCTATAATAATGAAAATATTTCAACTAAAAAGTACTTTATTACTATTCTTCCATTTAGTGATTATATGACCTATAAAAAATTATCTCCTGAGATAATTTTTAACAACAGACATCAGCTTGTTGTTGAAAAAGAACATTATCATTATGGCGAATTCTCCATTGAAGCAAAAAGGTTTAAAGTAGCCTATCTACCAGGTTTATTTCGCAACAAAATTAAAATTCAGCAAGTTAATCTTCCATTTTCAAAGAAAATCGAATCCGTTTTCCTTATAAAGGACACAATTAAACTAGATAAAAGCTATTATTTAATCGATAGTGTTTGTACGGATAACTCAAAGCTATTCATAAAGAAATTAAGTTTTAAGCAAAAAAGAAACGGACGGTTAAAAGGAGATATTATTTCTAATTTTATGTTTGAAGAAGTTAACACTAAACAACATTTTACAATTGAAAGTTTATTGAAAAATAAAGATTATTTATTAATTGATTTTTGGGGTACTTGGTGTGCACCATGCGTAGAACTTACTCCAGACATAGTAAAATTACAAAAAGAAAATATCTCAAATCTCAATATTTTAAGTGTTGCACATCAAAAGAACAAACTAGAGTTGGTTGATTATATAAAAAAGAATAATATGAACTGGAATAATGTAATTATTGATGAAAATGCCAAAGGTAAAAATACAAAGAGTAATGTTCTAAACTCTTTAAGAATTTATTCTTACCCAACCTTCATATTAATAAATAAGAAAAGAGAAATTTTATATCGAGGTGTTGGAAAACCTGCACTGGATGAGATAAAAAAAATGATTGGTGACAAATAATATATAAATATAATGAAGAAATATATTTTATTAAATTTAGAAGGTGTAAAAGCCTTGAGTAAAATGGAACAAAAAAGTGTGTTTGGGGGAGGTGATGGGTGTGCCTCTCAAGCAGAAGAAGATTTATGTAAAACACTGGGGATTTGCGCCCCAGGATGTGGACCATTTTATATTGTATAATTTAAAATTAATTTAAATATTTTATTCTAAGCAGTAGAAATACTGCTTAGTTTTTTTCGAAAAAATTAAATCATATTAATGATTTAAGAATTTTATTCACAATGAAATTTTATTTAGTCATTTTTCTTTTTTCTTTCTTTTTTTCAATAAATTCTTTTTCTCAAAAGGAAGAATTAATTGAAAATTATGTTGATTCTTTTAACGATTACAACAAATATTATCAAGAATATTTTTATACTCAATTTAACAAGTCAAATTATTTTCCAGGCGAAAATATTTGGTTCCAGATTTATATAGTTGATAAACAAAAGCAAAGATTAGCGGTAAAAACAAAAAAGGTTTATGCAGAATTCTACAATTCTGAGGGGAAAATTATCAAAAAAATAATATTAAAATCAAAAGGTGGAATTGCAAATTGTGGATTCAAAGTACCTGATGATTATACTAAGAGTAAGGTATTTTTTAAAGTTTCAACTGATTGGTCAAAAAATTATCATCAGGAATATATTAATGACATTCAAATAAATGTTCAATCTAATGAACAGTTAAAAGAGACTCAGGTCATAGAACGTGTTTCTAAAGTTTACTTTTTTCCAGAATCAGGACATTTGATTGAAGATGTTCCTACAAGAGTTGGCGTAAAAATTATCGATCAATACAACAATGGCTTTTCCTTTCAAGGCGAGATTGAAGATGAAGAAGGGAATTTAATCGTAACATTCAAGACAAATAATCTTGGATTAGGCAATTTTATAATTCATCCACAAAAGGGCAAGAAATACAGGCTGAGAGAGTTTTTTACAGTAGAAAAAAATGAACTCTATTTACCTGAAATAAAAAAGAAAGGTATTCTGGTTAATGTGTTAAAATCAGGTAGTGAATATAGAGTATTTTTCAGAACTAATCATTTCAGTTCTAATCATCATTTATACCATTACATAATTTATAATCAATACAATATTGCAGTAGCAGGTTCATTTAATTTTAATGGAGGTATTTCTTCCCTTCAGAAATTTAAAAAAACAGAGCTTCTAAAAGGATTAAACACGATAATATTATTTGATGCAAATTTTAAACCTGTTGCAGAAAGAGTTTTCTTTAATTATGAGGGTATTCATTTTGATAATGATATACTTTCTGTAACAAACTTTAGAGAAAAAGATTCAACTACAATCAAAATATTTAATAAAACTTCTGACCATATTTTTCAAATGGCTGTTTCAATTTTACCAAAGGAAAGTGTAGCACAAACTTTTCAAAGATCTTTCCTGTCGGATTATTATTTAAGTTCAGAAGTAAAAGGATATATTGAAAATCCAACTTTTTATTTTAAGAGTCCTGAAAATATGAAAGAGTTAGATAATTTGTTATTAACACAAGGATGGAGGAAATTTGAATGGGAAAATATTCGATTAAACAAAACCAGTAAGCTGGTATCAAATAAAATAAAATTTTTGTTTGAAACCGGAATAAGTATAAAAGGTAGAGTTGTAAATAAAAGTAATAACACACCACTTGACAATGAAATGATTGTTTTATTCTATAAGAATTTATCTGAAACAACAATAAGCGATAAAATTGGTAATTTCTCATTTGATAATATAGATATAAAGGTAAATGACACCATTAAACTCTATTTAAATCCAGACAGAAAAGTCAAGAAAAATATTATTATTAGTCATAGTAATATACCTAAAGAAACTTCCATTTTAATACCTTCTAAATTTGAAAGAAAGATTAAACCAATAAAAACAAAGTCAATAATTACAGATAATTTTGAAAGTAATATTAATATATATGATAAAGGGGAAAAATTAGATGAAGTTGAGTTATTTGTTAAAAAGGGCAGTGAAGAAGAAAAAACAGATACCTATGTCAATCCAATGGATAATACAACGTTTACAGAATCTTTTTATGTAAATAAAGATAATGTTGATAAATTCAGGAGTGTTTTAAGTTATTTAGAAACATTACCTGGGTTAGAGGTTGTTGCAAATGGCAGTCAGATTAAAATATTTTCCAGCAGAACCATGCAACAAAGTATTGTGAACGGAGCTAAAAGACCTATTGATGTTTATATTGAGAATACAAAATTGAATGATTTAGATATTGAGACATTAGGATTGATGGATATGAATGGGATCAGAAATATTAATGTAAACAAGTCAGGTATAGGATATGGAGGTGAAAGTCCTTTTGGTAGAATAACGATTTACCCAAATTATAAGAAAGCTATTCACAGCAATATATCTGACAAAAAAATAGATGAATCTAACCTGATAAAAGTTTTGATTGAAGAAGGGTTTTCTGCCCACAAAAAATATTTCAATCCTGATTACAAATTAGCTCCGGAAAATGAATTTTATAAAAAATATGCTACAATTCACTGGGAACCTAGATTGAAAATTACCAAAAAAGGTGGGAGTTTTAAAATGAGAATACCGAAATCAATAAATGAATGTGTATTAATCATCGAAGGTATTTCTGAGAATGGAAATATAATAAGTTTGAAAAAAGATATTTCTATAGAAGACTAGATGAATTAGTAAACAGTATTAAAAAATAAAACAATTATAAATAGCAAATTGAATTGTGAGAATTAAACCAATTGCAAATCATCAACTGGTATTTCCCACAAACCAATTTCACTTACCACAATGCCAACTTCTTTAGCTGTTAGCAGCTTTTTCCCTTTTTTCTCTGGCAGGATCTCATTGATCAATACATAAAATTGTTTTTCAGAAAATGCCGTAATATATTTATTAAATAAATCTTTTTTTGATAGTCCTTTAATGGTAATCATATTTCTCTTGCTGGGGAGCATGTGAATTTCAAATGTATAAAATATTTAACAATATCAATATTATTTATAACAATTTGTTTAAATATCATCTTTCCTTTTATTTCTTCTAAAAGTTTCCTGTTCTTTCCCGTCTTTTCCAGTCGTTTCCGGTAGTTTCCCGGTCTTTCCCGTCTTTCGCCGATTTCACCTTTTTCAGTGCAATATGTTTGCTGCTCAATCTCACGATTAAGTTATAAATATTGACACACACCCGTAACATTAAAAAAGGAGAGCAATTCAATAAGTTGATCCCACTGCCTAAAAACCGAAAGGTATTCTTAGGTAGTGGAGATACTTTTTTATCTCTTGATCAAATGCGGAAGGTCATCTTTAAAACCTTATCAGAAACCAAACAACTGGCCAAGCAACTGGAAGATCAATCGGTGAAAGAAACCGTAAAGAATATTAAAAACTTCATTTACTGGCATATACAGTATTTACAAGATCAGTCTGAGCAAAAATTACACAGTCCTGCACATACATGGAGTATTCGATCAACTGGTGTTGACTGTAAAAGCTATTCCATATTTGCAAGTTCTTTGCTTACCAATCTTGGCATTGCAAATAGTTTACGACAGATAAAGCAACTTGCTTTTAATCCGGAATACTGGTCACATGTGTATATAATTCTTCCAGATCATAACCTGGTTATTGATGGTACGGTCTTATACGATTACGAACCACAATTCGCAGAAAAATATGATAAACCAGTCTTAAAAACCGGTTTACAGGGATTAGGTCAACTGGCTCAATCCTGTAACTGGTGCAATCATAACAACACAACAACAACTTTTAATCATAATTCACAAACTGGAACTACCAAAAAGGGGGGCGGTATTTCCAGAGGGGGCGCTCGTTTGCCTTATTTCAATTTAGCAAATCTTCTAGCCGATACAGGAACAAACCAAAGCACTGAACAAGTAAGAGATCATAGCGGTGATTCTTTGGATTCATCCTTTCGGCTAAGATTAGCTAAAGCGAAAGCAAAAGCCCGAATGCGTAAAATATTGTTACTAAACATTTAATATGAATAAAGTTGATTTAAAACATTATGGATTATACGGTATGCACACCACTGGTGCAAACGGATTATTCGATTTTCTAAGAAGCGACAAGGCTATTGCAAGTAGAGAAACCCGTAAAGATTCCAGACTGGATTATAAAGAGCAAAGCGGTCAGGAACGAAGGGATAACCGGTTTGAACGTGGAGAGATCAGAAGAGATAAAAGACTGATCAAAGCAGAAAATAAAACACAATCTGTTTTGGATACCGGAAGAACAAAAGCAGGGAATTTTATAAGCAATGCATTTGACTTTTTTAAACCAAAGGAGACTTACAATGATTATCCAATGGATAACCATCCGCAAACAGCACAAATAAATTCAACCGGTAAAAACAACCAAATGGGAAACTGGCTTTTAATGGGTGGTTTGATTGTTAGTGGAGTTGCTGGGATGATTTATTTCAACAAAAAAGACAACCAACCAAAATTCAAGAAATAATGAGAATATCTGATTTGTATAAATACAAAAAGCAAGCATTAATTGCACTTCTAATATTAGCCTTATTAAGCTGTATGACCAGTTGCGGTTCTGCAATACCATACAACACCGTTTACAATGTCAAAGCCGAGAAGATAATAAAAGGTAAATCTTATATAACGGGCTATCAGGAACATGTAATATCAGATAAACAAGGAAATGTTTACCGCGTATTTCAATCACCAAAAAGTAAAACAGACAGCATTTACCTTGTAGTAAAGAGAATGAGTTACAATCGTGAAAGAAGTGTTCAATTCTACTATAAAATAGTAAAACCTAAAAAGCTTTAACGATGAATACACTGGATATAAATAATGGTTTACAGGGTAGTTTTTTTGGTAACATCTTACAAAACATTCTAAGTCCTGCGCCCGATCAATCAGATCAACTGGCAAGCGAACTTTATATTAAAGAGCATGAGTTGGTAAAAGCAAAACAACAAAATTCAGTAACCATGGCAATTGCAGGAGGAGCAACACTTGCAGCAATTGTTTTAGCCGTAAAACTTTCTAAAAACAAAAAAAAGTAAAATATGAATGTTATTGAAATTTATCCAGTTGCATTAGATAAACATGCCTTAAATGGATGGTTTAAAAATAGTGGATGTGGATTTTTTAAATCTTCTTCTACTTGTTCAAAAGTTGAAACTAAAAAAGCAAGTGATGAAATAGATATCATACGAAGTGAAGAGGGCGTAAATGATTTGATGTATATGAAACCTGAACAAGCTATAAAAGTAATGAACAGGGTTTTAGAAAGATTGTCCTATAAACAAGCTTGGAATGGTGTACAGGTCAGCAAACACAAATCAAAAGACAGCAAAAAAGCCTATCAGGATGCATCTAAACTCTTTGGAGAAGCCATAGGTGATTTTATGAGTGAATTTCGTCAATATGCCTTAGGAATGGATGGTGAATTACAAAAAATAGGCGCTTCAAAAAAGAAAGAAAACGGCTTTGAATATCAAAGTCCATTTTACAAGTTGGTTCTACCACAAAAAGCACAAGGAACCAATCCTGTAGAAGGAGTTTCAAAAGGGGAGTTACTCTCCATTTTACAAAATCAAAAGGGTACTACCCAAATCACAGGAACTATACCTTCCAAAAGTAAGACAGCTTTGTATGCAGGGATAGGAGTTGGAGTTTTAGCCCTAACTGGAGGAATTATTTACGCATTTAAAAACAAAAAATAAATATTTATTAAACATGGCAAAATTAGGATTACAAAAACCAAACAAGTCGCAAGTCACAGGTGCATTTGCTCAAACGGTAGGAGCAACAGCAGGATTTCAAGTATATGAAATGGCAGCGCAAAAACTACCAATTACAAAACATATTAATTTGAGCATTTTAGGAGCTTCTATAGTTGCTCAAACCATGCTAAAAGGCAGTGGAATAGCAAAAACCATAGCAAGTGCTTTACTGGTAGGTATTTCTGTTAATGCAGGATTTACCGCAGCAGAAGATTTTGGATTATTAGCCAAATTAAATGCATCACCGGTAATTGCAAATGCTGAAGAGTTGAACGGTTTATACAACTTCAATGGAGTTGACTATATCGAAGATGCTCAATATGTTAACAGTCCAATGGCTAGTTTATCAGGAATGAGAAACGAGGCCATTCAATTGATGTAAAATAAAGATAAACGTACGTATACCCTAAAACAAAACACCCCATTTTTTTAAATTATTTAAACATATAGAGTGTTATGAACACAATTAAATTTCAAACGGTAGCAAATTATATTAAAAAGAACGCAGAACAAGGTAATTTTTCAGGCGATACAGCAAGAAAATTAGTCGATGGGGATATTGTTTTACGTGACAATGTTGAATACGTACGTAGAGAAGTAACGGCAGGTGGTAGAATTGATTTGATCAAATCAGGGGATGATGAGTCAATTGGAGTTTCTTCATTTGTAGGTAACAAATTAGAAAAACACATTAACCATGTTATTACAGCAATGCGAGTAGCATTTGCGAGTAATGCAGCCAGCGGTAAGGCATCTGAGTTAGCATATAAAAATGATGCTACAACGGTACCGGCAGGATTACAATCTTCTCATATTGTCATTGAACAAGATTCAAAAATATTATTAAAACTACCAATTAGTGCATTTGTACGACCGGCAAATGAAGCGGATTCAGCTTTTTCGGAATTGGCAGCATTTATTTTATTAAAAGAAGAAGTACCATTTAAAATTGCCATTGAGTTTCCGGATGTGGTGACTTTAGGAGTAGACAAACATTATATAGAGGTTGCTTTAAAGGGAATGGCAACTTATCAAAGATAAGTTTCTTCATAGTTTTTATTAGTTATTATTTTTTTTCATAAAAAGTCGGTTTGGATAACCGAACCGACTTTTTCAATTCATTTAAAATGTCAAAACAAAATATAAAATATCAGAGGCTTGAAGTTATTTATCCAAACGGTACAACAGCCGGAAATAAAAAAGATNACGAATTAATTCTNGATAGTGAAATGGATAAAGTGGTNGGTATTGCTATGTATCCA
>JGI24023J19991_10002607_pt1 | contig 13077 bp, 10 predicted proteins | sample Cruoilmetagenom1_FD_19991 | JGI IMG/M metagenome (IMG submission 19991)
CCTAGTGAGGTTTTAAGCTTTTGAAAGGTAAAGCCGTGTTGGTCAAGATTGACTTCACCGGTTGTGCTATTCAGGTCAGCGATGACCGAGGTCAGGTGTGCGCCTACATTTTTGAGCCATAAGGTTCCCTGTAGACCTGTTTGTTGCTGGGATATGACGGATTCAATTTGACCCTTGACCTGGAGTTGTTGCAGGAGGGGGGAAAATGGCATGAGTTTGCCAAAATCAATCGCTTCCAGCGCAAGACGGTATGTTTGCTTTCCTTCGATCTGTTGAAAGAAGCCAGCTCCAGAAATACTGAGCTCCTTCAGATTGATAGAAAATTGATCCAGCTGTAACTGGTTATCAGTCAGACGACCTCTGATCTGGAGTGTACTNTGATCGACAGGCTGTTTTTGAAATAGTGTTCCTAGCCGCAATTCAGTCGAACTTAAATCGGCCTGCAGCTGAAAGTNTGGATNGAGAAGAGGGCCGTTCAGACTCAGAATGCCAGGGGTATTTCCTGATATGCTCCAGTCATCAGGGAGGTTGAGTTGCGAGATAAAATCATCAATATGGGGGTCGAAATTGAACTTTAAATCAAGTTGAGGATGTGAAAAAGGTTTGATAACCTTCCCTGAAAAATCAATGAATTGACCATCTGCCACCAGAATACCATCATTAATATGCAGGATCTTGTTGTCCAAGGAAAGTTCAACAGATAGATCCTGTAATTGCTTCAACTCAGGTGCATCCCAGTCAAGATTACAGACCGTGATTTCTGCGCCGATGCGGGGTAGTCCGGAAGTTTGTTTTGCGGGATCCCAACTTTTCTCTACGGTGATTGCCAGCCGATCGATTTCTCCATGATTTAGTGTGTTGGCGTTGGGAATATGCCATGCTGTTAGAAGCTCCGAGGTTAACGCGACATTTTCCGCTCCGAAACGTCCGGCCAGAAAATGTTTTTTTGCTTGGCGGAGAAAGTAAAATTCACCACTGAGTGGGATTTTCAGTAATTTCCCTTTTAATTTGGTCAACGAATCTTGCTGGCTGGAAGAGGTCCAACGTCCTGAAAGTGAAAAAACCGGTTCTTTGTCACCAGAACCAGACAGTGTGGTCGTGAAGATTGTCCCTGTGCTTGGAACTCCCTGGATGCTCAGGTTTAGGTCGAGTGATTCAGGAAAACCACGCTGCTGCAGTAAGGGGAAGCTTTTGGTCGAATACCTTTTGATCGTGAGCTGAGTTTTATGTTCCTCATTTCTCCAGATTTCCGGATTTCTGCTTGAGGGTAGCTGGGTCTCCAACAAGAAGTCGGCTCCATGTTCCTGTAACTGCCCACTGATAACNAGTTGCCCGATCTTATCTGGTTTCCAACCACGAAGAATGACATGGAGATTAGCCAACTCTATTCGTTGAATAACATCGTCACCCTGCTTCTGATAAATCTTTAGATTGCCATTATGGACACCCAGAATTCTAATTCCCAGGGAGTTGATTATCTGCTGGGAAGTCCCTTTGGCTGGGCGTTCAGGAAACGGGAGCCAGAGTTGGAAGCTTGGGTCGTCGACCTGGACTTGGTCAAGAATGAATTGTCCATCGAATAGCGGGCCAATTTTTAATGTTGCGGTGATGTGTGGGATATCAGCCAAGATCGCATCATCCGGTCCAATCTGTAAATCTTTCAGCGCAAGGGCCAGTCCGCGACTGAAGGTCAGTGAACTATGGCCAATTTGAACCGGCTGATTCAAGGCTGNACTTAGTNGGCGCTCAAGGGAAAGGCGATAGTCATTGATATCAAGTTGACTGANAAAAATAATCAGCAGGGCGATAATTGTGGCNAGGAAGATCAGCAGGTAACAGACAATTCTGGTCAGAAGCCGTGCTGATGGTAGGTTCATTACGTTTGTTCCTGATAAAAAGATTAGATGCTATTGGCTTACGGGCTATCATAGCGGTTCTGATTATGACCAGCAAGAACATTACTTTGGACTTCTATTCTTTACATGATTTCACCCCCCTGATAACATGACGCCCCGTAAAAATTGGTCACACTATGTAAAGTGAACTGTCTTTCTGTTTTGCTGGATAGTTCAATATTCTAAGGAAACTTTTTTAAGCTGGTATGAAGATTAAACGTCTCGATATCATTGGTTTTAAATCCTTTGTCGATAAAGTATCCCTCGATTTTGAACAGGGGATTACCGGTGTTGTCGGCCCGAATGGCTGCGGCAAAAGCAATATTGTTGATGCCATTCGTTGGGCGATGGGGGAGCAGAATGCCCGCCATCTGCGGGGGCGGATGATGGAAGATGTCATCTTTGGTGGCAGTGAAGCCCGTAAACCTCACGGGCTGGCTCAGGTATCGATTGTTTTTGATAATCGGGCAGGTCTTTGCCCTGCGGCTTACAAAGATTATGCTGAAATTATGGTGACTCGGCGTCTTTACCGGAGTGGAGAGAGTGAATATCTGATCAATAAAACTCCCTGCCGCTTGCTTGATATAACTGAACTATTTATGGATACCGGGGTTGGCGCCCGTGCCTATTCCATCATTGAGCAGGGTAAAGTTGGGATGTTAGTCAGTGCCAAGCCGGAAGAGCGGCGTGCCTTGATTGAAGAGGCGGCCGGGGTGACAAAATTCAAATCACGTAAGAAAACTGCCTTGCGAAAAATGGAGGCGACCAAACAAAATTTGGTGCGCCTTGGCGATATTATCACTGAAGTCCGTCGGCAAATGGGCAGCCTTAAACGTCAGGCTCAGAGAGCTGAAAAATTTCGTGATTATCGGGGTGAAGTGAAGCAAATAGAACTCAGCCTGACGGGGAATCGTTTTCAAAAATTAAATGCTGAGACAGGCTTGATCTCTCAACAGGAACAGGAACAAGCGACGATTCTTTCTCGACTTGATGTGAGGTTAGAAGAGGAAGATCTGCAGCTTGAAGAACAGCAACTACAATTATCTATTGTAGAGACTGAGTATGGCCAAGCCCAGGAAAAGGTCTACCACTTAGGTTCTGAAGTTCAACGGGTCGAAAATGAGCGAATATTGGTGGCTCGGCAACAGGAGCATCTCTCCGCTCAGGAGAAAGAGATTGAAGATGAACTGCTCGGCCATACTGAAAGACTGACGGAACTGAAGAATGAGCATCTCCAGTTGCAGCAGCAGGATAAAACCTCCACAGAAAAGCTGGAATCCCTGCAATGTGAAGTTGAAAGCCGTGAAACCAGTCTGCAGGATAGTCTGTCTCAAGAAAAACAACTGAGCACTCAATTTGAAGAATGCCGCAGTGAATTGATAGATCTGTTTGCCCAGACCAACCGTCTGGCTAATCGTCGGGATGAAATTGATCGACGTCTGACAACGGAGGCGGAACGTCGCCAGCATGCACATGCTGATTCGCAAAATATTCAGGCACAGCAAGCTGAACTGCAGAGCCGCCGTGAACAATTGCTTGCACAGCTGGAGCAGGTTCGTTCGCAACAAACCAGTTTGAATGAGCGGACTGACGATTTGCATGATCAGCTTGTTCTGCAGAAAGAATTACAGGTTAAAAAAGCCACAATTCAAAATGAACTGCGACAAAAACTGGGTGATAAACACTCGGTCAAGGAATCATTGCAGGCTCTCCAGCGCAATTTTGAGGGCTATGGCGACGGTGCCCGGATTCTTTTAACGGAAAAATCTGCTAAACAACAAATCTTTGCTGATTTATTAAAGGTGCCTGCCGATCTTGAAGTTGCTGTAGAAATGGCCCTTGGGGCGAAGCTCCAAGCTGTTCCTGCACAAAATTTTTCAGATATTACTGCGACCTTATTGTTACTGACAGAACAACAGGCTAGGGCGACCCTGCTTTTTCCGTTGAGTCCTCCCCCCAATGTTGCATTTTCCGCAGGAATTCCATTAGCAAGCCTGGTCACTCCTGGACAAGGGGCTGAAAAACTGGTCAGGCAGCTTTTCTCTGGCGTATTTCTGGTGGAGGCTGTTGCCGATCATTTTGCGGAGCTCCTTCCAGTTGGAGTCCTGCTGGTTGATCGACAAGGATTATGTTTTGACTGGCAGGGGGTGTTGACTGGTGGTGCGACAGGCAGTAGCGAAACTGGGTTATTGCGTCGGCAGCGTCAACTTGATGAGATCGTAGATGAAATTATCCGACTGGATGAGGGATTTTCTGTCGGCCAAAAGAAACTGGAACAAATACAGGACAATCTTCTCCTGCTGGAGGAAGCTCAACTTGCAGCAACCTCTGAAAGCCATCGTTTGGAATTACAAGCGCTGGAACTTGCCAAAGATCGTCAGGCGATACAGGCCGAAGCTGACCATTTGAATAAACGGCTGGCGCTGCTGGTTTTTGATCTGGAACAGATTGATGAAGGGCGGGAAGCTCTGACATTGGAAAAAGAACAGTTGTCAGAAGGAAGCCGGCAGACCGGAGAGCGACAACAGCAATTAGAGGCCCAGTCTGAACGGCATCAAAGTGAGTTGACTGCATTGCGGAGTCGTCTTGAGAACGCCCGGAATGAACTGACTTTACAGCGTGTGGATTTGGCATCTTTGCAGCAACAACAACATGCTATGGGTGAAACCCTGGCGCGGATCGACAGGCAGCAACGGGAGATTGAACAGCGCATGACCCAGCTTCAGCAGCGCAAACAAGCTGGGCTTGATTCCCGACAACAGCTCCAGGACAAAAATCAGCAATTGGAAGTTGAGCTTGATTTACTTTTAAATCGACGGGCTGAGCAGCAGAAGAATAATGAGATGATTCGTGATCGTTCTGACCAGCAACGTTTGCAGTTGGATGAGTTTCGCGAACAATTACGCCGAGTGCGTTCAGAGGCTGAGGAATTGCGCAAGACCGTTTCGCAGCTGCAGCTTCGACACCATGAATTGCAGGTTGATGCTGAGCATGTTCGTCAAGGGGTTTTAGAGCGTTATCGAGTTGACTTACTGGAACATCAGGTTCCTGAAGCGACAGAAGATGAACGGGATCGCCAACAGCAACAATTAAAGCGGTTACAGCAGCGGATTGAATCGCTTGGTGAAGTTAATTTGATGGCGATTGATGAGTATCGTGAACAAGAGGAACGTTATAATTTTTTATCCCAGCAGCGCGACGATCTGAATCAATCCTTGGACGATTTGCAAAAAGCGATCACGCAGATCAACCGGACAACAAGAAGACGCTTCAAGGAAACCTTTGAGCAGGTGAATATAAAATTCCAGCAGGTTTTTCCCCGCATGTTTAATGGTGGAAAAGCTGAATTGCGGTTGACTGATGAGAGTGACTTGCTTGAAACTGGTATTGATATTATCGCCCAGCCACCAGGAAAACGTTTGCAGAACGTCAATTTACTCTCCGGGGGAGAGAAGGCGTTGACAGCAGTGGCATTAATTTTTGCACTATTTTTGATCAAGCCGACGCCGTTTTGTGTTCTTGACGAAGTCGATGCTCCTCTGGATGATGCTAATATTGACCGTTTTGCCGACATTGTCAGGGAGATGACAGAGCAGTCGCAATTTATTATTATCACCCATAGTAAGCGAACCATGAGTATTGTAGATGTCATGTACGGAGTTACGATGCAGGAACCAGGAATATCAAAGTTGGTTTCCGTGCGCATCAATGATGTCCCTTCCAGGGTCGTTGATGCTGCTCTGTCTGCATAGATTATCATCTGTCACCAAAGGTTTTTGACCGACGAGGACTGTCATGCCATTTAAATCATTATTAAACCGGTTATTAGAGGATATTCCTGGTGCCCTGGGAGCAATAATTATTGACTGGGAAGGGGAATCTGTTGATCAGGTTGCGAGGATCAATGAGTATGAGATAAAGATTCTCGGCGCTCACAGTGGGATTATTCTCAGTTTGCTGCGGGATGCATTATCCAGAGTTGATAGTGGAGCCCTTGAGGACGTCGTGATCCGTACTGAGCAGAATAAGATCTTGGTTGCTCCCTTAACCGAAGACTATCTGCTGATCTTACAGTTGGGGGTGGAGTCAATTACCGCCCGCGCAACATATAAAATGCGCTGTTGTATTGAAGAATTACGTGGTGAATTTGAATAATTATTGAAACAAGTGATTTGTTCTGAATTGTTAAGGATTTGAAAATATATGGAATGGTTTAAATCATTACGTTGGGTCGATGTGATGGAGTGGCTCAACACTGTTGTGGCAAATCTGTCGCAGTTGCTGGCTTCTGTTGGAGTTCCGGAAGAGTACCGCCAGTTAGCGGCTTTTGGTATTTTATATTTAGGCGCCACGGTTGTTGTTCTGCTGTTTATCCTGCTGCTTCTGAAATCATTCAGAAGATCCAAAAAAACGGCTAAAGAAATTGAACCAGTTGCAGAACAAGACGCTAGCTTTTCTGCCCCTGTGGAACCCTCTGCTCCAGGGCTGGAACCAGAAGTTGAGGAAAAACCTGAACCTGAATCGGAGCCGGAACTTGAACCTGAAGAAAGTTTAGGTTTATTTGAACGACTCAAACGTGGGCTGTCCAAAACCCAATCTTCCTTGGTGGGGCGGGTTGACAGCCTATTGCGCGGTCGAACCGCTATTGACGAAGATTTGGTTGAGGAGCTCGAAGAAATCTTGATTACCGCCGATTTGGGCATGAAAACAACGCAACAGTTGATTGGGGCTTTGGAATCGAGTCGGGAAAGGGGTGAGTTAGCTTCTCCTGAGCAGGTGCGTCAGTTGCTGATGGATGAACTGAAACAAATATTGAAGTTTGAGAGTAGATCGCTGGATGTGACCAGTGCGGCCCCCTTTGTTATCATGGTTATCGGTGTCAATGGTGTTGGTAAAACGACGACAATTGGCAAGTTAGCAAATCAATTTGCTTTGGATGGTAAAAAGGTTATTCTTGGTGCAGGTGATACTTTTCGTGCAGCTGCAGCGGAACAATTGCAAATTTGGGGTGAAAGAGCTGAAGTTGAGGTTGTCAGTCACACTGAGGGAGCCGATCCCAGTGCGGTAGCTTTTGATGCAGCTAAGGCAGCCGTTGCCCGCAAAGCTGACATTCTGTTATTGGATACCGCTGGCCGGTTGCATACTAAAGTCAACTTGATGGAAGAGTTGAAGAAGATTCGCCGGGTTTTGGATCGAGAAATTCCTGGAGCTCCTCACGAAGTCCTTCTGGTTCTTGATGCAACCACCGGGCAAAATGCTTTAAANCAGGCCAAATTATTCAATGAGGCTGTGCCGNTGGATGGNATTGCNCTGACAAAACTTGANGGAACCGCCAANGGGGGGATCATTGTTGCNATTGCTGCAGANTTGCAGGTGCCGGTCAGGTTTGTNGGCATTGGAGANAANATCGATGATTTACGACCCTTTGATGCCGAAATGTTTGTTTCGGTGTTGTTTGATAACGAGTAGGATGAGCCNAACAATGAGTTGAAGCCTTGGGCGGGGATATTTGAAAATGGAAATATTAGATCGGTTAGAGAGTGCAATCGACACATTACTTGAGCAAAACAGTCAACTCAAGGCGAAAAATGACACCCTGCAGACGGAAAAGATGAGGTGGCAAGAAGAACGGAACTACCTTCTTGAAGAGATAGATCGGATACTCAAGCGCCTTGATAGCGTTTAACTGGAGGAACCTTGAATTCCAATATTCAAATCAGTATCTTGGGTCGTGAGTACAGTTTCCGCAGCCAGGAATCTGAGGGTCAAGTTCAGCGGGTCGTCAGATTTGTTGAAGAAAAATTGGCAGAGATGGGTGCGGGCACGTCTGTTGATACGCGAGATTTGACAGTTTTGACTTTACTCAACCTTGCGGGGCAGTATTTGCAACTGCTGGATCAAAAAGAGCAGGGTGTGGAATCTCAAGATAGTCGTCTGCAACTGCTTGTTGAGCATTTAGAACGTGCTGTGGTCGATAATTCTGGTTGCTAAAGTTGATAATTTAAATGTATTATTGACCCGCATAAGCCAGATTAGTGGTTATGATGCCCCTGTGGTCAGGGCTTTTAGATAGATCGGTACGGCACAAATATATTTAAAGTATAGACACGTTCGCCTGTTACAGGTGTTTAACCCTCCGCTTATGGTGGGGAGTTGCAGTCCTTCTGAAAATTTTTTGTTGGCGCAGATGATTCTGGTTGTTTGGTGAAGAAAGTATCTGCAGATTTTCAGGTATAAATGGTTTTATTCTCGTCATACCAGATATTTGGATTTGCACTCGTAGTCTATTTACCCTTTCTTTTGTGCCCCCTTCCTTCTCTTTTGCTCTGAGCTCCTGTGGTTATCTTCTAAATTAATATTACGATATGGAAAAACAAACTGTCCGTAAGCGGCTTCTGATTTGGCGTAAACAGCTTGATTTGCTGGTATGTGCTCGGTTAAGTCAGCGAGCGCAACAGCAGTTGATCGCTTCTAGCCCTTTTGCCAGGGCGAATAGTCTGGCTCTCTATAGCTCGATTCATAATGAAGTGGCAACGGAACAGATTTTTGCTGCAGCCAGGGACTCAGGCAAGCGGGTTTATTATCCCCGGGTCGCAGGTGATGAGCTTGAATTTATTGAAGTGAGCAAGCTAAACAGTTTGGTAAGTGGGGCTTTCGGCGTTGCTGAGCCGGAGCCGGGAGAAAAAACAACTGTTGCAGAGTTAGATCTCATTGTCGTTCCTGGTGTCGCATTTGATTTGCGAGGATATCGTCTTGGCTATGGCCGCGGGTTTTATGACCGGCAGCTCATCAGGAAGCCAGCGGTGACTATTGCTGTTGGGCTCTGCTTTGAAATGCAACTCTGTGATGTGTTGCCGACTGAAGCACACGACCAGATGGTAGATTTTATTGCAACGGAAACAACGTTCATCCCCTGTCATCCTTAGGATAGTGGGTTCATCATAAACTCTGCAAAGAGAGGATATATACTGTGCAGACCGATATCTTTACAATTATATTTGTTCTTGCTGCTTTGGCAGTGGGTGTTTTTCTCGGTATGATTCTGCGACGCAAGCTGTCTGAATCAACGCTTAATAATGCTAAAGTGGAAGCGCAAAAGCTGGTCAGTGATGCTGGTAAAGAGGCAGATTCTCTGCGTAAAGAGGCCACTATCCAAGCAAAAGATGTGGTCCTGCAGGCAAAAACCGATTGGGAGCAGGAAGCCCGTCAATTACGCAAAGAAATTCAGGTGCAAGAAAATCGTCTCCAGCAGAAAGAGGAGAACCTCGAGCGTAAGCAGAATCATATTGAAAAACGAGGTGACGAACTGAGTCAGCAGGAAACTCAGCATCGCCAACAAAGTGACCGCTTGCAAAAGAAGAGCGCTGAAATTGACCAGATTTATGCTGCACAACGTAAGAAGCTGGAAGATATCTCTGGAATGAGTGGTGAACAAGCCAAGCAGCAGCTGATCGATTCAATGTTGAGTGAAGCTCGCCATGATGCCGCTATGGGGATTAAGAAAATTGAAGAAGAGGCGCATGAGGCAGCCGATAAAAAGGCGCAAAAAATTATGGCCTTGGCTATTCAGCGTTATGCTGGTGATTTTGTGGCAGAAAAAACCGTCAGTGTTGTTCCTCTCCCTTCGGATGAGATGAAAGGAAGAATCATTGGCCGGGAGGGGCGGAATATCCGTGCCATTGAAGCCGCAACCGGGATTGATCTGATTATTGATGATACTCCCGAGGCCGTTGTGATCTCAGGGTTTAACCCGGTGCGAAGAGAGGTTGCCCGGATTTCTCTGGAGCGGCTGATCGCTGATGGTCGAATTCATCCTGCGCGGATTGAAGAACTGGTTGAAAAGGCTCAGGAAGAGGTTGATGAGGAAATCCGTCAGGCGGGTGAACAGGCAACTTTCGATGTTGGAGTCATGGTATTCATCCAGAAATTATCAAGTTGCTCGGAATGCTCAAGTATCGAACTTCCTACGGACAAAACGTGCTGGTGCATTCAATTGAGGTCGCTTTCCTCTGCGGTATGATGGCCGCTGAACTCGGGGTCAATGTTAAACAGGCCAAGCGAGCCGGATTGCTCCATGATATTGGCAAGGCAGTCAGCCACGAAATGGAGGGCTCACATGCGGTCAACGGTGGCGATTTGGCACGTAAATACGGTGAGTCACCGGAGATTGTTCATGCTATTGCCGCTCACCATGAGGATGAAAAGCCAGAAACGGTTCTCGCTATATTAACCCAGGCATCAGATGCTCTGTCTGGCGCGCGCCCCGGAGCTCGCAGAGAAACTCTGGAAACTTACGTCAAGCGGTTACGTGACCTTGAGCAGATAGGGACTTCATTTGATGGNGTGACCGGCTGTTTTGCTATTCAAGCTGGTCGAGAAATCAGGGTTATGGTGTCGAGCGATCAGGTGACAGACGATTATTCACANGTGCTGGCGAAAGATATNGCCAGCAAAATTGAACANGANATGACTTACCCAGGTCAGATTCGGGTCAATGTTATTCGTGAAACCAGNGCTGTCGAATACGCTAAGTAGAGATAGTNTTTAGTTNAAAACAGANTAAGCAGGGCTCGCGTTNTTNTTCTCCNNAAAAGAGANNTTTGACCCGAGCCCTGATTTCATATTTGGAGTGTTTTGTGAGGCTATTATTTATCGGAGATATTGTCGGCCGAGCTGGAAGGCGGACCTTGGTTGAACATCTTGATCGGCTGGTTGACAGGCATCTTGTTGACCTGGTAGTCGCTAATGGCGAAAATGCTGCGGCTGGATATGGTTTAACCGGGACCGTTCTGCGTGAATTGTTCGATTCTGGCGTCGATGTTGTGACCAGCGGAAATCATATCTGGGATAAAAAAGAGATAATGCCAATATTGGATCGTGAGTCTCGTCTGTTGCGCCCGGCAAATTATCCACCGGGGCTCCCAGGGCGTGGCAGTGGCATCTATGAAACAGCTGCTGGAATCAAGGTTGGCATTCTGAACCTTGAAGGGCGGGTGTTTATGAAAAATCTTGATTGCCCATTTCGTGCGGCAGAGTCTCTGGTCGCCGAACTGAAATTAACGACCCCGATTGTTATGGTTGATTTTCATGCTGAAGCTACCAGTGAAAAACAGGCGCTCGGGTTTTATCTGGATGGGCAGGTCTCAGCAGTTATCGGAACCCATACCCATGTGCAAACCGCTGATGAGCGGATTTTGGCTGGCGGCACCGGTTATTTGACTGATGTCGGTATGTCTGGCAGTCAGGATGCGATAATCGGTAATCAGAAGGAAGCGGCGCTGGACCGCTTTCTGACTCAAATGCCGGTTCGGCTTGAGGTGGCGAAAAAAGAACCATTTCTTTGCGGGGTGTTGTTGACTATTAATGAAAAGACCGGCCGCTGTGAAGCGATAGAACGCATCCAGGAAGGCTCTTGAGATAACGCTGGATAATTGAGGTGGCTGCCCGCTGCGGATGAGGCCAGCGTAAACCCAAACACATTGAATAGATAAGTATTGAAAATGAATTTTATCGAAGAGTTGACTTGGCGTGGCATGATTCACGACATCATGCCCGGGACGGAAGAACAGCTTCAAAAAGAAATGACATCGGCTTACGTCGGGATCGATCCAACTGCTGATTCGCTTCATATCGGTCATCTGGTCAGCGTGATGATGCTTAAGCATCTCCAGCTCTCCGGCCATAAACCTATCGTACTTGTCGGTGGAGCGACCGGTATGATCGGTGACCCATCGGGGAAGTCGGTAGAACGCAATCTGCTTGACGAGCAGACCCTCCGTCATAACGAGGCATGCTTGAGAAAACAGTTGGCGAAGCTTCTCGATTTTGAATCGAATGCGGCCAATACCGCCGAGCTGGTCAATAATTACGATTGGATGAAAAACTTCAGTTTTCTGGAGTTTATCCGCGATATCGGCAAGCATATTACGGTCAATTATATGATGGCCAAAGACAGTGTCAAAAGACGTCTAGGTGAAGAAGCCAAGATGGGGATGTCCTTCACCGAATTCTCGTATCAGCTGGTTCAGGGGACCGATTTTTTACATCTGTACCGTGAGAAGAATTGCAAGTTGCAGATGGGCGGGTCGGACCAATGGGGGAATATCACCACAGGGACGGAGCTTATTCGCCGCAAGGAAAGCGGTGAAGCCTTTGCCTTGACCTGTCCGTTGATCACCAAGGCGGACGGCGGTAAGTTTGGCAAAACAGAAAGCGGCAACGTTTGGCTCGACCCGAAGTTGACGACACCGTACAAGTTCTACCAGTTCTGGCTCAATGTCTCTGACGCCGATGCCGAGAAGTACATTAAAATTTTCACGCTCTTAAGCAAAGAAAAAGTGGCAGCACTGGTCAAGGAACAGGAAGCTGCGCCGCACCTGCGACCGTTGCAGAAACGCCTGGCTAAAGAGGTCACTTGCATGGTTCATGACGAAGGCGAATACAACAGGGCTGTGGAGGCCTCGCAGATTCTTTTTGGTAAGGCTACCACCGAAAACTTGGCAAAACTGGATAAGGAGACTTTCTTTTCGGTATTTGAGGGTGTGCCGACCTATGAAATAGACCGTGTCAGGCTCGACGCCGGTGTGCCGGTTGTAGAACTGCTCACCACGGAAACAGCGGCTTTCCCGTCTAAAGGTGAGTTGCGGCGTACGATAAAGGGAAACGGGCTCAGTCTGAATAAGGCAAAGCTGATCGATCAGGAATATCTGGTGACTGGGGCTGACCTGATTAATGGTTCATATATCCTGATACAGAAGGGTAAAAAAAATTATTATATCATTGAAGCGGTGTGATTTCGCTCGATGTCGATGGCTTCATTGTACTGTTTCTCTGGATGGTGGAAGGGTGATCGATGTTGTTCTGGAGGCGCTTCTCGAAAAAGAGTGTATTATTCAGGTTGAAAAACGTCGCTCTGCCCGTTTTGCCGCAGATTGATTAGATGAATAATAACGCCAGATCAGGTGGTTACCCGATACTGAGAAAAAACCGAATAAAACATAAAAAAACAGTTGACGTAAGGTTATGGGATTGTATATATTCCCGCACCGTTGCTCGGGACGAACCGGAAGGTTGGTGTTTTGGGGTGGCGAGAAAAAGTTAAAAAAGAGATTGACAGGTTGGGATGGTTTGGATAGACTCCTCTCTTGTCGCTTCGTTTTGGCGGAGCAAAAAGCTGGTCTTT
>JGI24023J19991_10002608_pt1 | contig 13076 bp, 14 predicted proteins | sample Cruoilmetagenom1_FD_19991 | JGI IMG/M metagenome (IMG submission 19991)
GTTCAGCCGGCCTCAGTTACAACCCTGCGCTCTGGAGACAGTGATGCCGTGGCCCGGGCCTTTCAGGATAAATTCCGGGACATCGCCGCCACAACCTTACCCGAAGTGGTGGAAGTGAACGTTACCAGCACTGTCACACAGCCGGCCTTCAGTTCTCCTTTTGATTTCTTTTTCGGTAAACCCGGTGGCAAGCCCCAGGAAAGAGAGTACCAGCAGAGGGGGCTCGGCTCAGGCGTCNTCGTCGCAAAGAAGGGTGATACCGTATACGTACTCACCAACAATCANGTTGCCGGGGAAGCCGATAAAATTGATGTGGTGTTAAGTGACAAGCGAACCTTCACTGCAGAACTGGTGGGAGCCGATTCCATGATGGATCTGGCCCTGATATCCTTTACCGCAAAAGAAGANATTCCCGTTGCCGTTCTGGGGGATTCAGATTCCCTGGCCGAAGGGGACTGGGTTTTCGCCGTGGGAAACCCTCTGGGNTTCCAATCCACCATAACCGCCGGTATTGTCAGCGCAACCTACCGGGATGCCCAGCCGGGATCCGGTATGTCCGGAATTACCTCATATATTCAGACCGATGCCGCTATCAACCAGGGAAATTCTGGAGGAGCACTTGTAAACCTGGATGGCGAAGTAATTGGAATCAACACATGGATTGCATCTCAGAACGGCGGTAATATCGGACTGGGCTTTGCCATACCCATCAACGATGCCAAAAGAGCCATAATGGACTTCATCGATACCGGGTCTATCTCCTACTCCTGGCTGGGAGTTCAGACCGGTGAACCGGATACCACACTTGCAGCCGACCTTGGAATCGAAGAGAAAGACGGTGCTTTCATTTACAGTGTTTACAGTAACTCCCCGGCGGCAAAAGCGGGACTTCATCCGGGAGACGTGGTTACTAGAATCGGGGACAATGAAATTGCCGACAGTAACGCCCTTGTTCGCAATGTCGCATCCCTCCCTGTTGGAAGATCAACGGAATTCACCGTTCTCCGAGATGGAAACAGCGTTGAAATTAATGTAAAAACAGAAAAAAGAGAAGAAAACAGTGGAAGCGATGTATCCGCTCTGTGGCCGGGAATCAACATAGCCCCGCTTACAGACGACATCCGCAGTCAGCTCTCCCTGAAGAAAAAAGATGAGGGAATAGTCATTGCGGCCATTGCCCCGGACAGCATTGCCGGAGGAAGCGGTCTGCAGCAGGGCGACCTTGTTATCTCCATCAACTCTGAAAAAGTGGAAAATGCCCGGGATTTCTATCGGAGTCTGAATACCCCCTTGGATGAAATCCAATTCCGCATCCTCCGTAGCGGCCGGGAACTGACCATAGGATTCACAAAACCGGGATTATAATTTTATTGGAATCGCCTGCTAAACTAAAAAGCGTCATCCCCTTGCCGGAAGTTTGGCAGGCCGATATCTTGAGTTATGAAAATGAATTTTTCACATTTACTTGCTTCACGAACCGAATTTATGTCTTCAAGTGTTATACGTGAAATATTAAAACAGGCAAGCCGGCCGGGAATGATTTCCCTGGCCGGAGGTATACCGGCCCCAGAAACCTTTCCAATGGATATACTGGAAGAAGTTTTTCTCAAAGTGATAAAGCGATGGGGCTCATCTGCTTTTCAATATGATCTGACTGAAGGTTTTACCCCCCTCAGAGAGGCCGCAGTACCCTACCTCAGTCGGTATTCCGTTGAAGTTTCAACCAAAGAGATTCTCGTCAGTTCCGGCTCTCAAGGACTCCTGGACTCTCTGGGGAAAGCCCTTATCAGCCCGGGAGACCTCGTTGCCGTTGAATCACCTACTTACCTGGGAGCTATTCAGGCATTCAACCCCTACGGGCCTCGGTATGTCGAAATAGAAAGCGATGAAAATGGTGTTGTTCCCAAATCTCTTGAAAAAGTTCTGGTAAAGGATTCTCCAAAGTTTGTGTATATGGTTCCCACATTTCAGAATCCAACTGGCCGAACCATTCCCCTCGAACGTCGAAGAGCCATTGCTGATATAATAGTCACTTACAACGCACTATTGATTGAAGATGATCCTTATGCAGCTTTACGATACCGGGGAGAGGACATTCCATCCATTAAAAGTATGGCTCCAGACCATGTTCTCTATGCCACAACCTTATCCAAAGTATTTGCACCGGGGCTGCGGGTGGGATTATTTGTACCCCCATCTGAAGAGCTGGGTACCTGGCTGGTGAAAGCCAAACAGGGAACCGATCTTCATACGTCCACACTCAGTCAGGCTATGGCTGCAATTTACCTGGAAAGCGGATACCTCGAAAAGCGCCTTCCACTGATCTGTAATTTTTATCACCCGCGCTTGAAAGCCCTCCTTGAAGCAATGGATGAATACTTTCCTCCGGAGTGGAATTGGAGTCGTCCTGAAGGGGGGATGTTTTTATGGGCCGAAGGACCTGAAAGGACAAATATTCTCGAATTGTATAAAAAGGCATTATCCCGTGATGTAGCCTTCGTCCCCGGAGAATACTTTTACGCAAATTCGGAAAACAGCAGGCAAGCTATGCGACTCAACTTTACCAATGCAGACCCAGACACTTTGCGTCATGCTGTCAAAACCCTCGCATCACTTATTGTGAATTAATCCAGCATATAAATGAAAGCTTGAATCTTTATCATTTTTTTCAAGAGAAACTACGAAATGAGTTCTACAACTTCGATAATCTGGATATGAATAGTCAGTGGATATCCAGGTTAGCTCTCATTTTATTAATTTTCACCCTCCCCGGCTGCCGGACAGTGGAAGAACCGGCCCCTCGGGCTGTTGTTGAATCCCCAGAACAAACTCCTGAGCCTAAGTCGATATCAGAACCCGACCCTCTTGATATTGATTGGCCCGGTACAGCCTGGATAATCCCGGATTCCCCTGATGAGGCAACGAAACAAATCCCCGGCTACAGAGGCTTCTTCCTGGGTAGAGACGGAAGGCTCCTCCTCGTTAATCAGTACAACGCTGCAGGAAATCTCTGGTCTGTGGAGGGAAACCGAATCACCCTCTCCTTGCTGGAAGGTACGGCAGAACTTCCTATGGAAGGAACCTTTGTTGTTTTTCCGGGAATACAGAGCCGATCAGACACTGAATCAGACCAAGTCAACAGCATCCGCCTGGTTCCGGAAACCGATCTGTCCGCCAAAGGAATCACCTTTAAAAGAGCTGAAGTGAATGTTGATATTATTGAAAACCACTGGATCCCGAAACACCTGAAGGGAGGGGATAAGGTGATATGGCCTGTTAATAGGGAAATCCACCTGATGCTTCTTCCCGATACCTCCGGGATGGGTGTTCTTGGGTTCGGTGGAGAAAACCGTTTTCACGGTGGTATACAGATGGGAGAAGAGTCCTTTGTTATCGAACCTCTGGCAATCACCCGGAAATACGGACCGGCTTCAGATTTCGAAAATCTATACGTTCAGTGTCTTTCCGAAGCCAGCCGATTTGTTCAGGTTAAAGACGACCTATACCTCTATACCGGGACATTCCCGGTCGCAATGTTCAGGGTGCGCCTCTTCGATTAATTCGATTAATAGCCCTCAGGCGGACGGTTGGCCCTGGTTCCCATCTCACCATCCGGAGCATCCGGTCCATACCAGGAATCAAAGGCCATACGGCCGAAAACAGGAAAGTAAAAGAAGTTGCCTTTATACGCCCGGCTTAAAGCAATCAGGGATATCACCAGATAGGCCATGTTCAGAGCAACGGCAAAACTGAGATAAATCCAGAAACTACCGGAAAAACTACTCTTTATCACCAGAGTCCGTATCAGCCAGAACAGCAGACCGGCATTTACAACGGTTACCGGAATCTGGGATGTCAGAGATTGAAGTGCATGAAAAGCGACAAATTTCGAATTTTTCCGGTTAATACCGTAATAAATCCCCGCAGCCACCAGGTTCAGAAAAGGAAGAGGCAAACCGATACCCCAGGCGGCAAACATCATGAAGTAGGCTCCCATGGCATCTTCCCTCTCTCTCCGGGTTATTTCATCCGGCTGCGGTAGATTTATCATCACGTTACCTATTCCTTACCACTGAAGGGAGGGTAATCATCACTGTAATAAGAAAGATAAAGAGACACTCTCATACTCCAGCGGAGGTATCCCATTACAAAATCAAACATACTCTCAGGGTACTTACCGGTAAAAAGGATGACCCACCATGCGAGAAACTGCACAAAACCGGCAGCAGCACCGTAGAATCCCAGGATAAAACCATGAGGAATACCCACATATACAGCCCCGAACAAGGCTCTTACCAGAACCAATCCCCGTTTAACACCTTCAGGATTATCAAACTCAATGGTGGCATCATCATCGCTACCCCGAACACCGATCGCCGGGTAGCCGTCACGCATGTTCATAATTCTCGCTGTCAGACGAATATCCCACTGAAGAAATTTTTTCTGAAATTCATAGATACTCTCAGGAATTTTTCCGGTAAACAGCACCACCCAGAATTTTACAAAATCCAGAATGGCATACCAGATAGAAACAAAGAGCATCAGAAAAATATGGGGAATAAGAATATATATCCACCCGAAAAAAGAACGCAAAAGCAGCTCACCCCGGGAGTTACTCTCCTGGCGGTTGATTATCAGTTTCATAGAAACCTCCGTGTTGTGATTATAGTTTATTATCCACTACAATTCCGCTTATGCCTGCTGATTTTCAAAAAAGCCTGGAGAAATACCAGAACAATTATCCCGGGGAAAAGCCTCTTGTTGACCTCTTCCACTCACTTTTAAAGCTTCCCGATGCCTTTTACCGAACCTGCCGGCCGGGTCATTTTACGGCATCAGCCCTGATACTGAATCCGGAAAAAACTCATCTGCTTCTGGTGGAACACCGGAAACTGGGAATCTGGGTACAGCCCGGGGGACATGCCGATGGCGAGATTCATCTTGAAGGGGTAGCCCGAAGAGAGGTGGAGGAGGAAACCGGCGTCTCGGAAGTAAAATGTGCTCCGGGAATACTCGACTTGGACATTCATGCCATTCCGGCCCGTAAGGATGAAGGCCCTCACGACCATTACGATGTACGTTTTTTATTCACCGCAGATCCCGCTCATCCATTGAGAATCAGTCTTGAATCAACCGATCTGAAGTGGATACCCGTGAAAAACCTGAGTGATTATACCAGAGAGGAGTCTATGTTCCGAATGCTCAGAAAAGCCGGGGCCTAGAGCTCTCAAGCGGCATCAACCTTGTGAGTTTTCTCAAATCCTGCGTGAAGAATACGTAGATTTACCGGGTTGTGCTTCCGGTTTCGGGCGGAGATCACCTCATCAAGTGCAGCTTCTACAGCATTCACCGAGACAATATCCGGCTTGAGCTTTAACAGGGCTCCGATAGCGGCCATATTTGCCGCCCGCTCGGTACCCTCTTTAAGAGAAAGATCGGTGGCATCAAGAGATATCAATACCAGATCTTTTCGGGTAGGAGGATTCTTTACCAGTGAGGAATTCCATATCAGCAGCCCTCCTGGACGAACCCGGGGTTCAAACTTGACCACCGATGGTCCGTTCAATGCAATCACAATACTCGGTTTTTCAATTACAGGAGAAGCAATTTCCTCATCGCTGATTACCACTGAGCAGTTCGCTGTCCCTCCCCTCATTTCAGCACCGTAGGAGGGAATATGGGATACCTGTTTCCCCTGGCGCATGGCTGCGACACAGAGAAGTTTCCCGGTGAGCAGGACTCCCTGCCCCCCGAATCCGGCAATAATGAGTTCTTCTGTCATGAAGCCTTCTCCTTATCCGCATCTTCATCAGCCGGTCTGTCACGGAACTTTTTCAGGGGATACCAGGGAACCATATCGCTCTTTACCCAGTCAGCAGCTTCCGGCGGCTGTACACCCCAGTTTGTAGGACACATGGAGAGAATTTCCACGAAGGAATAACCCCGGCCTTCTTTCTGATATTTCAAGGCCTTGAAAATCGCCTTTTTCGTTTTTCTGATAGCCCCCGGGTTGTGTACCGAGGTGCGTTCGATGTAGGCGGGAGCCTCTAAGGTATCAAGCATTTCACAGGCACGGATGGGAAAACCGACATCCGCGGAATTTCTACCAGCCGGACTGGTTAAGGTTTTCTGACCTTCAAGGGTTGTCGGCGCCATCTGTCCGCCGGTCATGCCGTATATGGCATTGTTTACAAAAATTACTGAAATATCTTCACCCCGGTTGGCCGCGTGAACGGTTTCTCCGGTTCCGATAGCCAGCAGATCCCCGTCCCCCTGATAGGAAATNACCAGCATCTCCGGGCGGGCTCTTTTAATCCCGGTGGCAACAGCCGGGGCCCGGCCGTGAGCGGCCTCCAGGCCATCCACCTCCAGATAGTTGTAGATGAGAACCGAACAGCCCACAGGGGCGATAACAATGGTTTTCTCCCTGAGTTCAAGCTCGTCGAGAACCTCGGCAATCAGTTTATGTATAATCCCATGGCCGCAGCCGGCGCAATAATGGGTCCTAACATCGCTGAGCGACTCAGGACGCTTGTACATGGGTATGGTTTTCACGCTCATATCCGTTTATCCTCTCAATAATATCATCAAGGGCGGGAACCGCACCTCCGGCACGTCCGTGAAAATCGACTTCCACTTCACCGTTCATCGACAGTTTCACATCTTCCACCATCTGACCCAGACTCATCTCCACTGTAAGAATCTTTTGAACCTTACTCCCCACCTCGAAAAGTTCCTTTTCAGGGAAGGGCCAGAGGGTAAGAGGCCGGAACAGACCGGCTTTAATTCCCTCGCCCCGGAGGCGGTCAACAGCCTTTCGGGCAATACGGGCCGAAGTACCATAGGCAACCACAAGCCAGTCGGCATCATCGGTCAGATAAGTATCGGCGCGGTGTACTTTTTCTGTTATCAACTCGTATTTTTCCTGAAGCCTCAGGTTGTGTTCTTCCAATGCGGTGTCGGGAATCAGCTTCATGGAACAGAGAATGTTCTTCTTTCTGCCCTTTGCCCCGGTAAGGGCCCAGGGTTTATCAAAAGATTTTCCCGAGGGCTTCGGCAGGACTACCGGTTCGGACATCTGCCCGATGTAACCGTCAGCCAGAATCATAACAGGCATACGATACTCATCGGCAAGATCGAAGGCTTCTATGGTAAAGTCCGCCAGTTCCTGAGCACTTCCCGGTGCCAGAACAATAGTCCTGTAATCTCCATTCCCTCCACCTCTGGTGGCTTGAAAGTAGTCTCCCTGGGCACCGGCGATAGCACCCAGCCCCGGGCCGCCCCGCATGATGTTCACCAGAACACAGGGCAATTCAGCTCCGGCGATGTAGGAAATACCCTCCTGTTTAAGGGATATTCCCGGGGACGATGAGCTGGTCATGGCTCTGACGCCTCCAGCGGAAGCACCCATCACCATATTAATGGCGGCAAGTTCGCTTTCAGCCTGGAGGAAGGTACCCCCAACCTCCGGCATCCGGCGGGACATATAAGCGGGGATTTCATTCTGCGGTGTAATAGGATAGGCAAAATAATGCCGGCAGCCTGCAATGACAGCCGCTTCAGCCAGGGCCTCGTTACCTTTCATCAGGACAGTTTCAGACATCAGACGGCCTCCACTAGTTTGTTAATCTCGATTGCAGCATCAGGGCACATCAGGGCGCAGGCGCCGCAGGCTATGCACAGGGATTCATCGGTACAGACGGTATAATAAGCACCCTGGTCGTTTACATCAGATGTTTTCGCCAGGATGTCCTTCGGACAATTTGCGATGCAGAGGCCGCAGCCTTTACATCTTTCCTTATCAATTATGGGTATGCCCCGGTTCATCGAGGCCTCCTTTTTCGGATCTTGTTTTTGACAAATTAAGCCTTGTGTCAGTAAAACGCAAGGTTTATTTTCATATCTTGATTAAAAAAACATGTAATATTCACATAATTCCTCTACGTATCGCGGCATAGTGATTCCGCACTAGTAGCTTAATACCAGTATGTTGTGGTTGATTTATAGAATAATTTTATTTTTTCAGTGATAATTAAACAATTTTCTGTTTAATTACAAAAAAACAGCCTGAATCATTAAACAAAAATAGGCTGGGGATGGAAAATTAAACAAGCCATATGTATAAACCGGAAGATATACCCCTGGAAACGTTATTTAATCAACGATATAGGCTCTAAGCGGCTCCAGGTCCATTCTCAGAGTCACAGAAGCTTTAATTGAGCCGTAACTCAAACTCGTGCCGGGAAACGTGGTAAAGGCTGCACGCCCCCGGATTTCCCGAGGACGATTGAAGTCCCGCACCCTTAAATAGGTTCTTAAAGCTTCCTTTATCGCGGCTTTAATCGCATCACGGCGGGAGCCGTAATTTACCGCTGCCATCCCCGCTCCGGAGGACGCCGGGTAAACCTCACCACCCCATCCCTCCAGTCGGTTTTCCTGAGTTGAATCCGGAGTGTATTCCAGCAATACATAAAGAAAGCCGTTTTCCCGGGTAAGGGAAACCGTTCGCATTCGGGAATCACCCTCGGGGATAAGAGCCAGTGGTTCAATCAGGAGTTCTTCTTTTATATCCCTGGCTTTGGATGGAGGAATCCAAATAATTGAAAACCCGTAAATCATTCCCGAGAAAGCCCAGCGGGCATCCTCCAGAAGTTCTTTCAGGGCATTCTCCTGCCGCTGGGAAATATTTCCGGTCTCCCTGATATTCTCTCCGGGGGAAACAATCTCCATCAGGTCATCACGCACCCAGAACTCCCCCCGAATAGGATTCGCTCCTGCGGGAAAGACGATGAGAAGAAAAACGGCTGCGGCTGCGCCACGGGTTGTTAACCGGCGGAAAGTCATTCTACGGCCGCATTCAGAGCGTAGTGTATTGTCGACAATGCGATCTTCCATTTCTGATTCACATGAGGCCGGCCGCAGAAGCATCCGGCAAAATTCAGGGGAACATCCTCAAGTATCACCGTTTCCAGATCCTTTCCGATAAAATCAGCCTGTTCCCCGAGTTTCAAAAAGAAAGGCATAGCCTCTTCCACTCCGGAACCCGGTGCGGCACACATCGCAGATGCGGCCTCCATTTCTTCTTCTGGAATTTCAATCCAGGCCTGTTCCACGATGCCTGTTCCACCGTCCACCTTGATTACCGCATGAAGAATTGAGGTAAACGGTGTTCCCCCGTTATTACAGGTTGAACCATGATAGGTGTATTTAAAATGCTCAGAACCGTTTTCCGCCGGATTCCGCTCAAGTTGTTTCTTCGTCCATTTCTTTAATGCCCGTTCAGCAACAGGATATGAAAAACTCATGCCTTCACTCTCTTCTCTGTTAAGTTACAACGTACAGCCTGAAACCCCGGTAGGGAATATTTCCGGTGTCAATAAGAGTGTCAACACTCAGATGAAGCAGGCCCCGATCTCCCCTGAAATCATACTCTAAAACCGTCTTGGTTTCCTGTTCCTTCAGATAGGAGGAGTAATCAATCTTCAAAGGCTCCGGGGGAAGCAGATCTTCATTTTCCACGGATATAACGGCAACCAGCAAACCCCTGCGGGAACGGATTACCCACCATGCCGAGCGGCCGCTCACATGTTTATCCAACCTCTCTCCACCGTTTATCATATCCTTATAGACCCCTGCAACATCCTCGATACTATGGCCCACCGCAGCATCAGAGGCATCGGGCAGCCAGCCCATGGAAACGGCTTTTTCAACCGTTCCACGATAGCCCCAGGCTCCCTCCAGAGCTCCCATGGTTTCCAGCAGAGGCCTTCGAGACGGTCCGGAACCCAGAAATCGGGCCACAAATCGCTTGATATGGGCCCGTTCCCTCCGAGGCCGGCTTTCCTTCTCTCCGGGATCCACCGCCAGAGGCACCGAGAAGCGCAGTTTGCGTCCCAGATTCACCCGGCGGAGTTTTTCATCCAGAGCAAAGGTTTTACCGAACCAGTCCATATCGGCCTTCTCCTCGGCATTATCGTCGAGAACCAGATCCACACCTTGAACACCGAAACTCTCAACATCAAAGGTTTTACCCTCGGCGGCAACTCCGATGTTCCGGCGGACACCGGCCTTCCGGGCTGCATCGGCGGCCTTTCTTACAAGCGACCTGTCGGGAAACTCCCGGGTACCTTTCAGCAGGAGGAAATCGAATCCATAGCGGTCGCGCCAGAGGTCAAATATCCGCCCCCAATAAGCCACCGCCGTATCTCTATGTTCTTCGGTACCTTCACCCGAGGCAAACCTCAGAGCCAGGGATGTTCTTGAACTCTCATCCGGCGAGGGCAAGGCCGCCAGGCCTGTCATTTCAAGGGCCGAGGAATACACCTTCCTGTCCATGGCAACACCGGTTTTACGAACCGCGGCCACCCGGGAGCGAACCTCTTCCCGTAGCTCATCCTGAACCGCCTCATCCGCTGTAAACTCACCGTCTTTTGTCCAGAAAAACAGATCCGGCCGGTTTAAAACCACCGCCGCCAGGGGGTCAACACGGTAATCCAACTCATAACCCAGGGCCAGAGANAGCANATGNGCCGCNTCNCANAACGCCGCAGCCTGCAGCTCCAGGGTAATTCCCGCATCCAAAGCAGACCGGTCTGCCAGCTCCTCCCGGATATGAGCATGACTCTCCATAATTTCCAGATTCTCCGAAGCCCCTTTGGTTATCGGGGCCAGAATTATCCCTCTGGTTCTTAATGTGGCAAGAAAAAAAGAGGCCCGCAGGAAATTACCCGGCCGGTTTTCAATTCCCGCAGCCCGGATATTTACCAGGGTGTAGTCGAACTCGCTCATCCAGCGGGTATCCCGCCGACGGAGTATCGGACTTTCAAAAGAGTGCATCAGGGCAACACGCCGGAAAAAATCAACAATTACCGGCAGGTCCGCAGTGAGAATTTCAGCCGCCGGACGTCCCAAATAACCGCATGACTCATACTCCCTGAACAATTCCGCAGCTGATGCCGCCGCCGCTTTATCAGCGGGAAAAAGCCGGGAGAGACGTTTCCACACATTCCGGGGAAGAGAATCCATATCGGTATCCTATCAGAAATTGGTGTTTTCTACCAATAAATCAGCATCTTTTCACCATATTTAGCGTAAAATGAAAGTATGAACAGCAGATCTCGACCGGATCACTTCACTTTGAAAGCCCGAAAAATGGGATACCCTGCCCGCTCGGTGTTTAAATTGGAGGAAATCCAGAAAAAATGGACCATCATGAAAAAAGGAAAACCGGTTCTGGACGTGGGGGCGGCCCCGGGAAGCTGGACCCTTTTCGCCCTGCGTACCCTGGGAAAGGGCAGCAGGGTTACCGCAGTAGATCTGAAGCCCCTTACAATCAGGGCTCCCGGGGAAACAGAGCTGCGCTTTCTACAGTCCGATGTCTTTTCACCGGAGTCTGCCGAATACCTGGCAGAAGGCGGTCCTTTCGGTTGTATTCTCAGTGACGCCGCCCCCTCCACCTCAGGAAACCGCCTGGTTGATTCCAGGAAATCCTACAATCTGGTAATGAGGGTAATCGATCTTGCAGAATCCCATCTGGCCCCCGGGGGAAATCTGGTAGTTAAGATATTCACGGGAGGAGACGAAAACGAAGTAAGGGACCGTGTTAAAACTCTGTTCAGTGAGATGAAAACCTTCAAACCGAAGGCTGTCCGGAGCGAATCCATGGAAACCTATATTATTGGCATGGGATATAAACTATAATGAACATGAAAGACAGCTCCAATCTGATACCCACCGGGGTTATCAGCAGAAGGATGGACAATATGAGTAACGGGATTTTCTTTGTGACGGTCCGGGACGATTATGAACAGGCAAGGCAGGACTACTTTCCCTACATTGCCTCGGCCTANACGGCTATCGCCAAAAACTTCAGCAAGGGCAAAGCTTATCCGGTTTTATCGGTGAAGCATGCAACCCTCATCGCTGATGATGAGAAGAATGTTGAGACGTCCCAGTTTCTGGTTCCCACGGAAAACGGCAACTTTATCTGGGTACAGTCCGAGATATTCCGCTTTGCAGGTTTGGATCCGGAGAAAGATTGACCTCCGATGAAAATCGGGACTGCCCGTAATGTCCGCAGTTTAGACAACTCTCTTATCACAGAATACGGGGTGGCTCAGGCTGTCCTGATGGAGAATGCCGCCCTGGCCGCACGTTCGGTAGTTTCCCTGCGCTGGGGTATCGACAATCGGGACATTCTCATTGTCTGCGGAACTGGAAACAACGGCGGCGATGGTCTGGCTCTGGCCCGTTTACTTTACGCCCGGGGTGCTGCAGTTACCATTCTGATGACCGGTGATCCGGATAAAATGACCGGGGCAGCCGCTGATAACTACCGTATCGTCAAACAGCTTCCCCTGGAAATTCTCCGCCTGGAGTCTTCTCCCAGTCCCTCGCTTTTGGGGAAAATTGACTTCAATCGATACCATCTCATTATCGATGCCCTCTTCGGCATCGGCCTCTCCCGGAACCTTGATGGGCGGTTGGCCCTTTTGGTAGATGCAATTAATAAATCTGAGACAGCTGTTCTCGCAATGGATATTCCCTCGGGAATCAACGCCGACACCGGTGAGATTATGGAGACCGCCATCCGCGCGGAGGCCACTGTTACCTTCGGTCTTCCTAAAAGGGGAAACCTGCTTTACCCGGGTTTCGATTACGGGGGAGAGCTCTACCATTCGGAAATATCCTTCCCCCCGGAAGTTACCGGAGATGATTCCATCACCCTCTCGGTGAACATCCCCCCGGAACTCCCGAAGAGAAATCCGGCAGGTCATAAGGGGAGTTTCGGAAAACTCCTTATTATAGGGGGTTCACAGAACTATCGGGGTGCTCCGGCCCTTGCCGCAGGGGCCGCCCTGAAAAGCGGAGCCGGGTATGTTCGACTGGCGGTACCGGAGGTGCTGGTTTCTCAGATTTTCCCACTGGTACCTGAAGCGGTTTTCCTGCCTCAGGGCGGGAGTGGGCCCATCGGCGCCGAGCATCTCNCNGACCTTCTGGANCAGGCNATNCTTTCNGATGCCGCCGTTATCGGCCCGGGACTCTCCACAGACCCTGAATCGGTGCGCCTGGCTCGG
>JGI24023J19991_10002611_pt1 | contig 13066 bp, 10 predicted proteins | sample Cruoilmetagenom1_FD_19991 | JGI IMG/M metagenome (IMG submission 19991)
GGCTTCTTTAATTGGGATTTTGCATTGAGAACCAAATTGCTTTTGAATGCGACCGGGCAAATAAGGGATTTTCGTAATATTGACAGAAAAGATGGTACTGCGCGATTGAGTGCAGGCATTGAAAGAAGAATGCGTAAAAAGCTGACAGGAAGAATTTCTGTGATTCATAATCGTCTGGAATCGAGTGATAGCAGTAATGATTACAGTCAGAATATATTCTTGCTCGGCGTAAACTGGAAATTATAGGAAATTATCACATGTATGAGTCATTTTACAATTTAACTAGCAAGCCGTTTGGACTTAACCCGGACCCCAAGTTTTATTATGGCAGTAAGGAGCATAGTCGTGTACTTGCCTATTTAAGGTATGGGATCAATCAGGGTGAGGGCTTTATTGTCGTATCGGGCGACGTGGGAGCGGGCAAGACGATCCTCATCGGCGCCTTACTACAGGAATTGAGCAAGGATAAAGATATTGTTGCAGCACAACTGGTGACCACGCAACTCGAGCCCGATGACCTCCTGAGGATGGTATCGGGGGCTTTTGGTCTGTCCTACAAAGGCATGAACAAATCAGAATTACTCAACGGCATAGAGAGTTTTTTGCGCAAACAGGATGAAGCAGGTAAGCGCGTATTGCTGGTCGTCGATGAAGCGCAGAACCTACAGCATCATTCACTGGAAGAGCTTAGAATGTTATCCAATTTCCAGTCAGGATCCCATTCGCTGCTGCAAAGCTTTTTACTGGGTCAGGCGGAATTTCGAGATACATTGCGATCTCCTGACCTTGAGCAATTTCGCCAGCGTATTATTGCATCATATCACCTGGGGCCCATGGGCAGGAGTGAAACCAAGGGTTATATCGAACATCGTATGAAAGTAGCGGGATGGAAATCTGATCCGCATTTCAGTAATGATTCATTTGGTGTTATTTATGATTACACAGAAGGCATGCCGCGTAGAATAAACACCCTGTGCGACCGTGTTTTACTGTATGCATTCACTGAAGAGTCACATGATATTACCGTGGATATACTGAACGCCGTTATCGAAGAGCTTGATGGCGAAATACATTTTAATAGAGATGAGATCGTAGAGACTGCGGAGACAAATACAGGGGCTGCTCTCAACATTTCCCTGTCGGGGACTGCGCCACAACCTGTAGAGCTGACAGGCGATGTGGCTCAGCAACTGGCGCAGTTGAATGCGAGAGTGCAGCATCTGGAGTTTGTGTTATCAAAGGCAAGGGAACTACTCACTGCGATATTGATAAAAAATTAATGCTGGCAATGCTCAGTGATTTAAATGCTACCCGGATAGTCTATTTGCATGTACGATAAATTATTCAGCAAGTATTTTTATCCGTTTTATGAGTCAAAGCTGCGTAAAAGGAATACATTTTCGTATTATGCAGAATATATGTCTAACCAGTATTTATCTTTGGATGAGCTCGAGTATGTTCAAGGTGAGAAATTAAAAAAGTTACTGCAGCATTGCTATGAGAATGTTGCTTACTATAAAAATCTCTGGGACGGCCTGGGTTTTACGCCACAAGACTATAAAGGGCCGGGTGATTTAAAATTATTACCCGTTCTTACAAAAGATATCATCAAGAATAATTACAACGAACTCATTGCAGAGAATTATCGAGACAAAACCATAGCAAAGGCCACTGGAGGCTCTACAGGCGTTCCACTGCGGTTCGCCATTACACGGGAAAGTTATGAAAAACGTGTTGCCGTTACCTGGAGAGGTTACGAGTGGAGTGGGGCCGGATTGGGTAAAAAAACGGCCTATATCTGGGGCCAGGATTTTAAATATACCTTTATAAACAAATTAAAATACGGTTTATACAATCAGGCGTTCAATCGAAAGTATTTTAATGTTTTTGAATACAACCATAATTTTGAGCGATTGGCTGTGGAGCTAAAAGCATATAATCCCAAGGTTATAGTCTCTTTTGTAACCCCGCTATATGAATTCGCAGTCTATTTGCTCGCTAATAACATTCAGCTTGACCTAGCGCTTGACGCCATTGTTACAGGTGCAGAGGCACTACAGTCTCATCAAAGAGATCTGATTGAAAAGGCATTTTCTAAAAGTGTGACGAATACCTATGGTTGTCGGGAATTTATGTTGCTCGCTGCAGAGTGTGATAGGCATGAAGGCATGCATATCAATATCGATCATGTTGTCCTTGAGCTGGAAAACAGCAATAGTCTGCAAGGTGATATCGGTGAAGTCGTGATTACTGACTTATCGAATTATGGTATGCCATTTATACGCTACAAAAATGGCGATCTGGCCAGTTATAGCGATAAAGACTGTTCCTGCGGAAGGCGTTTGCCCATGTTGGCGAGTGTACATGGCAGGGTTCTTGATGCGATCAAAAGGCCAGATGGCAGTCTGTTGCCAGGGGAATTTTTCCCTCACCTGTTGAAAGACCTTGGAGGCTTGCTGCAATTTCAGATAGTTCAGAATGATATTAACAGTCTGGATATCAATTTGGTAACGGATGGGTTGTTTGAAAAGAGTGCCCTGGTAGAAATAGAAGCGGTCATTAGAAATGCAATGCATGAAGATCTGCTTATTTCGTTTAATTTTCTTGAGGCAATACCCACGACAGACATGGGTAAAACTCGGGTTACAATTTCTCATGTTGAATTATGAAGATCTGTCATATTGTTGAAAATTTAAATACTGGCGGACTGGAGACTGTTGTAATAGGCTTGATTCTTGAACAAATAAAAAATAATCACGAGTGTATTGTTATTTGCCTGTTTGAAGAAGGCGAGCTGGCATATAAATTATCCGGGTCAGATGTCAACATTGTTGCCTGTGGAAAAACGCCAGGATTTCACCCGCATTCTGTTATCAAAATGCGAAAAACACTCAATTCTTTTTCTCCTGACGTTATTCATACGCATAATAATGTTGCTCATATCTACTGTTGTCTGTCAACGTTACTGATGGCTTGCCCCATCATTAACACAAAGCATGGTCTGGGAGCAGAGTCCACCAGTAAGCAAGCCCGGTTATTCAGACTAACTCGATGGAAGACAAGCCAGTACACCTTTGTTTCCAGGGATGCAATGCTTTCCTATATCAAGCGAAACCTGGTGCCTGAGAATAAATCAATGGTGCTGCATAATGGTATTGACATTAGCGTTATTCCACAACGGAATACTGAAGCAAAGAAAAATTATTTACACGACGTTGGTATTGAGGATAGCCCTGTTCTTATTGTAATGATCTCAAGATTAAATAGACTCAAAGATCATCAGACATTGTTATTGGCTTTTTCACGTTTATTACAACAAGAAAAAATTCAATGTAAATTGGTCATCATCGGTGATGGTGAAACACGGGATCAAATTGCGGCTGAAGTGAATAAGCTGGATTTACAGGGAAATGTCATATTATCAGGCAATAAGCCTGATGCTTATCAACTGTTGCAATGTTTTGATATTTTTGTGCTGAGTAGCCATAGCGAAGGCCATTCAATTGCCTTGCTTGAGGCGGCTGCAGCAGGACTCCCGTTGATAGCGACTGATGTGGGTGGTAACAGGGAAATAGTCAATGAGGACATGGGTATTCTTGTTAAGCATGAAGATGTTGATGAATTAAAAAATGCTCTCGTTTGTCTGGTTAAGGACAGATCTGATAGAGAAATGAAAGGCTCCAGGGCTTCTGTCTGGGCGCATGATAATGCCAGTGTTGCAGCGATGGCATTGTCATACAGCAATTTATATAACAAGCATAGAGATATTCGTTAAGTAATCTAGTATCGTTTTTTTTTACATGTTTCGATTTCATGGGCATATGAGCTAATGGGAAAAAAAAGCAGTTTGGCAAGCGTACTGAAAAAAACCGGCATCCTCCCGGTTTTAGGCAGTGCCTGTGACCTGTTGTCCCAGCATGTGAGAATTATTACCTATCATCGAATACTCGATGTTGTCAGTGTGGAAAACTATCCGTTTGATGAAAACCTGGTGAGTTCGACCAAGGCAGATTTTATATGGCAAATGCATTTTATCAAGCAGCATTTCAAACCGATGTCACTTGCTGCACTCGATCGCTGTCTAATGAAAGGTACAAAGCCACCGGCAAATAGCGTCATTATTACTTTTGATGACGGCTTCGTTGATAACTTCGAGGTTGCCTACCCGGTACTGAAGGAACTGGAAATACCCGCCACATTTTTTATCACTGTGGGCCAGATTNGGGAAAAGGAAAGTTTCTGGTTTGACAAGGTTGTTTACATGATAAAAAAGGCAATACCAGGAACGTACTATTTAACTTCTATCGATAAAACGATTGAAATTCATGCACTGGAGAAGAAGAGTAATATTCAAGATTTACTAAGAATCCTGAAGCAAACCGATAATGACAAAAGACTGGCATTGGTTACTGAGCTTGAATCGCTGTTTTCACATGCGTTTTACGAACATGAAAAAACACTCAGTGCCACCATGTCGTGGGAGCAAATTATCGAACTGTCACAAAATGGTATGGAAATCGCCTCGCATACGATGACACATCCAGTCCTGTCCAAATTAAACAGAGACGAGTTGGAGTGGGAATTGAGTGAATCTAAAAAAATAATAGAAGAAAAAACGGGTCATGGTTGCGATAGCATATCCTACCCGGTGGGAGGCTTGGATTCTTTCAATGCTGAAACAATCAACCTGGTGAAGAAATATTATAAAATGGGATGCACCTATGTTAAAGGTACTAACAAGCTAAATCATATTGACTGTCATCAACTAAAAAGAATACATATTAGTTCGACAATCAATAAAGCGATGTTTGAGGCCAGTTTGTTGTGTCCTCAACTGTTTTCCAGATAGTGGCTTGATATGGGTGTCGATCACAATCAATGTAGAATAGATCTGGTAACAGAAAAGTCACAATTTGAACTATTAAAGAAGGATTGGGATCGATTGCTAGCAGGCGGGGACTACGATATTACGGTGAGTTGGGAGTGGTTGTTTTCCTGGTGGGAGATATATCATAAAAACAGGGAGCTTTTTATTGTCACGTTTACAATCAATCATAATATGGTGGCGATATTCCCTTTTCAACGGGTGATTGATAACCGGTATTTATTAAACCGTAAAATTATCCGCTTCCTGGGTACCGGTGAAAATGAAAAAGATGAAACTTGTTCAGAATATATAAACCTGATCATAGCCAGTGAATATAGAGGGCAGGTTATCTCGGCGTTCGTGGAATTTTTACAAAACAGGCCTTCAGACTGGCATTGCGTGTTGTTAACCGATGTCCGTTCGACTTCACCTAACTTATTGTCTATGTCTCAACAAAAAATATCAGGAGTCACGACACGTATTGAAAAATCTGTGCATAACGCACCCTATATCGATTTACCTGAGTCATGGGAAACCTTGTTGAGTGTTACCCGGATTAATGCAAGAGAGCAACTCAATAGAAAATATAATCTATTAAAACAACAGGGCGACATCACGTTTAAGAAGTATCAGGGCGTCGAAATACTAGATTCAGTCTATGATAGTTTTGTCGAATTGCATCAAAAAAGATGGGAATCAACGGATAAGCCTGGTTGTTTTTCGAGTGAGTTGTTCACTGCTTTTCATAAAAAACTAATTGCCAGGTTGGCTGACAGCAATCAAGCCATGATATTTTTTTTGTGCGTTGACGATAAAGCAATCGCTGCCCGTTATTGTTTTGTTATGGGTGATAAGACTTATGATTATCAGACAGGGCTTGATATGGATTTCGAGACAAAATCAAGCCCTGGTACTGTACTTCTTGCACATGTCATTAGGGACAGGATAAATCATAAAAATCATCAATATGATTTTTTTAAAGGGAAAAAAGACGCGTATAAATATAAGTGGACGGATAAAGATCAGGCGCTTGTTACGTTGATATTATGTCGTAAGAGCATAAGTAATATTATGTTCAATATTCTGGACTTTAAAAAAATATTGTCGCGTATGGTCCGTGTATTTTTCAGGTAACTATATGACGATGGGATCATGCATTATAACGGCTTAACATGAGTATCGATCGGAATTGTGACAGTGAAATGACAGTAGGGTATGACAGGTATTGACTGTCAGTAACACAATATAGCCAGTTTTTTATTGATAAATGGCAAGCGATTATAATGTAAATAGGTCGGTATGTTGTTGTTATTTATGAGTATTGAACACTAAAATAGGCTATAATAATTATCAGGCGCGCCTTGAAAAAAGCATATGGACAGTAGAAAGAAAATCTTAATAATAACCAATCTTTTCCCGACAGAATGGGAAAAGCAAAGAGGTATGTTTAATTACCAGCAATTTCAGCAGCTGGCAAAATCACATGAGCTTGTAGTACTAATACCTGTTCCTTTTCCCGCATATATTAAAAACGTTGTACACAAAAGCAGGATTATCGGTAATAACATCGAAACCCGATATGTTAAATTTTATTACATTCCAAAATTCCTGAGGTTTTCACATGGTATAAGTCTTTATATGTCGATGCGTTCATTAATCAAGGAAATAAAGAAAGAACACTATGATATTGTGCTGGGCAGTTGGGCTTTTCCTGATGGTTATGTGGCTGTTAAATTGGCGAAATCCCTGGGCGTGCCCTGTATTATCAAAGTTCATGGTTCAGATGTGAATGTGTTCACGAAAACAATGTTACGCAGACGATTTATTCAACATACACTAAATGCGGCCGATTATATTATATCTGTTTCGAATGATCTGAAAAATCGAATGAAAAGTCTGAATGTGAAAGAAGACAAAATACAGGTTATCTATAATGGCCTGGACAAAAATATTTTTTATTATAAAGATCGGTCTAAAGCAAGAGAAATGCTAAACCTGAAAAATAATCAATATATTTTCTTATATGTCGGCAATCTGAAAACAAGCAAGGGAATTGGCGAATTAATACAGGCGTTTAAAGCCTTCATAAAGCACCATGATGCTACCCTGTATATTATAGGTGATGGTGAACGGATACAGTGGATTGAAAGTGAGATTCATGAACATGCATTACAGGATTATATCTATTTGCAGGGTAGCCGAGGCCTGGAGGAAATCAGCCAATATATGTCGGCCGCAAATGTTCTGGTGCTGCCTAGTTATAGTGAAGGTGTGCCTAATGTTCTGCTGGAGGCCAAAGGTTGTGGGTTACCTGTCGTGGCGACTAGGGTTGGTGGAATCCCGGAAATTACAAACAGTCATGACAGTGTGCTGATAGAGAAAGAAAGTGAACAGAGTTTATTAAACGGTATGCTGGAGGCCTATGGCAAGGAATGGGACCCTCCGGGAATAGCCGAACAGGCCCAGGATTACAGTTGGGAAAAAAATGGTGAAATGCTCAATCAGGTGATCTGCAATGTCTGTTAATTATATTATTGAGGTGATTTTTTGGGTTTCATTCATCTCGATCGTCTATTCGTATGCTATTTACCCGATATTTCTTTTTTTAATCAGTGCTTGTTATCAAGCTATTATAGACAGCCAATATATGTATGTCAGAAAGGAACGGCGCAAGGCGAGGGATATAGAATCACCTGAAATAGCCATTGTATTGTCTGCCTATAATGAAGAAAAACATATTATTGACAGGATAAAAAATATATTTGAACAAATTTATCCAACTGAAAAATTGTTTGTCTATGTCGGGACCGATGGCTGCACCGATAAAACGGTTGAAAAATTACATTCATTAACCTATGACAATCTAACTATTTATGAGTATAAAGAAAACAGGGGGAAGGTATCTGTACTTAATGACCTTGTAAAGGAAGTAAAGCAGGATCTTATTTTATTTACAGATGCCAATACTTACTTTGTCGACAATAATATCAGGCGAATGGTCAGGTATTTTGCCGATCAGGAGGTTGGTGCAGTTTGTGGCGAGCTTAATCTTGTCAAAGATGATGGCTCTGCAAATGATGATGGCCTTTACTGGAAATATGAGCGATTTCTCAAGTTTCATGAGAATCGCCTCAATGCCCTGTTGGGTGCGAATGGTGCTAACTACGCTATCCGCAGACAGCTGTTTGAACCATTTCCCGAGGATACAATTATTGATGACTTTGTCAGCGCCCTGAATATTCGCCTGAAAGGTTATCGACTTGCTTATGCTATCGATGCCGTCGCCATTGANGATGTGCCTTTTGATCATAAAGAAGAATATACAAGAAGGGTAAGGATTGGTGCTGGTAATTACCAGGTGTTGTTCAGGTATTTTTCAATATTAAATCCGCGCTATGGTTTTCTTAGTTTCAGTTTTTTCTCGCACAAACTGCTACGGTGGATGACTCCCCACTTTATGCTTTTGATGCTGATATGTTCAGCTTTGCTGGCGCAGGTTGCATTGTATGGCTATTTTTTGTTTATTCAGGCTGCCGTGTATATTTTTGTTATTGCTTCGGAAGTGATGAAAAAAACAGATAAAATGCCGGGCCTGCCCAGGCTGGTTATATTTTTTGTTAACATGAATTTTGCGTTACTGGTGGGTTTTTACAGGTATATTACCAATAAAATTGACGGTGTCTGGATAAGGACTAAAAGATGAGTATTCTATTAACCGTTAGTGTCATCTTTATCATGTTTTATTTTGTCCTCAGGACGAGGGGTATACACGTATGGCTACTTAGCTATCTGAAACACAGGCTGCGTATTATATTCTTGAAAAAGAAATATCCGATACATGTCATGTTTTGTTTTGCCGATCATTATGAGCCCAGATGGAAAACAAATGACCCTGAAGTAGAAACAAGACGGGTTGATCGTTGGTGTTCTGAATACCCTGAATTGGCCGGGCATCATAAGGACGCCGATGGATGTTTTCCTAAGCACAGCTTTTTCTTTCCGGAAGAGGAATATCATAAGGATCATCTTGATAAATTAAGCCATTTATGTGACCAGGGATTTGGTGAAGTGGAGATACATTTACATCATCATGATGATAATGAAGCTAACTTCAGGAAAACAATCGCTGGCTTCAAGGACACTTTGTCTAACACGCATGGGCAGTTATCCAGAGACAAATCGGGGAAGACAGGCTTTGCCTTCATACATGGAAACTGGGCCCTGGATAACTCCGATCCCGATGGTGATAATTGTGGGATCAACAACGAGATTAGCATATTAAGAGATGAGGCCTGTTTTGTCGACATGACCTTTCCTTCGGCACCACATCTGACACAGCCCAGGACGGTTAACAGTATCTATATGGCGACAGATAATCCCGATAAACCAAAATCACATGATACAGGGGAGGATGTCAGTATTCATGGTATGCCGGAGGGTGATTTACTGCTGATACAGGGTCCACTGTGTTTTAACTGGAAAAGCAGAAAATTGGGTGTACTGCCAAAAATTGAAAATAGTGATATTCGCTATTTGCAACCACCCGATGAACACCGTATCGATCTATGGATAAAGCAACACATTCATGTCAGGGGTCGTCCTGAATGGTTGTTTGTAAAGATTCATACACATGGTGCTCAGGAGCCTGATATGGATGTATTGTTGGGAAAACCAGTCGATATGATGTTCGATTACCTTGAGAAAAAATATAATGATGGTGATAAATATGTGCTGCATTATGTGAGTGCGCGCGAAATGTATAATATTGTAAAGGCCGCCTCTGATGGTATGAGTGGTAATCCGAATGATTACCGAGACTATACCTTTACAAAATGATGATAGTTGAATAAGATTTCCTACTAAAAAAGCTACTCACATAACAATATGTCCTATATTTTAGCTGTTATTTACCTGGCCCTGGTCCTGTTAAGGCCGCAGGAATTTGTAACGTTTCTGGACGCTAGCAATATTCTTGCTATCGTATTGTTTTTATCATTTGTCTTCTGGGCCATGAGCAGTAACAAGCTGGTCAAGTCGCCCCAGTTGTATATGTTAATCGGTTTATTTGTCAGCATGATGTTGTCACATGCTGCCAATGGTTGGCTGGGAGGATCTGTCAGTATATTCTGGAAAATTCTACCTTCTTTATTGATATTTATTATTTTATCCAGTGTCGTTAATACCGAAAAGAAATTTAAGCTGATTCTGGCATTATTTACTGCCATCATGGTCTATCTGGTTTTACACGGCATCGATCAGAAAGAAAACTTCGTAGGATGGACTGGAGCCACATTAAGCCAGGGTACCCGAATAACTTATTTAGGTATTTTTAATGACCCGAACGACCTCGCACAATTATTTGTCGCTTCCTTGCCGTTCATGTACTACATGTCAAGACAGCAGAGCAATTTGATCCTTAAATATTTTTATTTATTTGCTCTATTTTTCAGTTTATATGGAATTTACCTGACCCAGTCCAGGGGAGGGCTGATCGCCGTCAGTGTGATGTATATGGTATATTTGTACTTTACGAAAGGTGCGAAAAAAACACTATTATTATCTGCGGTTTTCATCGTTTTGCTGGGTTATCTCAGTGGGCGGATTGTCGATATTGATCCAGGTGAAGAATCCGCATTCGAACGCATTGAGGCCTGGTACGCCGCAATACAAATGTTCAAAAGCCATCTTATTTTTGGTATAGGTGCTGGTTCTTTCCTGGATCATTATATTCGAACGGCCCATAATTCGTTTTACCTGGTCCTAGCAGAAACAGGGATTGTCGGGTTCTTTTTCTGGATAACAATGATCAGTCATTCACTGCGAGCCTGTTATGCCGCATTCAGTGTACGTCTTGCTGACATGGATGATAGTGACTATAAGAAAAACTTAACCAACAAGGCGAGTTTTGCTGTGTTTTTATCACTGACAGGATACATAGCCGCTTCATTTTTTTTAAGTCGCAGTTATAACGTATTTCTATTTATTCTGTGTTCTTTTTCTGTCGTGGTCTATTATCTGGAGACAGGGAATGAATTAATGAAAAACCAGGGCCTGCAAATCAGGAAAAGCATTATCATCACACTATCACTTGCCTTATTAATTTATCTATCAACGCTCGTCCTGATCAGATTGGGCAGTTGATGCTGGATCATGGCTTAACATTTATTCGGGGCACTCAATGAAAATTCTCTATCATCATCGCACACGAGGAAAGAGAGTAGAAGGTGTACATATTCGCAGTATATGCAAGGCATTGGAAGAAAAGGGTCATGAGGTCGAGATCATGGCGTTTCCAGGGAGTGAAGCCGTTGAAACCTCGAATAAGCTGCAGGACGATAAAGGCAGCACGCTTGGACGTTTTCTGAAAAGTTTCACGCAATACGCTCCAGAATTTATCTTTGAATTAATGGAGATGGCTTACAATTTCGTTGTTTACTATCGTATCAAAAAATACATAAAGAAGGATAAGGTTGACCTTATCTACGAAAGATATTCGTTATTTATGTATTATACGGTGAAACTTGCCAGGAAAAATAACATACCTGTCATACTCGAAATTAATGACTCAGCATTGGTAGAGCGAGTGAGGCATCTTTTTTTTGTCGCTATCGCAAAAAAATTCGAATCATGGATCTTCCGCAATGCAGATGGACTTGTATTTATCTCGAATGAATTTAAAAAGATAGCATCAACAAATTACACGTTAACAAACCATATGTGTGTATCACCCAATGCTGCCGATCCACAACAGTTTTCACGTGATAAGTACGATAGGCGAACTATTAGGAAACAGCTGGGTATAGAATCCGGCATTGTGTGTGGTTATGTTGGAGCCTTCCATCATTGGCACGGAATACATATATTTATCGATAAAGTGATCCCCGTAATGAAAAAAAACCCGGACACTTACATGCTGATGATAGGTGATGGCGAATTGCTTGATGATATCAAGGGAATAGTTGAAGAAAATCATTTGCAGGATAAATTTATATTCACCAGTAGAATACCCCATGATGAGGTGCCGCATTATATCGCAGCAATGGACATAGCGGTGCTACCTGATTCCAATGTGTATGGGTCGCCAATGAAAATATTTGAATACATGGCAATGGAAGTGCCCGTCGTCGCACCGGATTATTCACCTATCGGTGAAGTGATAAAGTCGGGTGAAACGGGATGGCTGTTCCATAAAAACGATTTCAATGACTGCGTTCAGCTTTTTGAAAAACTACTGAACGATCTCGATGAGATTCGTCGAGTGGGAAAAAACGCCAGGGAATATATTATCAAGGAGAGGCAATGGTCCAATAATGCCGAGGATATTATTGACATGTATGCGAGAATAAAGCAGTAAAATGGGTTCCAATGCTAAACAAAGTGGAGCTATATCGACTCGCAGGCGGCTGTTTTATTCTGCTTCATCCTTATCTGTATTGCAGATCATTGAAATAGTCATCTCTTTTTTATTGATGCCAGTGATGATTGCCGAGTTGGGTAAGCAGCAATACGGTATCTGGATTTTGATCTATACCATCTCCTTTTATCTCGGTTTTTTGAATGTCGGTCTTGCTTCGTCAGTACAACGTTATTTATCTATTGCGGTGGGTAATAGAGATAATGGTGAATTTAACCGCGTAGCCAGTAGTTCGTTTTTTATCTTTGTTTCTTTATCCATTTTATTACTACCTGCTGTGTTTTTGATTAGCCATTATGGTGGACTCATCACAGATGCAGCGTCTACTGAAAAGTTCAGTAGCGTTATTCTTATCATTGGAATGAAAGTTATCTTGTTGATTCCTGGCATTACTTTTATGGCTGTTTTGGTGGCGAAAATACGACAGGATTTACAGGGCTTGGTTGAAATTCTGACGGCTGTACTGAGGGCCATTGGCATGTATATTGTGCTGAAAACTAACGCCGATATTATTTCTCTGGCCTGGGTCGTTTTAATCATCGAAACGCTGGGCAGGGGAGGGATAGTCTATTTTGCCTATAAGATCTGCCCATACTTATCTATTGGAAGGCGATTTTATTCAGCACAAACAGCAAAATCCATTGTGGTGTTCAGTATACAGGCGGTGTTAGTCTGGTTGGGAACCCGCATACGTGATAGTGCACATAATTTCATTATCAGTATCAACCTGGGCGTTTCCAATATTGTTGTTATCAGTGTTCCTTTTATGTTGATTACTTACGCGC
>JGI24023J19991_10002612_pt1 | contig 13065 bp, 14 predicted proteins | sample Cruoilmetagenom1_FD_19991 | JGI IMG/M metagenome (IMG submission 19991)
AAACACCTGATTCAGCACCAGCGGTATTTTGCTTCGTCACCGTGCTCATCTCCTGTTTGGCCTTCATATCCTCCCATGGCGTTAAATATCTCCACCATAGCAGATAACACCTCATGGGCAATTTTTTGAGTATCATCCGACAGTTTATCCACCCATATTGCCCCTCTCATCTTCCCGTCACTTCGCCGTATCATTTCGCATCCTCCCTTCTCCTACATCCTCACTGATATGCTAACCCGGGAATGAGTGGGACACATCGGGCAAGAGAAGTATTTCGGCCTGGTCAAAAAGGCTGAATTATGGCTCAGCCCTAAGCAGGAGAGAAAATATTTTTCCCCTGCTATAGTCCTAGGTCTTTAGTCCCAAAAAAGGAATTTATACTCTCGCCAAACCAGCCTCCCCGCATATCCTCTGGCGTCCCCCAGGGCAACTGTTAACAGAGGCTAACCCGGGAATGAGCAGGATGCATCGGGCAAGAGAAGTATTTTGGCCTGACCAAAAAGACTGAATTACGGCTCAGCCCTGAGCAGGGGAGAGAACATGTAAACGGTGATGGTACTAGCTGTCCAAAGCTTGGGAAGAGGTCGGAAAATGGTAGGCGAAATTGTGAACCTGTACAGAACTAATGTTATTATGAGGAAGGTGGGAGATTATCATAAGACTACCCATTGGTATCCTAATTGTAGTGAGAGACGTCAAAATTACTGGCCCGAAAGGGTCGGTGAGGTAATTGAGGTAGAGAGATGAGGGTCCTGGTGGTTGAAGATGATCTACAGGTGGCAGAGGCCATCTCCTTATGCCTCGAGACAAGATGGCCTGGAGTGGATATTGCATCCTCCTCCACGGGAAGGCAGGGGATAAAGCTTTATCAGGAAAAAAATCCGGATATCATCCTGCTGGACCTTCTCCTCCCTGATATGGATGGTTTTGAGGTGCTCAAGAAAGTTCGCTCCCTCTCCTCTGCTGTCTCCATTATCATCCTCACCGTCAGAGGGGAGGAGATGGAAGTGATAAGAGGGTTGGAGCTTGGTGCTGACGACTACATTGTGAAACCCTTTAACCATACAGAATTTCTGGCCCGGGTTAAGGCTGTCCTCCATCGCTGTCAAACACCTCAGCTTCTGTCAGATGAATCCCCCCTCCTGGTCCTGGGTGACCTTACCATCGACCATTCAACAAAGGAAGTGAGGGTATGCGGTAGGTTGGCCAACCTTACAACCACAGAATACAACTTACTATACCTTCTGGTGAGCAATAAAGGGAGGATTCTCAGCCACGAAATCCTGCTGTCCAGGGTTTGGGGGGAGGGATACTCTACCTCTCCAGAATATCTCAAGGTATACATTCAGAGGTTGAGAAATAAACTTGAGGAGGATCCTAAAAATCCTCGCATGATCCTCACCCAAAGAGGAGTGGGGTATAGATTTGCGCAGCCATAGAGGTTACTGTAACACTTTTGTCGGTGAACCTTGGAAAGTCTTGGGTCATTGTTACGCTCTCCCGTCAAGAGAGATGGAACAGTCCTCTCCCCCCTCGCGGGGGAGAGCTAGAGAGAGGGGGAATAAAGGCCCATCTTTCCCCCTGCCGAGATTGCCTCGGGGCTTCGCCCCTTCGCAATGACATGATGGGGGATGCCTATCTACCGACCAAATTGTTACAGTAACACCCTTCGAGTTTCCCGGAGGGTTGAGAAAAAACTTGTATAATGTATAAGCAATGTCAGAAGATAGTTTTGGGAAGGATAGGCAATGGTCAAAGACAAGAAGCTAAGAAGACTTATTCTCAGGATAGACTATCAAGATAAGCCCACAGGATCACTTTTGCCTACTCAAGACGACATTCAGGGACATTACTCGGGCTGGACTAATCCCTGACGCAGGGCATACAGGGCAGCCTCAGTACGATTGGATAGATAAAGCTTGCTCAAACTCCAGCTCCAGCAGTGCTCGCAGCCCCTGCCGCACTACCGGATGGTCGTCGGCAATTAAAACCTCTATCTTATCCGTCATATTCACTACCTCCAAACAAGGGCAGATGCACGGTGATGATGGTCCCCACCCCCGGCCGCGAGTAGGTGCGGAGGCTTCCCCCCGCTTTGTCCACCCGCTCTCTTATGCTGGGAAGCCCCCGACCCTTACCTTGACCTGGCTTAAAACCGACACCGTTATCGCGCACCTCAAGCTCAACTTCTCCCGGCATTTGCTTGATTTTGACCGTAACCAGGCTAGCTTGAGAATGTTTAGCCACATTGTTGAGTGCCTCCTGAGCAACGCGGCATAAAGTTTCCTGTACCGGAGGAGGAAGCCTTTGAGTGCCCTCGAGGTCAAACTTTACCTCAGTCCTACCCTCAGTAAAGGTCTCAATGCTCTCAATATAATTCTTAAGACTATTTTCTAATCCCTTAGTCTCAGGGGTAAGAGGGCTAAGCTTGGAGATGAGTGAGCGCAGATCCCGACGGGCTTGTTCGGCAATCTGGCGCACTTTTAGAAGTTGTTCCTTGGCCCTGGATGGGTCCTGCTCCAGTTGCCGGGCCGCCACCTCTGAATTTAAAATCAAGCTGAACAGTGGCTGTGATATTGAATCATGTAAATCCCTGGCCATGCGGACTCTCTCCTCAAGGGCGGCCAGTTCTTGAGCCTGACTGTAAAGCTGGGCATTCTCTATAGCGATAGCCGCTTGATGGGTCAGAATGCTGGCCAGCTCTAAATCTTTAAGGCCAAAGTTTCCCTTCCGCTTGTTATTGATATTGAGAATTCCCACAATCTTGTTTTTTATCTTCAGGGGAAGGTGAATAAACGACCTCAGATTTTCCCTCTCCACAATCTCCGGGCTAACCCGGGGGTCGTTTGGGGCATCGGGCACTACCGCTGGCTCCCCGGTTAAGACCACCCTGCCAATATATCCCTCACCAAGCTTGAACCTTATCCGGGTTGAGGTGGGGGAAAAGCCGTAGACGGCCTGGTAAACTATCTCCTCACCCTCCACCATCAGGACGGCAACCTTTTCAGCATTCAGCAAGCTTGCCGCCCCCTGGACAATGAAATCCAGTACTTGTTGCAGCTCCAGGCTAGAGTTAATCTTCAGGCCGATGTCGTGAACGACCCTCAGCTCAGCCAGGCCTTGCTTTGACTCCTCATAAAGCCGGGAATTTTCAATGGCAATAGCTGCCTGGCCAGCCATGGTAGAGACAAGGGACAAGTCTCCTTCACTGAACTTTCCCCTGGTCTTATTGCTAACTGAAAGAAAACCAATAATCTTTTCTCCCACCCTCAGGGGAACACGAATAAAGGAGGTGACGTCCTGCTCCTCCGCTGCTTCTTTCAGTATGACATGGGGATCGCTCTGAGCATCAACCACCAACACCGGCTCAACACTCCGAGCTAATACTTGTTCTATGGACATCCCAGTTACCTTGTATTGTCGCTGCCTGGCCGCCTCCAGGCTATGGCCATAGGTTGCCCGATAAACTATGTCCCCCTGGTCAGTTNTCTCTACGATGGAAGCCCTCTGGGCATTTACCAATTTGGCTGCTTCGGCTGCAATGGTGTCCAGTNGCTCTTGAAGGTCGAGGGTGGACATCATTTGTGTACTAATGTGGTACAGAGAGCGCAGTTCCTCCCGGGCTTTCACCCTCTTGGTGACATTCTGAATTAAGACTACCGCTCCGTCAAACACCCCGGTCTCATTGAACAACGGGACGCCGATTACAGACAGCACTGATTCTTTACCATAAGGTGAAGTGAAGGGTACTACTTCCTTGACCTGCTCTCCCGAGCGTAACCTCTCTGTCAAACTTTTGACCGAGCCGTCGCTGATAGTGCTGGGCAAATCTGTGACTCTCTGTCCAAGGGTGGGTAATTGGTCCTCTCCCTTAAAACCTAAAATCTTAACCATCTTAGGGTTGGCATAGGTTATCCTGAGCTCTTTATCTATTCTAATAATTCCGATGGGGGCATTTTGCACAATCTCTTCGTTTAATTTCTGTAGCCCTCTTAGTTGCTTTTCCCTTTCTCTTAGCTCGGTCACATCCCGGCCAATAAATATCCTTCCGGCGACGTTTCCCTCTACATTCTTAAGCGCGGTTTCCGTCTCCGTAATCACAATTCTCCTCCCGTCCTTATGCCGGCAGGGGAGGTCAAACTGCACTATCTCATCGCGCGATATCCTCTCCCATACCGGTTTTAAGACCTCTACCGATTCTGAAGTTAAGTAGGGTAAATCAGGGGATACCCTGCCTATAAGCTCCTCCGCCCGATAGCCGGTAATCTCCTCACAGGCGGGGCTCATTACTATCACCCTGCCCTCCCTGTTCAGAAGGCCGATCAAATCGGGGGAATTTTCTATTACTGACTCAAACTTTGTTTTCTCCTCCTCAATCTGTCTGGTCATCACGACAATTCTGCCTATTATCTCATTTGCATTCTCGGCCATCATTCTTAGATCACCACTTAACCCTGCTACCTCAATCCTTCCCCTCAAATCCCTCCGTGATATCTGGCCGAGTATGTCCTTCAATTCTGTTTCAGCTTTTTTAACCTCGGTCATATCTCTTACCGTTACCACTTCCCCGATAACATCCCCCCGGGTATTCCTTATGCCGGATGCAGAGTAGCTCACCGGGAATCTCCTGCCTTCCCTGGTTATGAGTTCTAATTCCACATTGCTAACTGGCTCGACGGTCGTGAATCCTCTTCTGGCTCTTTGGGCGATCATGGGTCTTAGCTCGGGGGGCAGGGCAGGGAATTCCTCCACGGGTTTGCCTACCATGTCAGACTGGGTGAAACCGGTAGCTTTCTCAAATGCTGGGTTCACATAAACTGTCACACCATTTTTATCCAGAGTAAAAAGCATGTCCGAAAGGCTGGCTATGCTGTAGTCGTAAAATGACAACAGTTCCTCTATGGCCTTCTCTCTTTGCTTAACCTCGGTTATGTCTCTGGCTGTCCATATCCTGCCGATGACATTTCCCTGGGCATCCCTCAGCAACTGCTCGGCCCCCGATAGTATGACCTCGCGCCCATCCTTCCTGATATAGGGGGCCTCAACATTGGTCACCACCTCTCCGGCAAATACTTTCGGCCACATCTTCTCCAACTCGGCAAGCACCCGGGGAGTCACGAACGGCTGCTCCGGTGTTTTCTTTCCCAGCACTTCCTCGGTCCGGTAGCCCATTATCTTCTCAAAGGCAGGGTTTACGGCGGTCCACTTCCCATCATTGTCAGTAGCAATAAGCACATCCGCCATATTAGCCTCCACTGCTTGTTTGAAGGCCTTCTCTTCCGCCAGTTTTTCCGCCATCCTTCTGGTATCTTCCAGGGCACAGGCGAGCTCATGTTTAACTCTTTCCCCAGTTAGCCTCTGGTATCCCAGGGTGGAGATAGTGTTCACAATCTGACACATATGAGATACTATCCTCTGGAATTTCTCCTCAGATATTATGGTTACTTTGTTTAAGGCCTCCAGGTATCCTTCCTCATCCACCCCTATCTCCCGGGCTATGTTTCGATATTCGTCTAAATTTGGAGATCGATACAATACCTGGCCGCAGGTAATAATGCCGACATACTGCCCGGCTACCATGATGGGGGCGGCTGCATCCACCAGATGGCCACTACTACAGTAATCGATTGCAGGATGGCCCAACTCTAAAGCTCTGGCCCCCAATCTGGCATCGCTTTCCAGGCATCTTCTACAACCTATCTCGCTTTTTCGGTGGTAATTTATGCAGAGTTCACACCAGTTACTGGGCCTGGTGATAGGCGTGCCATCAACCTCGTGTACACACATCCCCGCACCAGTGACCAGGGCAAGGCTATCCTGTATTTTCTGGAGCTCGTCTAGCTCGATTAAACCAGTTAACTTCATGGAATTAGTCGTCATGCCATATTCCCATTTACTTTTGGCCTTTCTGCCCTTTGGCCTCTTTCAGGTAGCTCAAGAATCAGCAAAAACCCCGAACCTCACAGAAGAAAACCTCACCATAAAAGCGATAGCAAGCTTCCTGGAACAGCGGCCAGGATTTTCAAAATCGGCTCAGGCCAATTTATGTTGCAGGGCATACAGGGCGGCCTCAGTACGATTGGAGAGGTAAAGCTTGCTCAGAATATTGCCTATGTGAGTCTTGGCCGTCTTCTGAGATATGAATAGAGAGTCGGCAATCTCCTTATTGCTCTTACCCTTAGCCACCAGCCTCAATACTTCCCTCTCCTTAGGCGTCAGTTCAGTCTCGGGTATTGACTGCTTACTCCTGGGCTGGCTGATTTCTCCTATTAGTTTCTTGGCGATCAAGGGTGAAAGCGCTGGTTCATCCCGATGAGCGCGTCTTACAGCCTGGACGAGGTCTGACGGTTCTACATCCTTCAGCAAATATCCGGTAGCTCCCGCCTTCATTGCTCCGAATACCTGCTCATCCTCAGCATAGTTGGTGAGCACCAGCACGCGGGTCTTCGGAGAGATATCTTTTATCCTCCCGGTGGCTACCACACCATCCAGCTTAGGCATAGCCAGGTCCATGAGCACTACATCGGGCACCAGCTCCTCCGCCTTCTTGACAGCCTCGGCTCCATCTCCGACCTCGCCCACCACCTCAATATCTTCCTCCAGTTCAAGCAGGGCTCGCAAGCCCTGTCGCACTACCGGATGGTCGTCGGCAATCAGGACCTCTATCTTATCTGCCATATAAAGTAGAGCTAATGCTCAGGCCGATGCCGTGAATGACTCTTAGCTTAATTCCGGGGTTAAAAAGCCTCATCCCTTGCATATTATGCAACTGTCAGTTTGAAAGCCATATACATCCCTAGAGATCAAACCNGGTGTCTCCAAAGCAAGTGCAGGGAGCACACAGGCAGCTAACAGTAGCGGCCATGCACATGTTCGTAACCCCCGTAAACGACCTCAGGGCAGTCTCCTCCTGGCTTGCCATGTAGATGGCCATGTTGTAGCAACTAAGGTCGGCGTACATGCACACCGGGGCACATATGGCCAGGCAGGGGATGTAGCCCCACATCAGGGTCAGGGGTCCGGGAACTAAAGTGGGTGGTTCAGCTTCCCCGGTTGGTCCGGGGGGGCTCACCGGAACCACCTGCAGAGGGCCGGTGGGGGTCACCAAAAGCTGCGATGGTGGCGGTGGTTCTTGGGCCAGGACAGGGCAAAAGGAAACCAGGGTCAGGCTGAGCATCAAACCTGCAACAATAGCTAACTTTCTCATCTCCACTTCCTTCCTCAGTAGGCCAAAAATGTCTGGGAGTCGATCCACATGGCTATTACTGACCAGGGGATGCACCCGCAGAGTCCTCCACACATTCCTAGCCACAGGTTACATAGCAAAGTTAGCGGGCCAATCATCTTCCACCTCCTTCAATATCTCTCCACATCACAGCATATCATCAATCATCGTCCAGAAGGTACAGGGAAAAATACAGAGCTGGTCCAGGGTGGAACAGAACGTCCCTATCCCCAGCATCCCGCAAATCATCCCCAGGCACATCCCGCAGGGAGGACAGGATGCCAGAAGGCTATAGCATATGGTAAATAAACCCGTCATCTTTTACCTCCTTCCACTGACCCTCTAACTACTTAAGAGAATAAGACCTCAGTATCTGCACCTCCCCGGTCATGACATTCTGGGCCTGGACTATGTTTTTGGCCTCCGGTGAGTACCACTCAACGTATGCCGGCCGTTGGGAGTTTTTGGGATACTGCACTATGCGAAAGCAATCAAGCTTCCCGGCTGGCCCAGCGTCGATGACATCCTTTCCCTCCACCCGGTAGGTAAACTCACTTTTCTGCTCTGCAGTGCTGGTCTCCCCCAATCGGGTTTGGGTGGTCTTGGTGGTAGTGCGCACCTCAAACCACATTCCTTTCTCCATGGGGAAAGGTTGTCCCCGGATGAACTCTGTAGAGTTCTCAATGCAGAGTACACAGGGCAATCCTTGAAACGACCCCCAGAGCTGTACTCTTACTGGTGAAGGAGCTAGAGGTCCTTTCTGCTTTTCGTACCATATGGTTGCGTTGCTGAACACCCCCATGTAGCTGGGAGGGTTGTAGGAGACGTCGAACATCCAGCAGTTCCTCCCGTCAACTACATCTGACCCTTTACAGATGTAGGTCAGAAGATACTCCACACCGTAGGATTCCAGGCGGTAGACCCACTGATCGCCAGCAGCATAGGTAGGCAGATTCACTTCCTTTCCTGCGTAAGTATCACTCACCAAGACCGGGGTCAATATCAAGCTTGCCGCTACTGCTACCAAAGCCATCCGTTTCATATTACTTCATCTCCTCCTCTATTCTCTACTTTCTTAATGCATCGATGGGATTAAGGCCGGATGCCTTATACGCCGGATACAGACCAAAGATAAGGCCAGTACCCATGGATATAATAAAAGACATCATGATGATTTCGGGTGAAACTATACATAGCGTGCCCCCTCCGCTACCCATAAACCTCACTATTTTATCAATCATTCCTGGCAGCCCCCATATGCCCAGTACGATTCCCACTATCCCTCCCCCCACCGTGAGGGCAAAAGCCTCCAGGGCAAACTGCACCAGGATATCTCTTTTCATCGCCCCTATAGACTTACATATGCCTATCTCTCGGGTCCTTTCGCTCACCGAGACCATCATAATATTCATGATCCCTATTCCGGCCACGCTTAAAGATATCATGGCTATGACACTCAGGAATATGGTGAAGGAGCTAGAAAGCTCATTCACCATCTTTATCTGCTCCTCCATGGAGGTAATAAAAAAATCGTCATCCTGATCTGCCCTTAGACGGTGTCGCTTGCGGAGTAGATTCGTTATCTCATCCTTCTTTTGGTCTATCTCACTCCGTTCCTTAACTTCACTGGTTATACAGCTTATGCTATGGCCCCCCTCGGGAGTGCGAACGTTTACCATTCTTCGCACCACGGCGGATATGGGGACAAACACCGAATCATCCTCATAGCCCATCCCCGACCCCGCTTTGCTCTCCAAAAGACCCACCACCTGAAAGTAATTATCCCCCAGCTTTATCTGGCTTCCCACCACTCTATCACCCTTAAAGATCTCTTTAGCTACCTTGTTGCCCATTACCGCCACCAGAGAGCTGGACTCAACATCTCCTGGAGTTATGAACCTACCCTCCTTGAGGTTGAGTTTGCGGATCCACTCAAATTCATACGTCACCCCTATGGCCTTGGTATCTATGTTTTCCCCTCCATAGGATGCCGAACAGGAGGCCTGTGCCTCCGGAACAACATCCACACCCTTGACGGAGGAAGCTATGGCATCGGCATCCTCCCAGGTAAGGGTGATGGCGCTTCCTGCTTTCCTGACTCTCTTCTCCACCACCGCCCCCGGGGTTATGAACAGAGAATTAGTTCCCAGGCTCTCCAGTTGCGATACCATGATTTGCTCATTTCCCTTGCCTATGGACATCAGGGTGACCACCGAAGCTACTCCGATGGACACAGATAGGATGGTAAGCAGAGTGCGCTGCTTGCTGGCCAGTAGCCCCTTGAAGGCCAGCTTGCATATACCCTGGAAGGTCTTCATCAGTTCTCCTGGCCATTATTCACCGGTTCATCACTGGTCACCAATCCGTCCTCAATACGGATAATGCGCCGGGTACGGGCAGCCACACTGGGATCGTGAGTGACGATAATGGTGGTGATTCCCTCACTCTGGTTGAGCTCAGTTAAGAGATTCAATATTTCCTTGCTGGAGTGGGTGTCCAGGGCGCCGGTGGGCTCATCAGCCAGAATGATGGATGGACTCTGGGTCAGAACTCTGGCAATGGATGCCCGTTGTTGCTGCCCTCCTGAGAGCTCGGTGGGCTTATGATGGGCTCGATCAGAAAGCCCCACCTTTTCCAGGGATTCTAGGGCCAATTTTCGGTTGGATGTGCCCCGGTAGACCAGGGGAAGCTCCACATTCTCCAGGGTATTAAGGTGAGGTAGAAGGTTATAGCTCTGGAAAACGAACCCTATCTTTCTATTTCGGATGCGGGCGAGCTTACCATCAGAGAGCCTGGTCACCTCTATCTCATCCAGCTTGTAACTTCCCGAGCTTACCTTGTCCAGGCACCCCAGTATATTCATCAGCGTGGATTTTCCTGACCCTGAAGGCCCCACTATGGCTACCATCTCCCCATCATTCATCTCAAGGTCAATGCCCCGGAGTACAGCCAGCTCAAGATCTCCCATGCGATACACCTTTCGGATGCCTGATACTTTGATCACAGTATGATTAGCGTTTCGCCGCCTTTAAGGCCGGATATAATCTGGGTATAGTCTCCCTCTATCCGTCCCGTGAATACTGGCTGCTCCTGTGCCTGGTTATTATCCTTTACCACATATACCTTACCCCCCCGAACAGCCATATTGGGGACCCACACTATATTCTCCTCCGTCCCGATGGTGATCTCCGCCAGCGCGCTTGACCCTTCACGGAGCTGCATGATAAACCGGGGAGGAGGGTCCACCTCCGCTACAACCTCGTAGGTAACTACCCCGGAGGTTGTTTCCGAGGCGAGGGGAACATTCTTCACTCGACCATCAAGCTTCATGAAGGGGAAAGCATCTAAGGACACTTTGACCGACTGACCCATCTTAATCTTGTCTATATCCATCTCCCCTACATCGATAGTTATCTCTACTTCACTGGGGTCGATGAGGCTTACGATGGGCACAGTGCCGCTTATTCTTTCCCCTTCCTCGATGTCTATTATCTCCTCCACCACTCCGTCAAAGGAGGCCTCAAGCACTGCTCCAGCAAGCTTATCCTCAGCATCTTTCAGCGCAAGTTCGGCATTGTCCACCTGCAACCGAGCATTGTCCACCTGCAACTGGGCATTGTCCAGCTCCCGCCTGGCTTGCTTTAGTTCCGGACTTTCAGGTTCCCCATCTTCATTCATCTTCTGGTACTCCTGATACTCCTCCATGGCATGCCTCATATTATCCACACTCTGAAACACCCGATTTAAGAGCTGGTGGAAGGAGCTTATGTAATTCACCAGCCAGCTTACCCTATCGATGGTCTCCCTCAAATCCTTGGGGGGAGTCTCCAGTCCAGATTGGGGAGGCAGGGGAATGACCATCTGTTGCTGGGGAGCTGCTGTCCATCCCCCTGCTGATTGTTCTCGAAGATCTCCAGGTCTCTTCTGCTCCTTTCTTCTCATCCACTCTTCCCCTGCTCCATATTTTGGTGGTTGTGTCAGGTAGGGGTAGGGGATGACAGAAAAGTAGGGGTTGCTGAGGATGGGGTTCAAGGTGCGGATAAAAAGCTGGCCCACCACCTGAGTAGCACCGAAGGCACTGTCTCTCATCTTTGACGCTTTGTCCAGAAGGCGGGACTTATACTCACTTTCTGCCTCTTCCAGCTCATTTTCTGCCTCTTCCAGCTCATTTTCTTTTGCCTTCTTATTCATCTCAGCATATTCTTTCTGTATCTTAGCCTTTTCCAACTGCCTGTCGAGAGTGGAGGTATCCAGCCTGGCCAGAGCCTGGTCTTTTTTCACCACCTGCCCTTCAACCACACGTATCTCCTCTACAGTGTAAGATTCTGTACTCCTCCTGGTGGCCTCAAAGTAGAGCTGCGTCCGACGGGGAAGGTGAATGTGCCCGCTTCCCTTGACTGTTAGAGGAAGGGAGCCCAACCTGGCCTGGGCAAACTTCATCTCCGCCCCCGTGCCAAATTCTTTTTGTAGCTGCTCTATCTGCCATAGATCGATTACCCCCCTTTCCTCCTCCTCACCCGTAAGCTGCATCGCCCCCACGGAGACTCCTGAAGTCAGGATGGCTATCACCAGTAGCTTCTTCCACAACGCCTGGGGCCAGAGAAATTTAAGCATATGAGCACCCTATTCCGCGGTAGAGGCCGCGGACTCTGCCACTGCCTCTACCTCCACCACAGCATCGGTAGGAGGCAGAAGTTCCCCCACAGACTCTGCTGGAATGCCGGTTGAGCCCACCGCTCCCAGGATTCCGGGGATCTGTTCGGTAAGCCCGGGTAGAGCACATAGAGAAGTTATAGCATCAGGGTTTACCAGCGCCACCATGGTCAGGAGCAGGCCTAAGGGAAGGGAGGCAAAGGAAAGCCCTATGGACAGCATGGTGAAGAGCCCCCCGCAGGTGGCCACCAGCGGGGTTATCCCACACAGGGTGGTAAGCATAGGTATCAAGGCAGCTACCAGCGGTGCAAGCCCACCCAGGCCTAGAAAGCCGAGCGCGCCTGGAGCGGTGCCCAGTATGCCAGCTATCAGTGGTGCTGGTGCACAGATGCCCAGCAACGGGGCAACCCCTGCACCCAGCAACGGGGCAAGACCGGTGCCCAGCAGTGGCGTCAGCCCGCACATGTTGAGGACGAGGGCAGTACCCAGCCCGGGAACCGCCGTTAGAGCCCCCGGACACAGCACCGTTGCAAACATGAGGGGAAGCTGGCATGGTATCATGCATATCTGGATGGGTGCCGTGCAGACCGTCATGCACATTTGTACACACGGTCCTACGACGCACATCTGTAAAAGCATGGGCATACACATAGAAATCATCTTCCTTCCCCTCCTTCTCTAAACAGAACACTGGGACTTCGCCCCAGATCCCCCCTATTTCAGCAGGACGCTGGAACTCTGCCCCCGTACGCTGGGACTCTGTCCCCGACCCACAATTCTCAATTCTACACTTTTCNTAGTCTTCGCGCTAGACNCCCGGGGTTTCACCCTCACCCTGACCCTCTCCCTTCAAGGGAGAGGGATTTGTGTAGAGATTCTGGCAGGTTACTACAGTGGGTTGCCCTGGGTGGGTTTTAAGACTCATTCAGGATTATTCGGCACCTGCTAGACCTCCTCCCATGTTGAGGAAATCCACTCCTTGTCCGGCTACTGCTGCTCCAGTTTCTTGTTGAAGGCCAATACCAGCTCCGACACCCGTACCGAATTGCATGTCCCCCAGATCATGAACAAGGTCCGTGAGCGGGCTAAGGCCTCCCAAATCTACTCCTGCTCCTCCTCCAAAATTCATCTTATCACCCCCTTTCTGTTATAGATTTCCCCTCCACCCCTCAGCAAAAACGTGTCCC
>JGI24023J19991_10002613_pt1 | contig 13061 bp, 11 predicted proteins | sample Cruoilmetagenom1_FD_19991 | JGI IMG/M metagenome (IMG submission 19991)
GGTATGTTGAGGTTCTGAGAAAAACCTGCAACGAAGGAGATCGGACTTTTTACGACGCCATCAGGAATGATGATTTCGAAAAAAAAGTCTTTGCTCTCTTCCCGCTCATTCTTTTTCCTGTTACTACTTTACCCCCCAGTTTCTGTCATAAAAAAGATAAGCGTAGACTTCGAAATAATTTCGTGAAGGTACTTATCCAGCCATTTTAAAAAATTCCGATCTATTCGGGTTGGGTTGCGTGCATTGTCAGCTTTAATCTTTTGCCCTCAAAATGCTTAAAATAAGCACTTGCAATCTACAATAGATCGAACTATAAGAGCACGCTTCCTAAACCTGATAACGGGTTAGTTCAACAGAAACTATGAGGTAAATAAAAATGACACTTGCAAATGAAGGTTCGGCCTTTGTTTTTATAATCCTTCCCTTACTGGTCTTTCTAGCCCGGGTTGTAGATGTATCTATGGGCACACTGCGGATTATCTTTGTGGCCAAAGGGTTGAAACATTTTGCCGCCCTGCTCGGTTTTTTCGAAGCCTTGATATGGTTGATAGCAGTCACCCAGGTCATGCAGAATCTTAACTCATGGCAGACCTATATTGCATTCGCCCTCGGATTCGCGGCAGGAAACTATGTCGGTGTGGCTCTTGAGGAAAAAATCGCCCTAGGTAACCTGCTGATCAGAATCATCACCCAGAAAGAAGCAGATAAACTGGTTCACGTGCTCCGGGGAGAAGGTCATGGAGTAACCAGCGTGGATGCAATGGGAGAACGCGGACCGGTCAAACTGATCTTCAGCATCACCAAACGGAAAAATCTTGACAAAATTATTTCCCTCATCAAAAAATACAACCCTAATGCCTTCTACACTATTGAGGACATGCGCTACGTGAACAAAACATACCCACTGCCGATGAGTAAACGTACACTGTTCCCACGTATGGCTCTTGGGAAACGGAAATAGAACGAGAGAGCACAATGGCCGGCAATTTTTTACAGTGCTCCTCTCTAAAAGAATTTTTATAAGGACGTACATCAACAAAATGGCAAAAATAATATTAGCAACCGGTGGTTCACGCAGCGGCAAGAGTGCCTATGCCCAGAACACAGCTGAGTCTCTTCCTGGTAAACGGGCCTTTGTCGCCACCTGCCCGACTCCATCCAAAGAAGACGCCGAGATGCTGGAAAGGGTCACCCGACACCGGCAGGACAGACTTGAAGCTGAATGGGATACCATTGAGGAGGAAACTGGCCTGCAGAGAGTTTTAAGGGGGTATGATGACGTGAACATCCTGCTGGTTGACTGCCTGACCCTGTGGATCAGCAACCTAATGCATCTCACTCCGGACATCAGCGAAGAAGAAATAGCTGCGAATTGCCGGGAACTCATACAACTCAGCAAACAACGCCGGGGGACTGTGATTTTTGTCACCAACGAGGTCGGCAGCGGAGTCGTGCCGGTAAATGGTATTGCCAGGAAGTTCAGGGATTTAACCGGCCGGTGCAATCAGGTAATGGCCGAGGGTGCGGATGAGGTTATCTTTTTCTCATGCGGCCTGCCTCTTTTTCTTAAAAAATGAGTTACCTGTTTTTAAGTTCCCAACGCCTGGTGATTTCAGAAATAAGTTCATCCTGACCGGGAATTAAAGACTCATACATCAGATCTCTTTCAAGGGCTATGGCAGGAAGACATTTGCCCTTCAGCTCGAGAAAGCGTTTGTTGCCTTCCAGGGTCAGCACATCAATTCTGATTTTTCAGCCATTACAGTATCCCCTCCACAGTGTAATTTTACCAAGACTCCGGATACTTGGCATAATAAGTTTCGAACCATGTTTTTGCTTCAAGTACCTGCTCTATATGTTCCGCCGGAACATCATAAGGCATGTCTCAGCCGGGTGCAAAGGTAAAGCCTGTGTGCCCTCCTGCTGCCAGGCTGACAATGGCATCCTCCCGGGGCGACAGAAGTCCAAGGCTCAGGGCAAGGGTCAACTTCAGATTGCCGCCGAAGCCTTTTCCGTACTTCATTGCCAGATCCCGGACAAAATTCATATTAAGCTGTTCATCGATGGCAAAGCCGTGGGTGTCAAGCTCACAGACATCTGCCAAGACCTTGGTGGCATTTCCGCAGATAAAAAAGTCGGAAGTACAACCGGCATTGTTAATTACCTCGATTGCAGGCTTAACATACGGAGATACGAATTCTTTGAATGTCTCTGATTTGATCTGGGAAGAAACCGGATCAATAATAGCAATAACCTCACAGCCCATTTCAGCGTAGAACCCGGCGGCAACTGCGCCAGCTTTGCCGGCCCAGTCCATGACAGCATGAACGAAATCCTTGTTTTTGTATACATCAGTAAAGATACGCACACCGGCCAGATGTGATCCTAGGGTCAGGGGACCGCAAATTCCACCGATCAAAGCACAGTCGAGCTCATCAAGCTGGGGCTTTACAATCCTGGCGGCCTCAAAAAGAACAGGCCAGCGGCCGGAATCTTTAGCAGGCATGATAAGACCAGCCTCTTCAGGAGTCTTATCCGCGCAGGGATGGCTGGTCACAGACGGCACGTTATCCGGCCACCAATTTAATTCGCACCCCATAGAATGTGCTTCAATAGAAAGATCAAATACCAGCGGGATGCCATCCGCCTTGTATCTTTTCGCAGTTTCAACAACACCTTTTGCCAGGAGTTCCGGATCCTGCAGATACTTATCGGCGGGCTCATCAATGAGAAATGCACAGTGAACCCCTGCGTAGGGCACCCAAGGTGCATTCTCCGTCCTTTTTCCTCTAACTGCATCAATAAATTTTTGTTTAGCCATTATAATCTCCGTTTTATGTGCCTTACTCCTGAAAAGCTGTAATCAATAACAAGAAATTTGGTTAGTCAGCCAGTTTCATGGAATGTCATCAAGGTGTACGAATTCATCGACCATATGGGGAAACTGGGTGGCAGCCACCAGCTCTCCCTGAAAATTTTCCTCCATGGTCAGTTCAATATAGGTTACCAGGGACCATAATTGATCGGCTTCTTTTCGCTTTTCTCTGTTTAAAAGGGCTGCCCGACACCCGTCTCCTGCTGCGTTGCCCACACTGGTCACTGTTTCAAGGAGGCAATCCGGAATCAACCCGATCACCCTTGCAAGATGGTTGTCAACGTGGGTTCCAAAAGCTCCGGCAATTTTGATGCTGTCAAGAGCAGTAATTCCCATACGCTGCATCATGAGCTTACAGCCGGTATAAATAGATGCCTTTGCCATCTGAATCTGGCGAATATCCTTCTGGTTGATCACTATGTCCGTGCCAATGGAAGTCTCCTCAGCCCAGGCCAGTACAAACTCTGAATAACCTGTCTCCTGATTTTTTCGAAAACGGCTGGATTCATGTGCTTTGGGACTAAAAGCACCTCCTTTGGCCACAAGTCCAGCCAAAAACAGCTCCCCCACCACATCCAGGATACCGGAACCGCAGATCCCCCTGGTTTTCATATCCTCTGGTGCAGAATAGCTCTTCCAGACTTTCCTGCCGATCACTTTATAGTCAACGTCATGGGTAACCGGGTCTATCTTAACTCTCTCTATGGCCCCGGGTGCTGCACGCATGCCAAATTCAATTTGAGCACCCTCAAGAGCAGGGCCGGTGGCACAGGACGAGCAGAGCAGTTTTTCCCTGTTTCCAAGTACCAGTTCACCGTTGGTACCAATATCTATGATCAACTGAACAGGTTTCTGTTTGTGAGGCGTTTCGGCCAGCATCACTCCTATGGTATCCCCTCCCACATACCCGGCGATACTTGGTAAAAAGAAAACATTTGCCGCCGGATGAGTTTTAATTCCGAGATCCCTGCATTTCATGCTGATACTGTGATGGATCGCAGGGGTAAATGGAATAGATCCCAGGGGTTCAGGATCAAGTTGAAGTAAAATATGGTGCATGGCCGTATTGGAGCAGATGGCAACATCAATGATGTCCTCTTCCCTGATACAAAGGGAAGCCGATCTATCCTGATCCGATTCATCATCAGTGCTGCTGCCGGCGACAGCCTTGTCAATCAAACCGTTAATCGCCTTAATTACGTCTGAACTCATTCTGGCCAGCCCATCGGGATTTCCCATATGGTATGAAATCCTCGATACTACGTCTTCACCATATTTAACCTGGGGATTCATCATGGAAAGGGTGTCAACAACCTCCCCGGTTTCAAGGTCACACAGATAGCCTGCAATGGTGGTGGTACCGATATCAATGGCAAAACCATAGCCGATACGATCAACACCTGGCCTGACGCAAATAATCTCCTTATCCATCCAGACACTTACTGTAATTTCCCAGTCTCCGGACCGCAGTGCGCTGGAGAGAGATCGTAATGCATAGATGTCAATATCAAGTGATAAAAGACCATACTCCTTTTCCAGTACCTGGCAAACCCTTTCAAAATCAGCCAACCCATCCTCGAGGGTTGGTGCTTCCATCTTAACGGTGTATTGTTTTACTCCGGGATCCAGCTCTATNTCAATTTCCCGTGCTGCTTTACTCACAACCTGCTTCCCGGCCCGGGACGACTCCGGCACATAGATCAAAAGATCCCCCTGCACTGTTGCAATGCAGCCAAGTCGACAACCGTCCTGTTTTTCTTCCCTGCTCAGAATTTCATCTTCTGCCAACTCAAAGGATCCGGCATGATCTGCACTGGAACGAATGCCAAACTTTTCAAATAATCCATTTTCAATGCGTACTTTGCACTTGCCGCAGACCTGGTGTTCGCCGCAGGGCGCTTCAATATCCACCCCCAGGAGACGAGATGCTTCAACCAGGGTAATTCCAATAGGGACTTGCCCCCTTCTCCCGGAAGGTTGAAAAATTACCATTGCTGTTTTATGTTCCATCCTGATTTCTTGCCTCCGTAATAGGTAGTCGGAATTATTTTAGCAAGTTCCGATCTATTCGGGTCAGACTGCTTTCATTAGCTTACGATTCGAAAATTTTCCCGCCGAGTTCCTCTACAGCAGTATTTCGGATTGAGTCCAGGGCTTCTTGTACGCCTTCACCCAAAGGTTTGACCTCATGCTCCTGCAAAATCATTCCGGCCTTTTCTACGGCTTTATCAGCCAGGGTCTTTTGTCCGGCTGATTTCCAGTTTTCAAGGGTCAGCCTGTTGCACAGTTCCGGCTGCCAGTGCTCTTTCCTGAAATTTTCAAACGTATGTGCGGTATCAATGAATCCCCCCTGGGGCCCGACTTCCCGGATAACATCCATACTGATGGCCACATCATCAATATCAAAGCCGCGAATAAAGCGTTTGACGTAGTTTATGGTCTCGGCACAAATGACCAGAGCGGCTGGATGACCCACAAGTCCCTGCCCCAGATAGCCCACATCATGGATCAAATTTGATCCATCCAGGGCTGCAGTAAGTAACGATATACCCCACTCCATGCCGGCCTGTTCATCAAGGCAGTGGGCATCACTTGCACCGGCAGTACCCCACATGGGAATACCGTAATAATGATATAAATCCGAGCAGGCGGAAATCGCCAGCCGGTATTCAGGACAGCCATAAACGCAGGCAGTTGTCTTCATATCCAGGGTAGACATACCGAAACCGGAAATGATCGGTGCGCCCTTGCACCGTAGCTGGTGCATGACCAGACCGCTGAGCGCTTCAGCATTACCCACGGTGATGGCACCGGCCAGGGTTATTGGTGCAGTTGCTCCGGACATCATGCCGGGGGTGTAATTAACAGGAACCAGATTATCAGCACAGTAAAACAGCTTTCTGATGGCTCCGGATGTGTGCATCAAAGGAGTCAAGGGTTCGGCATAATGGATATGGATAGGTTTCTCTCTGAGAATATCGGCACCGCCCACCGCAGCAGCAGCCATAACATTAATGACAGCCAGATCTTCAGGTCCTGATGCAGTATAAAAAATCGGTTTGACCGAATTTTCAAGTTCGGCCTTGAATGAGTCAATATATCCCATATTGGAAGGTGAATCATAGGGCAGAGCATAGGATCCTATAAAGTCGATATCTTCCAATGCATCGGCAACTTTTGCTGCATTGGCAACATCCTGAAGCCTGGACTGACGTAATTCTCCAGTCTCAAGATCAATGGTATTTATCAGGTCAGTCCCCAGGCCGTAATGAATCCGGTGACCTTCAAGACGCATGGCTTCTTTTCCCAACCGATTGTAAATTGTGATTCTGGACGGTGCGCTTCGAATGCAGTCCTCAACCAGCCAGTTGGGAATTTGCACAATATTGTCCTTTCTGAGCCGGCACCCGGCATCACCCAGCATCGCAAGAGCTTCAGCATCCATGACCTTGACCCCTACCGTTTCCAACAGTTCCAAAGTGGCGCAATGGATACGCTTGATTTGAGCCTCGTTCAGTATGCGATACTGGGGAACGCATTGTGATTTAAAACCGGAATTCATAGTGCTTTACTCCTTTTATGAATTTTTTGTTCCGAATGAAGCGCTCGATAATTTTTAGTGGACAATCTCACAGTTCATCATGCCAACCCTGTATATACAGATATGCATACTTGTTTTTAATTTACATCAATAGCTCTGTCAAGAAATTGCATTAGCATTATTTTGAAATAATTTATATACATCAGTTTTGATGAACTCGTAAAAAGGTCATTCGAAGTTCCAGATGGCTAAGTTAAAAAGTTTGATATACAAGCCGCCATCAGTTTTGATTAATATTGAAATGGTGTCATCTTATGCATAACAGGACAAAACAGGTAACGGTGTGACAAATAAACAACCCCAGAAAGGTTCAGACAAACCCCTGCTACCCAAATATAAAAAAATAAAAGCTTACATCCTGGAGGGGATCGCCTCCCACAGTTTCACTGATGCCCTGCCTTCGGAGAATCAGCTGGCTGATTTTTTTTCCGTCAGCCGTATGACGGCACGAAAAGCAATGGATGAATTGCAGAAAGAAGGCCATATCACTCGGATTAACGGCAAAGGTTCCTTCGTAAAAACACAGAAGCACTACTCCGGTTTTTTCCGTGTCCGCCCCTTCAAACAATGGGCAAAAGATCTGGATGTCAATTTGTCCACGAAAGTGCTCAAAGCAGGTGTCATTGAAACGCCCACAGAGGTGGCCGGCGTTTTAGGATTTCCTGAGCAGGTCATTCTTGTGTGTCGTCTCAATTATTTTGATAATTTACCGGTGCGCTATGCTGTCCGCTACCTGCGCACCGAAATAGCAGCCGGCATTCTCATGGACGATTTGACAAAAGAGTCAGTAAATGAACTTATTGCCAATAAATACCGAATTGACATTACCAGGATCTCTCAGGACCTGAATGCAATCAGGCTTCCTAAAAAAATAGCTGCCATATTCAGGGTTTCACCGGGATATCCTGCATTTCATTTTAAAAGAACCGAGTTTTCCAACGACCGACCTGTCTCCTATGTAGAATATTTCATGCGCGGGGAAATAGCTTTCAGGGACACCTTCTCACCAAAGCTTGAGAGATCTCTTTGATGGTGTCATAAATAGGGTGAAATTGGAAAACTCTTGACAAGCCCAGGTCCTATATAATATAAATTTTCACCTGTATATACTGGTTAATGTTTGCCGGGAAGGGTATAATGACTTTCCCGAGTGACTTTTCACAACGAAACATGAAAGTAATGTGACCGGGATTCGGAGGAGTGTCGCCACTCCTCCGAATCCCTCCCTGTCAGAAGAGCGAACATCGCTTTCATATAAACAAACAACCTGGAGTTGTCTTATGTCATTGGAAAAATTAAGCAAACTGGTCGAAGCAGGTGAGGCCGAAGAAACAAAAGTACTTACTGAGCAACTTTTAAAAGACGGTATCGATCCCCTGGAAATGATCGAAACCCTGACAAAGACCATGGCCCATGTAGGAGAGCTTTTTGCCAAACTTGATATCTTTCTTCCAGAAATCATGCTCTCCGGAGAGGCGCTGACTGAAGCCGTAAATATTCTTGCGCCCTATCTCGCAGCAAGCGGAGGACGTGAAATTAAGGGAAAGGTCGTTCTGGGGGTGGTCAAGGGAGACCTTCATGAAATAGGTAAAAATATCGTTAAATTGATACTTGAAACCAACGGGTTTGTTGTCAAAGATCTGGGCTACAATGTAGATTCTCTCACCTTTGTCAAAGAAGCTGAATCGATGGAGGCAGATTTTATCGCCTCATCTTCCCTGATGACTACCACAATGCCCCGCCAGTTGGAAATTATAGAAATACTTAAGTCAAAGGGAATTCGAGACAAATACAAAGTCGTCATCGGCGGTGCGCCTACATCTCAATTGTGGGCGGATAAAATTGGCGCAGACCTGTTTTGCTATGATGCCAAATCAGCACCGGAGCTCTTTACTGCAATACTGGCTGATAAATAGTTCCTATTCAATAAAAAAGGATATTTTTAATTCAAGGTCTGTTTCAAATAAGATCAGGAGATAATACATGTCAACACTCTATCGGCACTGGGAAATAATTGATCGCGCAAGGACCGGAAAATTTATGGAGGAAGAGGACTTTTTACCAAAACATTTCTCTCCAACTTTGAAAAAACTCATTAAGAAATATGAAATCAAATATGATCCCAAAAACCCCAGTCCCACCGATGACGCCATGGCGGATCGAATCTGGCAGGCGGCCTGGGACTTATTCAGAGAGGTAGGTTATTATAACACCGACTCCCACCGTATTATCGAGGTCACCGACGAAGAGATTAAGGAAGCCCTCTATATGGCCAGTGATCAATACGTGGTAGGTGGCGGAAAAGATGCCCGTGTAATGAGGCATCGTTCGGTAGAAGATCCTGAACCACCTTTCTGTATCATGAGCCCGGATATCACAGTGGATGAAAAGTACCACCAGTCCATGTGTATGGCTTACCTCAAGGAACCACTCCTGGACGGCCTCTGCGGTCCTATTTTGGAAGAAACCTTTGGCCACCTGATCGAATCAGGCGGACCAACCGAAATTTCGGGTTGCATTCAGCATATCCAGAACCAGAAAATGGCTGCACGCCTTCTTGGACGGCCCGATACTTTTATGGTTGCTGTGGGAACGGCAGAACACGATTCAGGCCAGATTGCCGTCTCCAATGATGAATGGGGGGTTCAAAAAACCGACGCCCGGCTGGTGGGTTCTTTAACCGAATTCAAGACAGCTGATACCTTGTTGAACAGATCTCTTCACTATGCCCAATATGGCTGCTACACAGGAAATCTCACCGGTGCAATCTACGGTGGCTGGTGTGGCGGATCGGAAGGTACTGCCATCACAACTGTTGCATACAGCCTTATCGGACTCGTCATCCATGGAGCAATGTTCAATCAGCATTTTCCTTTTCATCTAAATTACGTTTCAAATACTACCCGGGAACTTCTCTGGCCGATCTCCATGGCCGGCCAGGCTCTATCCAGGAACAGCAATCTGCTTTATACCTCTAATGGTTTTGCAAATGCGGGCCCAATGACCGAAATGCTCTTCCGTGAGGTTGCCGTTCACGCCATGGTTTCAACGGTTTCAAGCTGGCACCTGTGGGAAATGGCTTCTACAAGGAACAAGTATCGCAACCGTGCAACTCCCCTTGAAGCTCGCCTTGGCTGTGAAGTAGGCCATGCCGTTGCCAGGCAGAAAATGTCCCGTGAACAGGCCAACGAGATCGCCAACAAGCTGCTGGCAAAATATGAGGATCATGCCGCAGATGCTCCCATGGGATCCGAATACCATGAATGTTACGATACCGCAAAAGCTGTTCCGACTGTTGAACATATGGACATGTTCCGTCGTGTTAAAGATGAAATTGCTCAGATGGGAGTTGAGTTCCCCTACTAACACATGATGGCGTCATAAAAACCCAAGCTCCACCCATCCCGTCATTCCCGCCTGCGCGGGAATGACGAAACAGGAAACTTTTTACAAAACCATCAAACATACGTAATAAAATAAAGACAAGAAAACCTCAATAAAACCTTTTGCCAAAACAAATCCCTGGACTTTCGTCCATCAAATCAGATGTCTCAGTTAATTCAGTGGCCCGCTATTTCGGGGGGAATAATTATATTGCCGACCAAAAGACAACCGACCGGATTTATCGTGCAATTAATGAAGCGTCCAGCCTGATTTCACCTAAAGGAACCTATACGCTTTGTTCAGTTTCCCAGATGAAACCCGGTGAAGAAATGATTCTCGAAAACGGCTCGGAGCTGAGCCTGCCTGAATGCTTTGTTGATCCCGGCACCCGCCTAGTCGCAGCCGCCATCGGAACTCTTGGAATCAAACTGGAAAAACAATGCCGACAACTGGCAAACGGGGGTGACGTATACGAGTCTACCCTCCTAGATAGTGTCGGCACTGCTATGCTTGATCTTTTGGGTGAAAAGATTTCCAATGCAATTGAACAGGACGGCAAACGAATTGGCCTGGCCAGAGGGTTGCGTTTTGCTCCCGGGTTAGAGGGCTACCCTCTCGAACAACAAGGGCCGCTGTTTGAAATAGCTGACGATGAGTCTGCAGGTGTCTTTTTGAATTCATCGGCTATTATGATACCGACAAAATCGATTTCTTTTTTCCTGCTGCTGACTACAACAGTTCTAAAGAATAAAGAAACAGATAAATGTAATTCCTGTCGACTGGTCGGGTGCCAATATCGTTTAGTAAAAAAGAAGAAATAATCTTTCCTGAGAAAATGCACTATGCAAATTGTTATAATCGGGAATAGCGCTGCAGGGTTAAGCGGTCTGGAAGCCTTTCGGAAAAAGGATCAATCCTCTTCAATTACCATTGTTGCCGAAGAGGGTGAAATTCCCTATTCCAAAGTGTTGCTGCCCTATTATCTCCTGGGAAAAATTCCTTATACAAACCTCTTCACCCGCGACAAAGACTATTACGCCCAACTGAACGCCAAATGCATAACCGGCAAAGTTGTTAAGCTGCTGCCGGAGCAACAGGCTGTCCTCCTTGAAAGCGGAACCCTGCTCACTTATGACAAGCTGCTCATTGCAACTGGTTCCTCACCGGTAAAGCCACCGATTCCCGGGCTGTCAGGCAAGGGAATTTATCACCTCTGGACTCTGACAGATGTCAAAAATCTGTCTCCATATTTTAAGAAGGGCAACCGCGTTGTAGTTCTCGGATCCGGTTTTGTATCACTGCAAGGTGCCTGGGCTGCACTCTCCAGAGGACTAGATGTCTCTGTTATTGAATTAATGGATCGGATTATGCCCAGGGTTCTGGATGATCATGCAGCTGATCTCCTGGCCGCCCGGATGATAAAATCAGGGGTTGATCTTCGTGTAAATACATTTACCCGGGAAATAGAACGAACAGGCGATGGAAAGCTTGTACTTCATTTTAAAGACGGAAACAGTCTGACGTCGGATTTTATCATTGTAGGCACCGGTGTACGACCCAATGTCGAATTTACAGCGGGAACCGGAATCAGAATAGATGCCGGAATAATTGTTGATAAACAGATGGAAACAACTCTCCCGGGAATTTACGCTGCAGGGGATGTGGCACAAGTCCCTTCCGCCTCCGGAGGAGATCCCGTGGTCCATGCGCTTTGGCCCACAGCCATTGAAACAGGCGGCATCGCAGGTACCTGCATGGCTTTGGGGAAAAGCCATTATGGAGGAAGCCTGAACATGAATGTGACCCAGATGTTCGACATAACCGTTGCGGCAATGGGTGAATTCATGGATATTGAGGGAAGTGAGAGCTGGATAGATGAAAACCTCCCGGAAGATCAGTACTTGAAGATCGTTTTGAAAGGTGGTGTGCCAATCGGTGCAATCTGTGCAGGCGGCTCCGAACTCATATCGACACTCGGTATGCTGCGGCCATTGATCCGTGAAAAAGTTCGACTCCAGGGAAAACCGGGGATGCTCAAATCAATATTGGCCAAAAATATAGCGCAACACCATCAGGCATTTGTTAAATAGTGATGGCGTCGTAAAAACCCAAATATTTCACCATTCCGTCATTCCCACGCAGGCGGGAGATAAGCACAGACTTGGATCCAGTCATTTCAATACGTTCTGGATTCCCGCCTGCGCGGGAATGACGGAGCAGATAAAAAGTCCGATCTCCTGCGCTGCAGGTTTTTTTTACAAGGAATAACCCATGCGTTTCATAACGATGGATATAACAAAATGCGTTGTCTGCCGTAATTGTGAATATGCATGTTCGTTTCAGCGAACTGGAGACTTTAGAAGAGAAGATTCTAACATCCGGGTCGAATACCATGACGATGTTAAAGTCTGCCTCCCGCAAACCTGCATGCACTGTGACGACTCCTGGTGCCTGGAGATTTGCCCGGCATCTGCAATAACCAGGAATGCAAGAACCGGAGCAATAGAAATTAACAGCGAACGTTGTGCAGGATGCAAAATGTGCATCCTGGCATGTCCTTTTGGAAATATCCATTTTGATAAAATTAACCTGGTCAGCCGGAAATGTAATCTGTGCGAAGGTGAACCAAACTGCGTCTCATTCTGTATTTCAGGAGCCCTGCAATATACAGAATCAGAAAACTACTATCAAAATAACCGCCAGATATTTCAGCGTTTTATTGAAAATTTATCAAAAGATGATCAGCAGTAATTCAAACGAACCAGGATAAGCCATGGCGGGATCGAGCGGAGAAAAAAAACATTACACGTCAATGTGCAGGATGTGTGATAACCGTTGTGGAATCAACGTCTATGTTGAAAATGGTCGCATTGTCGAAATCACAGGACTCAAAGAGCATAAATGGAATCACGGGAGGTTATGCGTAAAGGGTAGACTGGGAGTCGATCTTGTCAATGCACCGGATCGGATTTTGAAACCTCTTAAGCGGGTCGGTGGCAAATGGGTAGAGATCGACCTTGACCAGGCCTATGACGAGATCGCCGAAAAAATTAAGAAGATCCAGGCAACATGGGGTAACCGTGCCATGGGTGTCTGGAAAGGAGAGGCCCTGGGATTTTTGACCCAGGAGCAACTGTCCCGCCGTTTTATCCACGCCATCGGCTCCCCGAACTACTTCTCCAATGACTCCCAGTGTTTTGT
>JGI24023J19991_10002614_pt1 | contig 13051 bp, 9 predicted proteins | sample Cruoilmetagenom1_FD_19991 | JGI IMG/M metagenome (IMG submission 19991)
GATCCCAAGAATAGCCAGGCCCTTAACAACAGTACCATGAGCCTGTTTCCCAAGGACAACCCGAAATAAAGGTGATCCAGACAGGCCTTTTTTATTTACATCCCAACCCTGCCTTTTCAGGATTCTATATCTTGCTGCAGCCAGACCACATAAAATAGCCATAGAACTTCCACTTACAAAACCTGCAACAGTCTCATGGGGTAAAGAAAATATTTGTTTGAGCCATTTCTCAACAACAGACTCTATTTTTGCCACTACGGGAGAAGATATATACATTGGTGTATTTTGATCCCAGAAATCTGTAAGCCATTTAACAGCAAGAGAAGCGGGAATAACCCCTCCATCAACAAAACCAAAATAACGTCCTCCAATCTGACTTACAGTGGCAGGAGACCCGTACTTATGTAATTGATCTATAATAGACAGAGCATCGATCGATTCAGCAGGTAGTTCCTCATCAAAGTAAGTCAAATTTTTTAATGCTTTTTCATCCGGAAATACATTTCGCTCCAGAGCAGCTTCAGCATATTCCAAAGCATAGTCACCTGCTCTTTGAAATAGCTCTTTATTTTTAAAATCCAGAAACATTTTTTCCTGAATATTCATTTCAATTCTTTATTTCGGCAATACATTCAATTTCCACCATTGCATCAAGAGGATTTTTTTTGACAGCTATAGCAGATCTGGCAGGAGTATGACCGTCAAACATCTCTGCATAAACTCCATTCATTCCTTTAAAATCATCCATGGATTTAAGAAAAACAGTGGTTTTAACAATGTCCTTTAGTTCCAATCCCATACCATTTAAAACTATTTTAATATTTGAAAGTACTCTTCNTGTCTGCTCTTCTATTGTGGTTCCAACAATTTTCATTGTCTCAGGATCAAGNGGTGTCTGGCCTGAACAAAACACAAGATTTCCTGTTTTCACTGCATGACAATATGGTCCTATTGCAGCTGGTGCTCCTTCAATAAATATTGTTTCCATTAATTTCTCCATAACAATTTTTCAACATACATCATTCATAGTTTCTTCAATAATATCAAGAAGCTCCTGTTCTTTTATTGGTTTTGCAAGAAAATGGTCCATTCCAGCTTCTACACACTTTCTAACATCTTCCGGAAAAGCATTTGCAGTTAGAGCAACTATCTTAATACATTTACCGGATTTTTTTTCTAATTCTCTAATCATCTTTGTTGCCTCAATACCATCAATCTCCGGCATCCCCATGTCCATAAGAATAAGATCATACACGTCATTATCCAACTTATCGAGAACATCCCTGCCATTTACTGCCTCCGTCACAAGGACTCCTTGTTTGGAAAGAAACTTATTTATATAAATCCTGTTTATAGCTTCATCTTCTGCAATAATAATTCGAAGACCATCAATAGCATCTCTTTTTTTAGAAGGGAGTTTATCTTTAATTACTTCAAGCCCTCTGGGAGTAGAAACTACAGGTAAAGTTACTTTAAAAGTAGTACCCAAACCCTGCTTACTTTCTAAATCTATTTTTCCATTTAATAATTCTACAAGTTGCTTTACAATTGAAAGCCCAAGACCTACACCTTCGTGGGTTTTTGTATAAGTATGTTCAATCTGAACAAAACTTTCAAAAATTGTTTTTATTTTATTTTCAGGGATTCCTATACCTGTGTCAATTACAGATATTTCCAGTTCTTCTTCTAATTTCACAGAAACACTAATTGTACCCTTCTCAGAATACTTTATTGCATTCGTAATAAGATTTATTATTATCTGTCCAACTCGTACCCTGTCTCCATANAAATGGATTAATTCCGGATTTATGGAATAAAANAGATTAATATTCTTTTTTTCTGCCGCAGGTTTTAACACTGAAATTGTATTTTTTATAAGATTACTCAAATTAAAAAGGACTGGCTTAATAATTAAATTACCTGTTTCAATCTGAGAAAAATCCAGAAGATCGGAAATAATCCTAAAAAGGTGATCACCTGATTCTACAATCATATAAAGAAATTCTTTTTGATCCTCATCCAATTCAGTATCCAGTAATAAACCTGTCATTCCCAGTATTCCATTTAAGGGTGTTCTTAATTCATGGCTGACATTTGCTAAAAAGTCATTTTTCATTCTGTTAGCTGTTTCTGCAATAGATCTGGATTTCATGGCTTCATTATTGGAATTTTCCAATTCTTTTATCTTTATATTCAGATCACCATTTGCCTTATATAATTTTTTCTGTATTTTACTAAGCTTTATCCAAAATAGAATAAAACCAATACTTGCTATAATTAAAGAACTTAAAATAAAGAATAATAATGATTGATCTAATGATTCCAAGAACTTTCTCCTTACAATTTAATTATATGAATATATTGAATACTTGCAAACATAAATCTGTAAAAACATAAAGATTGTGCAGTATTCACTTTAAATGGAACAATAAACCCTGTATGCTACAAATATGCCCAAAGAAGCAATACCAAGACTTGATGATGATACTTTTAGAGAAAAAATCCTACCATACTGCCGACTTAAACAAGGGGATATATGGAAAGATCCTTTAAACAGGCACAGGATTGGTGTATTAGATGCAACTTCCAGGGAAGACTGCAAAGAAATAAGTAATTCTAAAAAAGTCGATTTGTTTATACAGGATCCACCCTATAATATTACTGTAGGTAATAAAAATACAAATCAGTTATCCAGAATAAACATAGAAAACTACATACAGTTTTCAGAAAACTGGATAGAAAATTCCATAGATATGATGTCTGAAAACTGTCATTTTTATATATGGCTTGGAGCAGATCAAAAAAGGGGGTTCCAACCCTTACCTGAATTTATGATTCTTATGCGAAAATACCAGGAACTAAAATCCCGCAGTTTTATAAGTCTTAGAAACCAAAGGGGATACGGTACACAGAAAAACTGGATGGCTGTTCGACAGGAGCTTTTATATTACACAAAAGGTGATCCATATTTTAAAGTTGCTTATACTGATATTCCAAAGGTGTTAAAAGGATACTATAAAACAATAAATGGTAAACTTACAGATAACCTGGAAAGAGGTAGATCAGATACTATAAGGCCAGGGAATATATGGCTGGATATACAGCAGGTATTCTATAGAATGGAAGAAAATATTCCTGGAGCTTATGCTCAAAAGCCACTAAAATCCATAGAGCGAATTATTAAGACAAGTTCAAAACCCGGAGACCTGGTTGCAGATTTTTTTGCACACTCCGGAACAACTTTAATAGCTGCAGAAAAACTTGATCGAAAATGCATAACCTTTGACAGAGACCCTGTATTTGCAGAACTTACCATAAGAAGACTGGAAAGATACAGAAAAACAGGGAAAACTGGCTGGCAGTGGGGAAATCCCTTTCCAGAGATTATTGTTTAAGAAGTTCAGCATCCAACTTTCTAAATACATCCAGACTTTCTTCCAATCCACCTGGCCTGTTTCTTTGTAACCAAAGCTTTTTAAAAGTAACAAGAAGCTTATTTAATCTTCCGGATAATTCCAGTTTTCTGTTTTCAGGTATTGATTGAATATCACGTTTTTCCGTTTTAAATATCTCTACAGTCATGTCAACACCATACCTTAAAAGCTTTGATGTAAAAAGCATTTCTTCCATTACACGATTTGAACAGGATTTCGACAATTCAAGATCTTTTAGAAGAGTATCAATTTCATTAAGAAAAGGATAAGTTGTAAAAAAATCTATATCAGGGAATTTTTTATATTCCTCTTCATATCCCTTAAACCAGGGGCCCAGCATAACAGCAGAAAAAATACTCATATTATGCATATTATTGGAATAATCTTTGTACAGTTCTGCCATTTTAAGGAGAGCTGTTGCAGCCTTACCTGTTTTATCCTGAAAGTAATTAATACTCAGGTTCTTATTAAAATTAATTTCAGTACCTTCGGAACCATTCCAGGCAGTCGAAGCACCAGCCATATAACCAGGAACAGGAACAGGGAACTGTTGCCAATGGCCATTATCACCCCATTCAGTAATCATAAAACCAGATGCTCCATTTTTTAAACCATTTATTGCAGCAGATTTAATATTTCCTAATGCATTACTCCATCTACCGGCAATAGAATTCCAGGCGGAAGTTCCGGTACAAACATAAAATTCAATTCCAGCATCTGCAAAAGCCTTTGTTTCAGATTCAAAAGGATGATTTGCTTCATAACCCCAGTTCATAGCAATAAGATTTTTCGGTATATCTTCAATTAGTTCGGGGTGATTTAATATAATATCACCCCAAAACTGCATTTTTTTACCCCTGCTGCTAACTTCTTTTTCCAGTTTTTTGATAAAATCCAGATAAACTCTGCCTACCCCAACATCTTCACATCGATCCTTACTCTTTCCCTGACCAAGATCAAAGGTCTCATCTCCACCAACATTTAAAGTATTACTGGAAAAACAAGGTAGTAATTCATCGTACAGTTCAGCAATAAAAGGCATTACTTTCTCAGATTCAGGATACAGGGTAGAAGACACGTCAAAGTGACCTCCCCAGGGATCATCAAAACCATCAGGAGCTTCTGCCATAGAGATATATTCTTTATATTTTAACCATCTTTCCATATGTCCAAAAGAATTCTGGTTAGGAACAAGCTCAATAGCTCTGTCTTTGCAATATTTATCCAGACTTATAATTTCCTCATGTGTAAAGGGAGATGAATATTCCCATACTTTTTTATGTTTTTTATATGCAAAAGTATGTTCAGTATAAAGCTGTAACTGATTAAGTTTTAGTTCTGACCATAAATCAACAAGATTGTAGAGACTTTCCATAGTTGGAACTTTATTTCGGCTAACATCCAGCATTACAGCTCTATTTCTAAAAGCAGGTTTATCTTCTATTTTAATATTGGATAAAAATCCATCTTTATCTACCTGTCGGCTTAACTGCTGAAGAGTTTTCATCCCGTAAAATTTTCCGGAATTGTTTGAAAAACTAAGTTCAATTTTATTTTCTTTAATAAGTAATTTATAAGCTTCCTGAGGTATATTGCTGCTCTCAGTATAATTTATAAAATCCGGTAATTTCCCCTCTAACGAAAATAAATTAATCAAATCTATATTATTTTTAGACAAGTGATACTTACCCGAAATCTTTTCTACCAATACTGGAGGTGGTACAAGATAATAATCCATCAATTATTCCTAACCCTTTATAGCGCCGCCGACAACACCCATTGTTAAACGTTTATGAAAAAGAAAATATACCAGCATTGCAGGAGCTGTTGCAATAACCAATGCTGCAAGCTGCCAACCAAGCTGGGTACTTGTTAAACTTGAAAAAGAAAATACTCCAACAGGTAAAGATTTTGTAAACTCAGAACTGGCAAGAACCAGAACAAGAAGAAACTCATTCCATATACCCAGAGCACTCATTATACTGATTGTAATAATAACTGGTGTCGACATTGGAAGTATAATACTTAAAAAAGTTTTAAAAACTGAAGCACCATCAATATATGCAGATTCAACAAGGCTGTTTGGAAGGCCTTTCATAAACTGAGTAGCCAGCATTACGGCCAAAGGAAATCCAAAGGCGGTATAGACAAGAATAATTCCAATATGAGTATCCGTAAGATGGACAGATGACAACATAAGAAAAAGCGGAATAATAACAGAATTTATACTTATAAGATAACCAAGACCTATAATTGCTAAAATTACAGCAGAGATCTTTTTAAACTGCATTTTACTTAATGCAAAACTCATCATAAGACCAAAAATAACAATGGCAAATGTAGAAACAGCAGAATAAATTACACTGTTAATAAATTTATAACCCAGCCCACCTCTTATAAAAGCAGATCTATAATTAAACCACATAGTTGACCAGCTTATTTTATACCTTATTTTTAGTGGGAGTTCTGAAAGAACCAAAGTTTCTCCAACTTTTAGATTAGCAATATTCGAAGGAAGATCTTCTTTTACAAGAAAGTAAACCATTAACCTTCTTGTTGGAGCTATAGTTGTAGATTCAATTATAAGTCTCTCCCGCTTATCTATATCAGGATCATAATCCGGTATTACATTTAATTGTGGAGGAATTACAATATATTTGTCATCATAATTATCAAATAGATCATGAGGAAAAGCATATATATTTCGCGTAAGTTCTTCATTTGATTTTAATGAAGAATAAGTCATCCAAAAAAGAGGAAGAATTGTAATGAGAGTCCAGGAAATAAAAACAAAATAGGAAAGTATTTTACCAATAATTCCACTTAACTTTTTTTGTGTAACAATATCTGTTGATTTCATAATACTTAACCTTCCTCCCCTGCATTTAGTTTCTTACCAATAAAGTTACTAAGCAAAATAAGGAGCATACTTATAAACACAATGGCATTGGAAATAGCTGAACCAAATGCAAATCTCATTTGATTGGAATAATCCTGAAAAGCTGTCTGATACATAAATATGGGCAGTACCATAGCATTGTTTCTCTGCAGCCCCTGGGTTGTCATAGCAAAAATTAAATCAAACCCCCTTAAAGAACCTGCAATGGCAAGAACTGTTGATACAAGAATTGTTCCAGAAAGAAGAGGAACTATTACCCGGAAAAATATCTGAGGTTCTGTAGCTCCATCAATTTTTGCAGCTTCAATCATATTTGTATTCATTTTTTGAAGATTAGCCAGAAAGATAATCATAAAAAAACCAGTATACATCCATATAAGAGCAAAACCAATGGGAATCATAACCGTATCGGCATAGAGCATAAGATCGAACTGAGCTGTAGGATCACCAGTTACAAGTTGTATAATTCTCGATACAGGCCCATCTGCAGAAAACGCTCTCTTCCACATTATTCCAATTACAATGGTAGATAAAAACTGAGGGAGAAATATCATAGCCTGAAAAAAATGCTGTGCTTTTACCATTTTACGGTAAAGAATATAAGCCAAAATAAATCCAATAGGGATTTGTCCAAAAACTGATACAAAAACAACAAACATATTATTATTAAAGGCATGCCAGAAATTTGGATCTTCCAGCATAGTCTTATACTGAAGGAATCCAACAAAGTTCCAACTGCTTCCACCACCTCTATTTGGATTAAAATCTGTAAAACTTAACCATACAGAGTAGATAACAGGATACGCCACAATAAAAAGATAGATTAGTAAACCTGGTCCAACCATGGCGAAAAAAATTAGCAACTGTCTACGGTCACGTTTATTCACTTATAACTCCTTAGGATTCATAGCCGAGCAGGAAGCTTGCTTCCGACCAGGTTTAAAACAAACAACTTAAAAAATCATATAAAAATAAAAGGGAAGGTATTTCTCCTTCCCTTTTATTACATAATCAGCAAAACTATTTTCTAGCCAGAGCTTCTACTTCTGCTGCTACTTCTTCTGCTGTAGCCTGACCGGAAGCAATTTTCTGCATACCTGCATTAAGTGCATCATTTGGAGCACCTGTTAAAAAGGCATCAATAACTTCTGTGTTCATTGCAGACTGTGCCAGTCCAACTTTTTGTTTTACACCATTAGGGAGATCATCAGGAACAACAAAATTCTTAAGTACAGGAGCTACTATAGCACCATCTCTTAACCGTTGAGTAACTTCTGCATGAGAATAAAAATAGTTAATAAACTTTATACCAGCGTCTCGTACAGCAGGATCTTCTGCACCTGATTTAGTCAGACCATATCCAACAGACCATGCAGCAGCAACTGAACCAGCTGCACCGGATTTTTCACCAGGCATTTTTGGCCATGCCATTAGAACCATAGTATCTGCAACTGCTGGATTTTCAACTCCTCCTGCTGCCCACTGACCCTGAACCATAAAGAGTGCTTTTTCGTTATTAAAATTAGAAACATTTGTTCCATAATCAACAAGAACTGATTTTTCGGAAATAACTCCATCACTAACCATTGTTGAAATAAGAGCAAGTGCATCTACAAATGCTTTATCTGTAAATTTATTCTCTCCTGTTAATGCTTTTGAAACCCACATTGGGTCACCGGAAGTTCTGGCAATAAGAGAAGACATTAAACAAGAACCCCATGCCCATCCGTCAGCACCATCGATAGAAACAACATCTATACCTGCAGCTTTAGCAGCCGGTACCATTGCAACAAGATCTTCATATGTTTTTGGCTGAGAAAAGCCCATTGATTCTACAAGGTTTTTATTCATAAAAAGAACTGTTGTAATATTTGAAGTTCCCAGAGGAATTTCATATATTTCACCATTTGGTCCCATTTCCGGAATAAGAGCAAGATCATAATGATCTGTATCAATTAAGCTTTTAAGATTATACTGCTGATCTGCTTCCATCCATGGAGCACCCCATCGAGCATCTGCACCCATATAAGCAAGATCAGGAACATCTCCGGAAGCAAGTCTTGCAACTACTTTCTGATGATATGCTTCGTCGTAAAGAAGTTCATCCTGAATATCAATATTTGGATTTTCTTTTTCAAAAGCTTCCACTATACGTTTCCATGCTAAACCTTCCTGATTAGAGTTATCTCCATAACCCATTGCATTTACAACCACTTTTTCATCTTTAGCCTCTGCTTTTTTACAACTTACAAATGCAGAAGTCATAATTACCAGTACAAGAACTAAGATAAAAAGAGTTTTTGTGAAATTTTTCATATAATCTCCCCTTTATTTAATCTTTTTATACAAAAAGATATATGTTTCAATTCGTCTTAAGACGAAATCGATTCCCTTAAAAATCTATTATTTAAATCACTTTCAATATCAAAATCAACAAACAGTCTATTTAAAACAATACCTGCAGCTCCAAAAGCAACTGCTTTATCACCTAAGGATGAGAATAAAATTTCTCTTTTCATATCATAGGTGTAAGCCCAATTTTCTCTTAGTTCATTACCAAGGTATTTAGTTATTTCCGGCCTGTATTTTTCTATATCTCCACCAAGAAATATTTGGTTTAGATTGAAAGTATTTACAAGTAAAGCGAGGTTTCTGCAGAGTTCTTTAAAGAACTTCATAAGAATATCTTTATCAGTTTTTAATTTTTTTATTTCATCATCACTAAGAGAGAACTGACCCTTGCTGGATTTCGTCCTTAAAATGCTGCGGAATTCACCTGCAAGATAATCTTCTCCATAGTGAACTTTTCCATTTAAAACAATTCCCATACCCACAGAGGTAATTTCATGAGTTTCCTGTTTTTCACTAATATCTCTGAACTCAACAAGAACAAAAATAAAATTTTTAAGATTACTGGTGCGGTGAAAAACAAGCTCTCCCCAGGAACAGCAGTTTGCATCGTTTTCAATGAATACCGGAACATCCATTTTAATAGCTATTTCTGACTGAAAATTATAATCATCAGAAATACACATAGGTATTGAGTTAGTTATAATACCTTCTACAGGATTTACAATTCCTGAGACACCAACACCTATTCCAAGTAAAGGAATACTTGTTCTTTCCTTTTCATCAGAAATTCTGGACATTATCTCAAAAAAACTGTCTGTAAAATTCCGACTGCTAATTGCCATAGCTTCAGATTTCGAGAAAAGAATTCTTCCATTAAGATCAACTGCAACAACCGTATAGGCTTCCGGTCTTAATTCAACACCTATAACATAACCAAACCTTTCATTTAAGTTCAGGAACACAGGCTTTCTTCCACCCTTTGGACTGGGAGATCCCTCTTCTGCCTGAAATACTACATTGTTATCAATTAATTCGTTTATAATATGTGTTACTGTGGATTTGTTTAATTTAAGCTTTCGGGCTATTTCTACTCTGCTAATGGATCGGGCAAGCCATATTTCCCTTAGGATTTTTAAGGTATTATTTAATTTTGTTCTTTTAATAGTAGCCATAACGTCCTGTTAGTTGTTTTTTAATCTAACTCAAAGTATATTTACATGGTTAGTTGCATTTGTCAACTAATATTTACATTTAATTCCAAATAAACCCTCTATATTGCATATATTATATAAAATATCTATTGTATAAGATAGTTAGTTTAAAAATAAACTTACTTTCATTAATGGAGATTTATATGACTAAGATTGACTTATCCGGTAATTGGAATCTAAATAAAGCAGATAGTTCTGAGATATATGAATCTATAATCCCTGGGGATATCTATTCTACTCTAATTAGGAATGGAAAGATTCCACACCCTTATAAAGGCCGCAATGAACTTGAAGTTCAATGGGTAGGACAACATAACTGGATTTATACAAGAAATTTTTTCATAAATAATTCATTTTCAAAAGATGAAGAGGTTTATCTACATATAGATAAAATTGACACCATAGCCACAGTTAAAATTAATGGCAAAGAAATTGGGAGATGTGACAACTCCTTTAAGGATTATAATTTCAAGTTGGATTATCTTAAAACTGGGAATAATGAAATTAGCATTACAATCATTTCTCCAGAAAATTCAGCTCTAAAACTCGCATCTGAACTTGAATACACTGTCCCATATATGAAATATCCTGTACAAAGCCCTGATAGGAACATGATACGAAAAACTCAGTGCCACAGTGGATGGGACTGGGGACCCTCTATTATGACAGGAGGCATATATGGAGAAATATATCTGTATTCGTCCAATAAATATAGGATCGATAAATTTACTACCAGACAAATTCTTATAGATAAAAAATGGTATATTAATACAAACATAAGTGTTTTATCTTCCAATTCCCAAACAGAAGAGTTTAAGTTAAATATCAATGACAACACAGAAAATTTTACAGTAAATTTGAAGCCAGGTATGAATAATTTAACTCACAAAATTAAAGCAGGAGAAGTAGAGTTATGGTGGCCTGCAGGATATGGGAAACAAAAGCTTTATAAGCTTACTTTTAACTGCTCTGAAACTACAATTACAAAAAAAATTGGATTTAGAAAAATTGAAGTTATAACAGAACCTGATAATTATGGTATATCAATGTATTTTAGGGTTAATGGCAGAGATATATTTGCAAAAGGTGCAAACTGGATTCCAATGGATGCACTGCCGGCAAACGAAACAAAGATTAGATATGAAAACTTATTAAGTGATGTAGTTAATGCTAATATGAATATGCTTAGAGTTTGGGGAGGTGGACAGTATGAAAGGGATATTTTTTATGACATTTGTGATAAAAAAGGAATACTGATATGGCAGGATTTTATGTTTTCCTGCTCCCTGTACCCTGCCAATAAAACATTCCTTGATAATGTTGAAGAAGAAGTAAAATATCAAATAACCCGTTTGAAGGATCATCCATCAATAGCGTTATGGTGCGGGAATAATGAGGATATAGGAGCTTTAACCTGGTTTGAAGAGTCTAAAAAGAACAGGGACAGATACCTGGTGGACTATGACCGCCTAAATGAAGGAGTTATTGGAAGACTTGTAAAATCTCTTGATCCTGACCGCAGATGGTGGCCCAGCTCACCTTCTGCAGGTGAAGGTGATTATTCCGACAACTGGCATGATGACAGCAAGGGTGACATGCACTACTGGAGCGTCTGGCATGAAGGGAAACCTTTTGAATCCTACTATGATATAACCCCAAGATTCTGTTCTGAATTTGGATATCAATCTTTTCCTGGATATCAAGGAGTAAAGAGCTATGCAGGAAAAGACCAGTTAAATATAAGTTCCCCGGATATGATTCATCACCAGAAAAATGACCGTGGGAATAGTATTATAACTTCTTCTATTCTTCGATATTTTCGTTTTCCGGAAAACTTTCAGGACTTCCTTTATCTTAGCCAGGTGCAACAAGCCTATGCTATAAGAACCGCAGTTGAATACTGGAGATCAATGCGTCCTGTATGTATGGGATCTCTTTACTGGCAGCTGAATGATAACTGGCCTGTTGCATCCTGGTCTTCAATAGAATATTCAGGTGCCTGGAAATTACTTCATTACGCAGCAAAAGATTTTTACAAGCCAGTTCATCTTTCTGTATTTAGTAAAGATAAATCGAAAGTAGAAATATATGGTTTAAATGATACAGAAAAGACAGTTTCAGGATTATTGACAGTAAAAATAATTGATTTTAATGGAACAATTATAGAAAAAAAAGAGCAAAATGTAAAAATAGAATGTGATTCATCAACAAAACTCTATGAATACAACATTCCGGTAAATAAATTATTTCAAACAAATAACTATCTTAGCGCCACATTCTCCAACGATAAATACAATGTCAGCAACTATACTTTCTTAACTTTGCCAAGGGAATGTAATCTTAAAAAAGCAAAAATAAATACAGAAATAACAAAGTCGGAAAATGTGATCACTATAAATCTAAAATCCAATGTTCCTGCTTTCTATGTTCAACCGGAATTAAATATAAAAGGCAGATTCAGTGACTCGGGATTTATACTAGAGGCAAACCAAGTAAAGATTATAACATTCAAACCTGAAAAAAAGACGGATTTTATTAATATTAAATTTACTCTAAATATCAGGGATCTTAGGAGTACCTATTAAGCAATTGGCTTTAAATTACTTAAAGCTACTAGATACCAAATGGCATGAGGCAGCCATTGTTCACTCCACCGCCATCTGTGATCTCCACTCCCTGCTGCTTCAGCCGGAAGAAAATCAATATCCATCTCATCTGTAAATCCGGAAGTTATTCCATTAACTATACCACCAGGTAAGTTCTTCCACTCTTTTTCATATTCAGGGTTGTTCCTACCAAAGCCATGAACCATGCATACATCGAATGGATTTAGTCCAAGTATCCAGTTAAGCTGATTTTGTGAATAACTTTTCAGTTTAGTTACAAAATCAGTATCCTCATCAAAATAAACAGATGCTGCAGATGCTGCAGCGGACAGGGAAGCTAAACGGGCATTTTCACCCTGCCACCAATAGCCGGACCAGTTATCGTGAGGAACAAAAAAGGAAGTTCTCTCTCCTGTCTCCAATCCTTTTACATACTGTCTTGCATATCCAAAGGGATTGTTAACTTCTGCAGTTATAGATAATTCAAAATTTAAGGAAGCTTTAACTATTTCAAGAATCTTAATTTTTAATTTAGAATCAGGTACAACT
>JGI24023J19991_10002616_pt1 | contig 13041 bp, 13 predicted proteins | sample Cruoilmetagenom1_FD_19991 | JGI IMG/M metagenome (IMG submission 19991)
CCTCGAGTTTTATTATCAAATTTCCAACATTTCCGTTGACCTTCTCACCTGCATCATCATAAAAGCATTCAGCTCCTATTTCTTCCATGTCCTTTTGCAGTCTTACAGCTACATCTTTCTCTTTTTTTGACAGACTGTCGATTTTTATAATATCCATTACATGTTCTGTCATTCTTTCTTTGTTGATCATGGGTATTCTCCTAGAATAGTTCTGACGTCAAGAAGTTTATACCTATATCTATCCGCCAATTCTATACGAGAGAGTATAACTTATAGGGGGATTATTAAGAAATAAGACAAACAAAAATAGATCTGGGATCAAAATATATAGAGACCCCGCATCTATTTAAATTTAGTAGATGAAATTAAGGTGTTTTCTATAAACTAATCTGCTATTTCTTGTAATATTTCTATAACTTTTTGAAGTTTAGGTTTGTTTAGTGAATATATTCGGTTTTGTTTGACCTTTCTTTCTTTAATTAAACCTGCTTCTTTTAAAATCTTTAGATGGTTTGATACAGTTGGCTGAGATATCTTGAATTTACTAGCTATCTCTCCAGCATTTGCATCTTTTTTGCCTAGTATAGACAAAATTTTCCTTCTCCTCTCATCACTTAGCGCTTTAAAGGAACACCCCATTTTGGAACCTCCAGGTGGGAACGAGTAATTAGCTAATTATGTAAATAGATTATATAGGATAACGCTTAAAAAATCAAAACATATTTAATAGAATCTGATATTAGAAGCGCTCTACAGCTGGACGTAGGTCCATTTCAAGTGTCCATGAGGTAGTGGGTTGATTGTGAATATGCCAATATTGGTCTGCTATTGCCTCTGGTGATAAAAAGCTCTTATTATCCTGTTGTGGTAATTTGTTGGAATAACTCGGGCTTTCAATTTGTCCATCAATAATTACATGAGCAACATGAATTCCTTTGGGGCCAAATTCTCTAGCCATAGACTGAGCGAGAGCCCTCAGGCCGAATTTTCCTACAGCTAATCGAGAAAACCCTGCGCTCCCGCGTATCGAAGCAGTTGCGCCTGTAAAAATTATAGTTCCCTTTTTCCTTTTTAACATTGACACAAGTACTAGTTTTGAACTCAAAAAAGCGCCAAAGCAATTAATGCCCCACGAGTTTTTAAATTCGTCAGGTTTTATTCTTAATATACTTTGCATTTTGAAATCACCCGCATTGTACACTAAAACATCGATGTTCTTTCCCAATTTTTGAAAAATATTATTAAATGCTGCTTTAAGATCTTTTTCATTTGTTACATCTGCTGGAGCAATGAATGCTTCACCGCCTGAGTTTTCTATATCTTTTTGAATCTTCTCAAGTTTTCTCTTAGTTCTAGAGACTATAGCTATTTTATAACCCTCTCTACTAAATTTCAGAGCTAAAGCAGATCCCAGTCCCGGACCGGCACCTAAAATTACAGCTACCCTATCTGTCTTCATTTTTCCTCAGTGATTTCTCAACTCCTAGAGCCGGATCTCTGAAAACTCCAGTCTAAGTAAAAAATTAAAAAGAAATTAGTGTACAATAGCCCTATCAACTGACCACTTGCCTCCGCCATTGATTAGAACAACTAAGCTAAGACCTAGGGCAAGCAGGTGATATTCAAAACCTTCTCCACTCTGGTTTCCAAACCAGTTCATAAAAAAACCGTTTTGAAGATGAACCATAAAAATGGCTCCAAGCATAATTAATGTTAGACCAAAAGCCGCTAATCTGCTCAATAAGCCGAGTATCAGACCAATTGCGCCGAATGATTCACCTATGATTATTAATATTGCAACCGCAGAAGGGATTCCGCTGCCTACAAAGAAATCTACGGTGCCGGAAAAACCGGCTCCTCCAAACATTCCCAATAGTTTTTGCAAACCATGTGGCAAAATAACAATGCCCAGAGTAATTCTCGCAATAAATAAACCAAAATCATCATTAGTATGGAGTAATGATCCCATCAATATTTCCTCCTGTGTTAAGATTTAATTAACTATTCCATTCTATCCCAATATTAGTTCTTTAATCAAGACTGTTTGGAAATAAATCAAAAATTCTCCATTCACAGCGAAATGTTATTAAACAAAACTATTTGTTATAGCTTGGATATCCCCCAGCGTTTGTTTGATGATTTATTGGCTAAGTTTTTTAATCAAGTGTTGAAAGTGCCTGTTCTTCAATTCTGATTCTTCTTCTAAGCACAATCAAATTCAATACACTGAAAAAAACGGCGGTAAAGTAGCAAGAGAATATTAACGGTATAACTGCGATTTCAACTATAACTGCTAGATAATTAGGATGTCTTATATATTTATACGGACCTTGATTAATTGGCTGTGTATTTGGAGTTACCAGAATTTTAGTATTCCAGTAATATCCCAATGTACTTATTGCCCAATATCTAAGAATTTGTGCCAGTAAAAATATTATTAGAAGTAAAATCCAATAGTGGCTTAGATTTTTACCAAAGAATATATATTCTGAGATTAACGATATAAAAAATGCTATATGCATTAAAACTATTACTTTATATCCCTTTACATCATACTCAATGGCACCTTTAGCTCTGACGAAGTTCTCATTTCTTCTTGCAATAAGAAGCTCTAAGAGACGTTGAATAGCTAATATGGCTATTATAATCCAAAATAGGTTCATACAATTTCAAATAAAATGATTTCAGAACTGAATCCGGGACCTAACGCTGAGATGATACCGTATTCACCTTTCTTAAAATCTTTTTCATCCATTATTTCTTTGAGAACATATAGAACTGTAGGAGAGGACATATTTCCATGTTCTTTGAGTACTTTTCTGGAATGTCTAAATGTCCCCTGGGGAAGTCCAAGGGATCCTTCGTATTCCATGAGGACCTTTGCGCCTCCGGGATGAACAGCAAATTGTTTCAAATCGGATATGGATACATTGTTAGCACTCAGTAATTCTTCAATGTTGGATTTAACTTCTTTTCTGACGATAGTGGGAATATCTTTACTAAAGATAGCTTTGAAACCATCATCCACAATATCCCAACCCATGACACCAAGAGAATCATAGTAAGTTGTTGATAGCGAATCGATCAGGTTTATGTTGGATGACTTAGATAGTCTATGTTCATTTCCTGAAACTATTGATGCTGCTGCACCGTCAGAAAATAGTGCAAGTGATACTATATTACTTTTAGAGTAATCTTCTCTATGAAAAGCGTGGCTACATATTTCAAGAGCAATTACCAATACTGCGCTCTGAGGAAATGCCATGGTATATTCCATCGCTCGAGTTAATCCCACAGCCCCGCCGACGCATCCTAAGCCCCATATCGGAGTACGTTTTATATGGGTGTCAATTTTAAGCTCGTTTATCAAATGTGCATCAAGCGAAGGGGTGCTAATTCCTGTGCTTGTAACAAATATGATGTGGTCAATATCATTTAAATCAGCATCCGCTTTTTCCAAACAGTCCTTTATTGCAGATATAGATAATTGAATTGAGTTTTCTAGAAATGACTGTGATCTTTCTACAAAATTCTTTGGAGTATCAAACCAACTCCTAGGATGGACGAAATGTCTTGTCTCTATAAGCGAATTGTCGAATACACCTAACATTCTATTTATATAGTTTTCGTTATCAGTGAAAAGTTCACGTGCAAATTCTTTCACCTCACATTGATTGAATTTATATGGAACGTCTGCGGTACCGACAGAAATTACTCGAGACATTATTCTCCAGCGCAAAAGTTGATTTAATGTAGTTAGTTTATAAGTTTAGCTGAGTGTACTGAAAATACTCTAAAAAAATAAAAAACCGCATATACCGTAATTGATAGTAGGCGGCTTTTTATTTAAGTTGAAATTTTATAAAGCTAATATGTTATAGCGCGATCAACGTTTAGAGCAATAAAAACTCGAATATTACTAAGCTCTTAAAGCACTCTTTTCTTTCATCGTCAGAGAATCAAGAAAATATTTCATACCATCAATCTCACTATTGTTAAGAGAGTAGAGACGGTTCTGCCTAACTTTACGCTCTTTAACAATATCAGCCTCTTTTAATATCTTAAGGTGGTTAGAAATAGCTGGTTTAGATATGTCAAACTTGCTGGCAATCTCTCCAGCAGCAGTTTCACCTTGGCTTAAAAATTCCAGAATCTTTCTTCTGGTGTCATCTGCAATGGCTTTATATGGGCAACCCATTGTTAATTCCCTCCTATATTAAAAGATTTTTTCTTCAATATTTAGTTTAACTAATTTCAAAGCGAATTTCCAGTGTTTTTTTACAAATTTCAGTTTTTTAAATAATTTGTTTTATATCTATGAATCACAGCTCTTTGTATAGAATAACAATTGTCTGAAATGGGCCAAAAAATTGTTACTCTATATCAAATATTTCCGTTATATTCCTCAAGTGGTATCCTAATTTTAATAATTTTAGGGGGTGTAATCAATTGGAATTTGTTCTAAGCACAGAATCAGTATTAAAACTCAAGGCAGATATTTTGGTTGTAGGAATGTTTAAGGGGCTAAAGTATTCAGGTGCTCTCAAGACCCTCAACGATGGTTTAAAAGGTGCTCTTGCAAATCTTGCGGAAGAAGAGGGGTTTAAGGGAGATATCGGCAAATCTGTTATGCTCAGCCGTACTTTTGGGAAGATAGCAGCAAAAAGAGTTCTGCTTGTAGGCTTAGGTGAGGAGTCAGAGTTCACACACAATACACTTAGAAAAGTTGGAGTTCTGGCAGTTAAAAAAATAAAAAATATTTCTTCGGTAGCTGTATTTAGTGCCGAATTTTCAAGTGGTACCGGTTATGTCTCGGCTCTTTCCGAGGGGCTGCTTTTGGGTAGCTATGAATTCAAAAAGTATAAAACACAAAACTCTGACGAAAGTAAAATCAAAAAAATAACATCAAAGAAAATCAAAGCAAAGGTCTTTGCAGAGGAAATCGAATTTGCCAAGCTTATTGCCGAGTCTACAAATCTTGCGCGTGATCTAGTGAATGAACCTCCAGTATATCTAACCCCTAGCAAGCTGGCAGAGATTGCGTCTCAAGTTGCTAAAGAAGGGGGTCTAAAATGTAAAATTTATGATTACGCTGAAATTGAGAAAAGGGGAATGAATGGTCTTATGGCAGTATCAAGCGGTAGTGAAGAACCGCCAAGGTTTATTCATCTTACTTACGAACCACAGAAAAAAACGAGAAAAAGTATCGCAGTTGTCGGTAAAGGGATTACTTTTGATTCCGGAGGTCTTTGCTTAAAGCCACCTGACAGCATGCGTACTATGAAAATGGATATGGGAGGCTCAGCCGTAGTCCTGGGTGTTATGAAAGCTATAGCACAACTCAAACCTCAAGTCCGAGTCCATGGATTAATTGCTTCAAGTGAGAATATGACGGGTGGTAAGGCATATAAGCCAGACGATGTAATCAATGCTTATAATGGAAAGACAATCGAAGTAATAAATACTGATGCTGAAGGACGAGTGGTCCTTTCCGACGCTCTCTCATATGCAGTGGAGCTAAAAGTGGACGAGATAGTTGACCTTGCGACTCTTACCGGGGCTTGTATGGTAGGGCTGGGAAGCTATACCGCAGGTGTTATGGGAAATGATCAAAAACTAATAGATAAAATACGCAAAGCCTCAGACTCGGTAGGTGAAAAGACTTGGCAGCTACCTATGGATGATGAGCTTAGAGCCGAGATAGATAGTAATGTCGCTGATATAAAAAATGCCGGTAGTAGGATGGGGGGAGCCATAACTGCAGCTATGTTTTTGGAGAACTTCGTAGGGGAAGTTCCCTGGGCTCATATTGATATCGCAGGACCTGCCTTTATGGAAAAAGACAGTAGCTATAGCCCTAAAGGTGGCACAGGGTTTGGCGTGAGAACGATAATTAAATACCTAACGGGAAAATAAATAGTTCTTAATATTATAGAGAGGGTATTTGTTAATGGATTTTGTCGATAATATGTTCGCTGTATTTGAAAAAGCCAATTTTGTAGAGATTTCTTTAAGTAAAGAGATTCCAGAAGAGCAAGAGCATTCTTTATTGCCCAGTATTGGGACAAAGAAAAAACTTACTATTTGGGATATTGAAAAAATCTTAATTGGTATTGAGCATAGCCCTAAAGTGAAAGGGGCGATTATTAAGATAAGAGACCTTCAGATTGGTTTTGCCAGAGCTAATTTGATTAGAGCTAGGCTTAATGAGCTTAGAGCGCAAGGAAAAAAAATAATAGTTTATTTGGAGAGCGGGGGAAATATTGAATATCTGATAGCGTCTTCAGCAGATGCTATATATTTACCGCCCTGGGCCATGCTAAATCTAATAGGACTTAAAGCAGAGGTCTCTTTTTATAAAGATGCATTGGATAAAATAGGTGTTCTAGCTCATATGAAGGGTTTTGGTGAGTATAAGAGCGCCTCTGAGACCTTTACACGGAATTCCATGTCCAAGCCCCACAAGGAGATGATTAATTCTATAGTCGGAGATCTTGAAGAACAATTAGAACAGTTTATTTCTGAGGGTAGGGGGATTAGTCCAAAAGTTCTAAGGGATTTAATAGACAATGGTCCATATATGGCGGATAAAGCAAAAGAGCTTTCTCTTATTGAGGGAATTCTCTATGAAGGTGAGCTTGAGGAAGAGGCGTCAAAGCTAAGTTCTACAAAACTGCGTCTCATAAAAGACGGCAACTTTCTTAGAACTCTAAACATTAAAGATAAGATACGCTCACTTGTTGGTAAATTTAGTACTTCCTATCCTATTATTGCTGTAATTGCGGATTCCGGGATGATAACTTTAGGAAATAGTAGGGGAAGCGGTCCTGTTAAAAGTTTGGGGTCAGGTTCTCTAAATAAACTCCTGGACCAAGTTTCGTCGGATAGAAATGTAAAAGGCTTGGTTTTAAGGGTTTTAAGCCCCGGAGGTTCAGCTGTAGCTTCCGATTTGATCTGTAGAAAATTGGAGGAAATATCTCAAAAAAAGCCAGTTGTTATCTCTATGTCCGATGTGGCTGCCTCAGGGGGGTATTTAATTTCACTTGGAGCTCGTAAAATAGTCGCAGATTCCATGACGATAACGGGTTCTATTGGCATTGTTTCGGGAAAGTTTGATTTAAACGGACTATACGCTAAATTAGGAATTACAAAAGAATCTGTAATAAAAGCTAAAAATGCATTGATGTTCTCACCGAATAAGGGATTTTCAAAAGATGAAGAGAAAAAGCTTCTAGAGATAATGGAATTTTATTACGAACAATTTGTTACAAAAGTCTCTTTAGCTAGGAAGATGGATTTTGTAAAAGCCGAACAAGTCTCAAGAGGTAGGGTCTGGACTGGTAAGCAGGCTAAAGATAGAGGCTTAATAGACGAAACGGGTGGAATAAATGCCGCGATTCAAATAGTGAAAGAACAGGCAGAAATTTCACAGGATAAAACCCCTGTACTTAAGTTTTACTCAGAGCCAAGAGGTTTTCAAATTTCCTCACTCATTAAAGGCTCTGCAATAGTAAATGAATTAAGTGGTATCATGAACAATTTATCTTCTTTAGAGCGGGAAAAAGTCTTAACTATTATGCCTTTTGATATTAATCTGAAGTAAATTCAATATAGCTTAAACTGTTTATCTAAAATAAGGTGGCTCAGATATCCTATTACAACAGGCGTGTAATACTCAAGACCGCCAACTCTAAGCTCAGGCTTAATTATAGGAAGTATGATAAGAGGAGAGGGTACTATGAAAGCGGCTGAGATTGAATGTGTCCAGCCCCTGTGCTTACCGATGATAGGCAGGAGCGCGAAGAACCCCAAAAGCGCAGCTTCTTTATAACGTCCAGAAAGAAGAAATATTCCATCCAATACGATAAAAAATCCATAAAATAATTTTTGCGCGTGGCTGTTTGTGTCAATGTCAGGCCAGATCGAGCCTAGAATGCAAAGACCAAACCATATAAGAACTTCATAAGAAGGTTTAAAAGCGAAAAAAACAACTAATACTACAATGTATAATATGAATGCAAAGGCGCCGCCGGCTATGTGTCCCTTATAAAGACTCATTCTTTACTTTAAGCGGAGTAGTGGTAAAAAACATTTCAAGCCAATTCATAAATTTGGGGTCGCTGCCCTGTACTATATCAAAAAATCTTGATTGAAGCTTCTTAGTTATAGGTCCGGGTTTTCCTTCCCCAATTGTTCTTTTATCTACCTCTCTAATAGGTGTGATCTCAGCTGCTGTACCAGTGAAGAAAGCCTCATCGGCTATGTAGAGTTCATCTCGTGTAAACCTTTCCGCTTCAACCTCAATACCCTCATCTTTAGCTATTTGAAAAACGGTATCTCTGGTTATACCTTCTAAAACTGATGTTAATGGGGGAGTTTTTAGAATTCCATTTCTTACTATAAAGATGTTTTCTCCACTTCCTTCTGCAACATAACCTTCGTTGTCCAATAGAATTGCCTCATCAAACCCCAAAGATGTAGCCTCAACCTTTGCCATTACAGAATTGGCATAATTGCCGCTTATTTTGGCTTTAGTCATAAAGGAATTAACGCCCATTCTGGTAAGAGAAGAAATCTTGGTCGTTATTCCTTTGGCTAGTGCCCCTTCTCCAAGGTATGTTCCCCAGGGATAGGCTGCAATTACAAGCTCAATAGGATTGTCTCCGGGATGCAAACCGATCTTGCCACCACCTATATAGGCTATTGGCCTTATATATGCGGCGTCTAATTCATTAATACTTAGAAGCTCCAATATAGCTTCTGTGGTTTGTTCTTTTGTAAATGGAATTTTAATATTTGCTATGTGTGCTGAAGCATAAAGGCGGTCTACATGTTCTTTGAGCCTAAAGACTGCGGATCTCTCCTCATCACACTTGTATGCTCTTATTCCCTCGAACACAGATAGTCCATAGTGAAGTGTGTGCGTAAGGCTATGAACCATAGCATCTTCCCACGCAACAAACTCGCCATTGAACCAGATTTTGTAGGGTGAATTCTGCATACCCAAAACTCCTATTGATTAAATAAATTGTACTCTAAAGATAAAATAATCCTTTGTTTATGAGGACTTGTCAAGTATCAGGGGATTATTTCTTGACTCGGCATGGTTTCTTTGAATAATTATACAAATGCCGATTGAACAAATACAAATTAATGACCAAATAACAATTAAAAAGTATAGTAATCGAAGGTTATACGATTCTACAAACAAAAGATATGTAACTCTTGAGGATATTGCGGCTCTAATAAGGGACGGGAGCGAAATTAAAGTAATAGATTCTCAATCAGGAGAAAATATTACCAAGGTAATCTTGATCCAGGTTATTTTAGAGAGTGAAAAGAACAAAGAAGACATACTCCCGGTATCTTTTTTGCATATGCTAATAAAATATGGAAATCAGGTTGCAAAAGACTTCTTTGAGAATTATTTTCTGATGATGTTTCAGCCTTATAATTATGTGAAGGATAACTACAAAAAAAATATTCACATGTGGCAGCAAATGGGCTGGTACCCGGAAGAATTAAATATCCCTTCAGAATTTGAAAGCACTGTTACTAATTCCGATTCTAATGAGATTATGAATTTAGACTTAGAAGCAGGCTTAAAAAGCAGAGAAGGATATCCGAATTCCGATAGTGTTAGAGCAAGTGATGTAGAGATATTAATGAAAAAAATGAAAGAGCTTGAGAAAAAAGTTAATTCATTAGACGAAGAAAAATAGTAATAGTTTAATTCTACTTCCTGTTTTATTCCTTTGGTTTATCAATACTCTTTTTATGTGTGATTTAGCTTCAAAGTGAGAGAGTGCAAGTTGAGGTACTAACAGTGCCACCCGCAAAATCATTTACTGCCTCATTTCCGCCGCTGATAGAGCATTCATTTTCCGGATTGATAGTAACCACAGAATTGCCCGCTGCGTTAATGCCAAATTGGTTTTCCGAAGTTATCGTAACAGTGTTATTAATTGGATTAGTAGTCTGTCCTATCTCTACTGATGAATCATCAAGAGTAATAATTGCATCTTGAGTACTTGATATAACTATACTCTCGTCAGCTTGTAGAGTAATAGATGCTTCACTTTGTGCTCTTATCCCTTCTCTACAATCAATTATGTTGATACTTTTAACCTGATATGTAATAGAGCTGGTTCCACCAGCAAACATGCAGTTTCCACCGTTTGCTTCTATGTTGAATTCCACTATGCTCTCAACGAAATCTAAAACTGTATCATTAAGAAGAGAAATGGTATCTTGAAATACCTGCCAGCGGTCAATTGATATTAGAGTAGGATTTTGTTGCAAAGTAATATCTAAAATTGTAGTGCTATTTCCTACGACTCTAATATTAGGTCTTTCGGCATCAAAAGAATCAGCTTCAAATTCTAAAGTAACTTCTTCGCTCGATGTCCTGAATTGAAGCTTAAAGTTCCCTAGTTCATCTGTGGTATTTCTATCTAGTCGGAAGTTGTTCTCGGTAGCGGTAACAGTAATCTCGCCAAACTCGGCAAAGTTTAATATCTGGCCTTCAATAATAATATCCCCTACAATACTTCCGCTTCCGCTGCCACCGTTATCACCCGTGCCACCAAAATCTATATCACAGCCGCCGATTGAAAAAATTGAGATAAAGAACATGGAGAGGGTAATTCTGAGTATATACTTCAATTTAACTGAGTTCATTGTTCCTCCACAGGATGAATAATTATGGATATTAAATATATTATACCTATCAGTATTGGATTTTCATTAATTATTATGGATTAGCCTATTTTATAATGTCATGGTAAATTGCATAATCCGATTTTTGTGCAGGCATAATAAATGAATTCACTACCACGCGTACTTTTTATCAATCATTCAATCAGAGACGGCGGGCCGGGAAAGAGCCTATTTTATATACTTAAATATCTGGATAGAACCCAAATTACTCCATATGTTCTAATCCCTAAAGATGAAGTTTTTTCTGAGCGCCTTAAAGCTGAGGGAATCTATGAAAATATTATTCTTGATAAGAGGTTCCCAGAGAATTTAAAAAGACCCAGACTAGGAATAGCCTTTCAAAAAGAGAATCAGGAAGCAAGTTCTTTGGATATTCTCTTAAAATTTGTATCTGTGCTGTTAAATATATTTGATATGCTCTCATTGATAGTCACTTCCCCCTTTTGGCTTAAAAAACATAAAATAGACGTTATTTATTGTAACGGCACTCAGGCTAAGGTTGTCGGAGCCTTGATTGGTCTCGTTAATTGGTCTCCTGTAATATGGCACGTAAGGAATATTCAGCAAACAAAGCTCCTTGGGTTTATTATAAACTCCCTTTCAAAACTATCTGTTGTGAGAAGGATAATATGTGTATCAGGGGCTACAGCAGAACCGTTTAATCGGGTAAGAGAAAAAGTTAGGGTGATTTATAACGGTGTGGACATAGAGGATTATAATCCGGCTACTATCAAAGGTGAGTTGCGAGAGAAGTATGAACTGTCTAAAAATACTTTAGTCGTTGGCAGTACCGGAAGAATTGTTCCAAGAAAGGGTTATGATTTATTTATTAAATCCGCAAAGATAGTAATCGATCAATTGGATGAAAAGGGCAAGGATATAAAGTTTGTTATTGTGGGTGATACCCCTTATTTCTTCCAGGACGATCATCTCGGATATTTAAAAAGACTGGTAAGCGAAAACGGTTTGGACAATTATTTCATTTTTACAGGATATCAAAAAGAGGTAAAACAGTATTTAAAGGATTTTGATGTATTTGTAATACCCTCTAACTATCCAGATCCCTTCCCGCGCTCAGTTATTGAGGCTATGGCATTTGAGCTTCCCTCAATAGGTTTTAAAGGAGCAGGCGGAATAGTAGAATCAATTGACGACGGGGTTAGTGGTTTCTTGTGTAATCCGGGAGATGTGAAAGGGGTAGGGGATTCAATTCTCATGTTGATTAAAGATCCTTCTCTTAGAAAAAAAATGGGAGCTGCGGGACGTAAAAGAGTTAAGGATCATTTCCTGGCTATTGATCGTACAAAGGATATTCAGAAAAACATACTGGAAGTTCTGGGTTTACCTAGTAATTAAGCTTCGTCTCTCTCTGATCTGAATACCAGTTCATTGGAGTTCCTTCCAGATCGAATTCTTCTCTAAATCTATTTTCTAAGAATCTCTTATAATTCTCTGGGACACCTTTAATACGATTTGTAAATACTACGAATGTTGGCTGTTGGGTTAGGGGCTGAGAGATATAGTAAAACTTTATCTCTTTACCCTTAAAAATTGGGGGAGGGGTTTTTTCAACTATCTTTTTAAGGAAGGTATTAAGCCTTTTTGTAGATATTCTTTGAGAGAAGTTTGCATAAACCTTGTCTATTTCATCAAAGATTTTATTAATTCCTCTACCTGTAATGGCCGATATGATGAGTACCGGTGAATAATCAACAGCCATCAGCTCACCTTTTAATAGATCATCAATACCTGTGGTCTGTGCAATTTCAGTTGGAACTAGGTCCCATTTGTTCAGTAAGATAATGCAGCCTCTGCCCTTATCTGCTATAAGCCTGGCAAGTCTGGCGTCCTGATGGGTTGGGCCTTCCTCAGCGTCAATCATAAGAAGGGCTATATCAGCTCTTTCCATAGCTCTTACAGCTCTAAAAACGCTATGCCTCTCTACTGAAAAGGTTATTCTTGATTTTCTTCTTATTCCCGCAGTATCTATTAGTAAATATTTTTTGCCTTCTCTGGTTATATAACTATCTATAGTATCTCGCGTAGTTCCGGCAACAGGGCTGGTTATAAGCCTGTCTTCACCTAAAAATTTGTTAATCAAAGTAGATTTGCCAACGTTAGGCTTGCCGAGAACTGCAATTTTTATGATATCTTCATCGGATTCTTCAGCGGGTTCGTACTCCGGGAGTAACTCGATTATTTTATCAAGGAGCTCATTAACATTCCTTCCCTGCATAGCGGAAATTACTATATAGTTTTTAATACCAAGATTATGAAATTCTAATGCGCGGTCCTCATGTTTCTTATGGTCAACTTTATTAA